>ERZ1026946.1-NODE-1-length-295777-cov-33.428940_pt1 | contig 295777 bp, 241 predicted proteins | sample MGYA00519460_ERZ1026946 | MGnify/ENA primary metagenome ERZ1026946 (study PRJEB26926, sample SAMN06164620) | human gut metagenome | biome: ENVO:00009003; feature: ENVO:2100002; material: ENVO:00002003 | host: Homo sapiens | place: USA | collected 2012 ...
GAGCCTGCGGCTTGTGCGGCGGTCTTTGGATTATTTGCGCTGGCATTTTCAGCTTTCCGCAGAAGAAAGTAGATTGAGATAATTTTCAAATAATTTGAGGGCTTCCCGTGCTGGGAAGCCTTTTTTGTACGCCGCATATCGCCACATGGCGGGAGTGCGGGACGGTTGGAGATTAAAAGGTGAGGGGGAAACCGTATTTTTCATCTGCGGCTATCGGGCGCCTAAAGGGTGCGTTATGCGGGGCAGGGGCGCTCTTTATTGCGTTATATGGCGGTTACTGGATTTCTCTTTCAAAAAGCTCGTATCGTCTCTATGAATGCAGGCGTTCCGTATATCGCTCTTTGGCGGTTTTCTTCGGCTTTCGCGTGCGGAGAGATGAAGAATTGGGGGCTAAAAATCGCATTTATCGGGCGCCTCTTCAAGCAGCCCTGTTAAGCCTGCAAATCCGGCTGCAATCATTTTTTGACGGGCGTCTTTTCATGTTAAGCAAGTGCGGGGCTTCATTGCAGGTTGGCAGTTTTTCTCTTTTGGAATCCGGAAGATTCCGGCTTCTGTTATGATGTTGACAAGTATGCGATGGCAGTATGTGTTAAAATTTTCCATAAATTTTACAAGATTTTGCAAAACCGGCATATTGAAAGTGAGACAATTTGCGTAGACCTCGATGGCACTTTAATCAATACGGATACGTTGGTTGAATTGTTTATACGCGGCTTGAAGCATTGTCCGCATATGCTTTTCTTGTGCCCGTTTTGGCTGCTAAAGGGGAAGATTAACCTTAAGCTGAAGTTGTCTTTTTATTGCGCCAAATATGCAAACCGCTTTCCCTTTAATGAAAAGTTGGTCTCGTTTCTTCGGGAGGAGAAAAGAAGGGGCAAAAAAATCTATTTGGCGACTGCCTGCGAGGAAAGCCTGGCGCGCTCCATTGTAAAAGATTTGGACCTTTTTGAAGACGTTTTCGGGACCTCTGAAAAAACAAACTTAAAGGCGGAGAACAAGGCCGAATTATTGGTGTCAAAATTCGGAGAAGGAAATTTTGCGTATGCGGGAAACTCCGCTTCGGACCTTGAAGTCTGGAAACGCGCAAGCGAAATCATACTTGTAAATGCCCCGGAGGCTCTCTCAAAACGGGCAAGGCTTCAAAATCCGCAAAGCCATTTTTTGGAATTCCCCAATAAGACGGATTCGTTTCGCGCCTTCTTAAAAACGATACGCATACACCAATGGGCAAAGAACATTTTGATTTTTGTGCCGTTATTTCTATCGCACCAGTATTTCAATGCGGAGAAAGTCATTGCGGCGCTTCTGGCGTTTTTTGCCCTGTCGTTTTGTGCGAGCGCAACCTACATATTCAATGACATTCTCGATATTGAAAATGACAGGGCGCATAAAACGAAAAAGAACCGCCCCATCGCCTCGGGCTCTTTCCCCGCATCCAAAGCCTTTCTGGTGATTTTTGCGTTCGCGCTTCTGGCCGCCGCGCTGTCTCTGTGCGTGAGTATTAACCTCTTTTTATTCTTGCTGTTATATGTCGCGGCAACGCTGGGCTATTCGTTTTTCTTTAAGCGCATAGTCATAGTCGATGTCATTGTGCTCTCATCGCTTTATCTTTACAGGATTTACTTTGGCGCGTTTGCGACTGGCACGGTTATATCATTTTGGCTTGTGTCGTTTTCTATCCTGATGTTCTTCAGCTTGGGCTCAATGAAGCGTTATATCGAATTGCAGTCGCTGGAGGGAGTCGCCGAAGAAAAGGTAAAAGGGCGCGCTTATGTGAAATCGGATATTTCCACAATCTCAACCCTTGGAATTTCTGCGGGGATGATGTCGAGCGTCCTCTACATTCTTTACGTGAATAACGCCGCGTCCGAGATGTATTTGCGCCCGAATTTCTTGCTGATAGGCAGCCTCCTTTTCCTCTACTTCATTTCAAAAACATGGCTGATGGCGTCGCGCAGGTTGGTTCACGATGATCCGGTTATTTATGCAATCAAGACTGGGGAAAATTATGTGCTGATTGCGCTTTTTGCCGCAATTTTTATCCTGGCGGGCCCGATATAAAAAATGAATTTTATAAGTTTCGCATTGATTTTAATAAGCGTTTTTTTGACCGCTTCCGCGCAGCTCCTGCTGAAATTGGGGATGAGGGATGTCGGAGGCGTGCGGGCGTCTTTCGACGGAATGCTTGATTTGTTTTTCAAGGTTTCAAAAAACCCTTATATTTATATGGGGATGTCCGCATTCGCATTGAGCGTGTTCCTTTGGCTGATTGTCTTGTCAAAAGTTGATTTGTCCGTCGCTTATCCCTTCGTGGGCGTGGGCTGCATTTTTACCGCAATAATGGCTTTTCTATTTCTCGGAGAGCCTTTAACTTTTATGAAAATCTCGGGGATTTGCATTGTCTGCCTCGGAATATTTTTAATTTCAAGGAGCTGAAGCCCATCCTAAAATGGATTACGTGCGCTATTACCTTTTATATTTGCCCACAATATCGATATTGTCATTTGTCATATCGCTATTCCTCAGAACGTATAATTCGGACGGCATTTCCGTCGGGCTGCCTTCTCTTAGGGGATTGCTAAAGAAAAATATTATTTTGTTTCTGATTTTCTCTGCAATATTCCCCGTTCTTTTTCAATATCTGGATTTGGGCTATATTTGCTCAATTTCAATAATTTGCTTCTCCACCCTGCTTCTGGAGGATTTTCTTAAAGTGCGAATTTCCTTTAATTCAGGCGCTGCCTGGAAACTTTTAAACGCGTTCTTTTTGGCGCTCCTGCCGCTTTTGATTTTGTCTCCGAAGGTCATAGCCTCGATAAACAGCGTCGATTTTTATGATTATGATTTAAAGCGCTGCCTGGAGCAGTGTTATTTTCTGAGGCCGTCTATAATCCACATTTTGTACAGTTTTATATATGTCCCGATTGTTTGCGCCTTTTCGGCTGTTAATTTTTTTGTTTTCGGGAATGAATTTTTATCGTTGGGGCTCGCGTACAAAATTGTAGCCGTATTGCAGGTTTTGCAGATTGCGGTCTCTTCGATTCTTCTTTGCGAGATTTTTAAGATATTAAATGTAAATTCTTTTATAGCGTATGTTTCATCGCTGATTTATATTTTTCTTGGCGCTATCGTCATAGCAAGCTTTATTCCTGAAACGTATATCCCGTCGTCTTTCTTGCTTATCGCGTATACGTACTTTTATTTGAAAAGGAAAGACGCCTGGATTTTATTGTGGATACTGTCATTTTTCATGAATCCGGTATGCGTGCTTCCGGGCGTCGCTTATTTTCTTTTCTACGGCAAAGGCATATTGCAAAAGGCTGTATCCTACGTGTCTTCGCAAAAATGTGTTTATGCCTATGCGCTGCCGGCAATCCTCTTCGCCCTGGTCCTGCTTTATTCGATGGCGCATATATTGCGGGCGTATATAGATTTCTCGCTGCTTGACAATATTTGCAATTACTCCCCTTGCTTTTTTGAATATCAGCTCTTTGCTCAGTTTTTCATGCCGGATGTCTCCGTTATGGAGAAATCGCAGTCTGTCTCCCTCATTATACAAGAGGTGACAAAAAATTCTGTTTACCTGCTGGTTCCGATAGCGGCTTTCATGGCGGTTGGGGTTGCAGCCCTGAAAAACAACGCGCTGAAATACGGATTTTTGCTCTTATTGCTATGCGAGTACGTGCTGCATATCGCTCTGGCGTATCAGCCGACCACGGGTGTTTTATACTCCAATTTGTATGTGCTTCCGGCGTTTGTCTTTTTTATTGTCGGGGTATGTTTTGTTTTCGGGAAAATAAATCTCACTTTGACCAAGGCGATAATGGCGGGTTTGTTGGTGCTCCTCTTCTCCTACGAATTTTATAAGCTGTTTGAATTGCGCGAAATTCTTGCGTCTCTATCCGCCAGGTGACCTTAGGCTTAACTGCAAGGCTTGAAAATGCCGCTTGTGGATGGGAAACTTCCTGCCGGGCATCTGCGGAATTTTTAAATTCGGTGCCTGCTGCCTGTTTGCCGAATGTGGCTTTTCCGCCTTATTGGCCGCGGGGCTTTTAATTTCGCAGCGCACGGCTTTTCCCGATTTGGGGCTGGCTGCCGGGGCGTGTTATCCCGCTATTTTCTTTGGATTGTGCCCATGGCGTTCGGATTGTTTGATATGGCTTCGCTCTCCCCGCCGGCCTCATGGCGCGGGAGGCTTTCGAGTGGAGCCATGCTCACTTTCAAATTGCCCGCTGGAGGCCCGTAAATGCCCCTGGAATTGATTGAAAACGTTTTCTTGACTTTCTCGGGGGGGGGGGGCATTTTGATGCGGTTAAAATGGCAAATTTCTTTAATTGCCAAACAATAAAACCTGACCAATACCATGAACCCTTATTCATACAAACTTGCCATTGCCTGCGCGGCATTGCCGGTATTCCTATCGGCCCAAGCCCAGGAAATGAACTTGCAGGAAATAGAGTGGACTGCCTCTTCCACGGCTTCGCTCCCTTCCGCTATCCCGTCGGGATATGACGGGTATATGGTTTCTGGAAGTCTTGGAAACCAGAGGAACTACTTTATATCCGCATCTGAAAGCGCCGAAGATGCCGTCAGCGCGTATATAAAATTCGGGCAGCTCACGAGCGACCCGACCGCGCGCATATACTTCGGCGGCCACGCCTCCGCAGGCGCCGACGCATACTTCGGCGATATTTCGGGCGAAGTCTCGGAAGCGCTCACTCTCGAACGCTTTTACGGCGGCGCCTATTTTGAAAACTCCGGCCATACTGCGTATGTCGGCAATCTGAAAACCACGGTGAACGCCGACCTCAAAATCAGCAGCCTGATTACCGGAGCGGGGCAGGCATGGAATGCCGGCACGACAATGAATGTCGCCTCCAGCTCGCTGACCCTAAACGGCGGCACCTATATTTCCAACATCTATGGCGGGGCCCATGTCAATGGCGCTGTCGTAAACATCAAAAACGGCTCAAGCCTCGTAATCAACACCGCGAACGTTTATAACGGCGGAGATTACGTCGTGGCAGGCGGCTCAATGACGTATGGGGACAACGGAATCGGCGGCTCGAACATAGAGGGCGGCTCTTCCGTCTATCTGGGCGCCGGCGCAAACTTTTACGGGAACTACACCACCTATATCGTGGGCGGAAATTTCGGATACCAGGCGGAAAGCAGCGTCATTGGCGGCTCAAGCGTGACGGTGGACGGCGCGACCCTCGACGGGGTGAAAATATTTGGCGGCTCCCAGAGTTCCGGCGTAACCGCCGGGTTGGTCTCGTCTGTGGACAGCTCAAAAGTTTACGTAAAATCCGGGGAAATAAATGGCGACGTCTATGGCGGCTCCCACTCCCAGTCGCACGGCTCCACAGTGGTGACGGGCGATTCGTCGGTTGAAATGACTGGCGGCAATGTGTCCGGAGACGTCGCCGGCGGCTCCCTCTTTTGGAACGCGAACCACGCCGACGCCCGGGCCGATGTCAGCGGAAACACCAGCGTAAAAATAACGGGCGGCACTGTCGGCGGCAACGTCTACGGCGGCTCCGAAGCTGAGAGCTACCAGTACAACTTCGCTTCAAACGCAAATATCGGCGGAAGCTCTAATGTGGAAATCGGCGGCACTGCCGTCGTGAGCGGCAGCGTGTACGGAGGTTCTTTCTCAAATTCCACATCAAATGGAAACGGCGCATACGCGAGCGTTGCGGGCGGTTCTAACGTCGCAATCAACGGCGGAACCGTGGAGGGCAACGTTTACGGCGGCGGCCTGTCGGTGAACGAATCGGCTGGAACGGTCGCCGAGTCCTCAATAGGCGGCCCCGCAAGCATAACCTTGAGCGCGGGCAAAATTTTGGGCGACATATACGCCGGCGGCTCGGGCGAAGGCTCCAAAGTCGAAGGCGGAGCGAGCGTAAAATTTGTCGGCAACGCCTCGGACATAATCTTCTCGGGCACAGTCTATGGCGGAGGCGATAAGGGCGCTGAAGTCGTCGGCCAAAAGCTCGTTGCCTTTGGCGACGCGGAAAACGCTTTCAAGGGGACGTTCTCCGGCAAGATTTCCGAATTCGACAAACTGGCGGTGGAAAATTCCGCAACCGAAGTTGCATTCGCAAACGCATTCAGCGTCTCCACGCTCTTGGTGGACTCGTCGGCCAGCGTCTCCCTCGCTTCGGGCACAAGCTTTGACGAACTGGGCATCATGTTTGCCGAGAATTTCACGACGGGCGACAGCTTCGGTTTCGACCTCGCATCCATTTTCGGAGACAGCACCACAATAGTGGAAAGCGCCTTGGCCTCCGGGACAATGACCGTTATGAACGGGCAGGGGAGCGAATTCAGCGCCACCTATGACGGCGGGCAGATAAGCGTCGGCGCGGCGATACCGGAGCCCGCATCGTTTGCCGCGCTCTTCGGGGCATTGGCCTTGGTTGCCGGCGCGTGCCGCAGAAAAAATTAAATCAAAACTATTCGCAAAAAAGGGTTTCCGTTTTTCGGAAACCCTTTTTTTTACGCCTTGGAAAGTGCAAGATATGAGCTTCCCATATTTCCCGCTTGGCTTGCCGGGTTTTCCTTTCCTGCGCAATGCTTTGAGGAAAGATGAGAGTGCGCATAAACAGTTGTCATTGCTTTTTAGCCATTTTATTGTATCATGGAATAAAGATGTATAATGCTAATGATGATGACTTTTGTCACAGGCTCAATAGTATCGGCGGCAGACTCTGGAGACAAGCCTGAACCCCATCTGTTTTATATTGTTGATTCTGTTGCCAAACCCAATTCAAAAAACATTTAGAAAATTGGACAGACAATGCAAAACATACTGAATAAATTATTTATAGCTATTTTGATATTTTTGACATCATCTGCATTTTCAACGGCGAAACAGGAATGGGAATGTCTTGAGATTGGGATGCCAAATGACATAAATATACGTATACAAACTTCTCCACTAAAATTAACTAAAACACGTGAATTAATTTGGCGCGGAAATGTAGCGCCGATTGTTCATATTATTGTGACAACACCTCCTCCTTTTGTAGGTTACTCTGGTAGGGTTTCGCTAGAGACATATAAATATGCTTCGGACTTGATTCGTAATGCCCAGCATCAGAAAATTGGCCTTGAGGAGACGATTGAACATAATGACCCGGATAAAGGGATTATTTTTTCGCATTATAATGCAGGAGGGTTCGCTCCTCCCGACAAAAGGGGGTATATCGCAAAGGAAGAGTTTATTGTAGTGATGGAAATGTTGCTAAACGATCTTGAAGTGTGCGACGACTTTGCTCCAACCCTAAGGGCAAACGTTCCCGAGGTCAGAGAAATTTTGACATCCAGAGTGGAGCGTTACTCCAAAAATATTTCCCGCGCGACGCTTGGATATGGAGCTTTGCAAATGAAAATCTTTGAAGACTTCATATGTTTGCAAAAGGTAAAAGAGGATTCGACAATAAGTGCTGTTTTACAAAAGGACGGAGATTTCAAAGATTTGATCTGTTATCTTAAGGCAAACAGCCTTTCTGACGCCGATAGTGCCCATCGGGATGAAAAAAGTGTGGGCGTCAAAGTTGAATCTCAATACTCCGTCTGGGAATACGCTTTTGAAACACCTTATGTTTGGGAATATGCCATGTCGTTAATTTCCAATCCCGGCGACGCAGTCGGTGCGGATAATGCATCGGTTCCGAAGAATATCATGCCAAGCCGTGCTCTCAATGTTCCGCCGGAGTTTAAGGGCAAAATTGAGACGCCAGGGCAGGCTGAAAAAATAGCCCTAACAGCATTTGCAAGACGTTATAGGGATCCCTTTAATCCAGTTTCCGCAAAGCCAATAAAGAGGCCGGTAAAATTTTCACACCGGATTCTGAAGTTGGATGATACTATGAAGCGCTTTGGGGTTTCAGGGGCAAAGGTCTGGCAAGTGGAAATGTTTGACGAGAATGGGGTTTTAAGCTGCGTAGCGTGGATAAATCCTGAAAACGACGAAGCCCTGTTAAAGTCCTCCGGCAATATTGCAAAATACGCGAATGCCGAAACTGTGAAGTTCATATTGGAGCCTGTGCAAGTGCGCAGGGCCTTATTGCCTCGCGGAAAGAATTACCGTTTTTTGTAGGTTTTACGAAGGCAATGTGGGTTTGGTCTGCCTATGCAGACATTTGAAGCTAATGGTTGAATGCGGAAAATTTGAGTATTGGTCAACCAATATAAATATGACTCATAAGAAAGAGCAGCGTATGAAAAAAATATTTATTTGTATTTTATCTTTTGTTCTTGGTTTATGCGCATTCAGTGATGAGCCTAATTTTGCTAAGTTTAAGGAGTTGGTTTCAGGTGTTTGGAGCAATGAGATAAATGATCCAAATAGTAGCTATGTTAAAAAAGTAATTTTTTCCCCTGTTTTTTATGAATATTCTCCTAATATCATAGCATTCAAGGCTTTTGTCGAATCTGTTACGGATATAAATACTTCTCTTGAATCAGTTTGGGAAAAAGATTTTGGCGGGTATGATCTTCCGAAAGTAAGTATGGAAACATTCTATCTTTACGATGAAATACTGGATGTGTATTACAGTTGGAATGGATATCAGAAATACCAACTATCTATTATATTTGAACCGAAAACGGAAGAGTTGTACTCGCTTCAACTTACAAAAGAAAATATAGAGAGGTTAAAATTTATCCGAAAAGATGGTCGAGGTCTCAATGAATTGTCCGATTATGCGGATTCTATTATTGGGTTTGATGGTAATAAAGCGAAAGTTGTTTTAAATGAAGACTTAGCATCAAGGAAGCGCAGGGCAAACTTTATATTTTATACACTTATATCTCCGCAAAAGCCTTTGGAAAAAATAGCATCAAGTTTTGATGTAAAAACCTATATGAATGCACGCGCAGATCTAATGATTCCTGATAAAATGAAAGATTTGCAAAAAAGGTTAATATCCTATTTCGGAGAATGTACATTGGAGTTTTCTGGGAGAAGGGAACTTCGCGTGTATCTTAATTTAGGTGAAGAAGTAAGCATGACTTATTATGATAAAAGCACTAAGGGTGATTTATCAAATATGAATAGGGGAGCAATAGACTTGCTTGCTCCAAATGGGATACCTGAAAATCAAAAAAGAATCAAATATTATTATTATGTGCCTTTTACAAAATTACGACTACTCAATTTAATTGACGGAGGAGGTTTTCTGGTTTTTTACATAAGCGAAGAGTGGGTAAAAGACAGTCCTGAAAGTGATTTTAGGAAAGAAGAGCGCATGTATGTAGGCAAAGAAGATGAAGAGGGTAATTTCGTCTTTTACTCTGGCAAAGAGCCTTACAAGAAAATAGAAGATTTTTGTATAACTAATGAATATAGACAAATGGTTTCCATGAAAAAAGGGTTGGAGCCGAAATTTAAAATGAAATTCGGTGGGGACGAGATAATTATGTGGATACTAAAAGACGGAAAATGGCGGCAAAATTTCCGTATGAGCCGATCGCCATCTGGCATGTAAAATTACTCAAGCAGATTGTGTGTGCTAAAGTTTGGGAGTCTACCGGGAGGGCATGTTTTTTAACTGCGGGATGGACGGGATTGTACTCGCCCGCTTCGCTCGTCTCGCCCCTTCGGGGTCTTTGCTTTGCAAAGCTACCCATCTTGCGGATGCTCGATGGCCGAACACCGCTTCGCGGGTTCTCGTCCCGTCCGTGGAGATACAGAAAAGCCGCAACCCTATGAGGGTTTGCGGCTTCTTCAATGGCGGGATGGACGGGACTCGAACCCGCGACCTCCGGCGTGACAGGCCAGCATTCTAACCAACTGAACCACCACCCCTCATTGAAAGCACTCCACAGTACGGAGGCTCTCATGTTTGTCAACTGCCAATTTTAAAATTTTGCGTTTTTTTTGAATGCGCACTTTTAAGGCCATGCTCCGCAGGCCCACTGCTGCAAGATTCCGCGCCTCCGCCGCCAAACATAACTCTTGTCAAGCGCCCCTTCTTTTTTATCTTTTTTCCACCATGCAAGATTCGACCTTCAAGACGGACGTCTATTCCGTCCCGCGCTGGTACTATCTCTGGCTTTATCCGATTTACCTGTTCGTGCGCCTGTGGCAGGCCACTGTCAGGTTTGAGCTGCCGGAGGAGGATCTTGCGCAGTTGAGCCCGGGGCGCAGGATGATTGTCCTGATATGGCACAACCGCATCTTTATAACGCCGATGCTGAAATACAGGTACCGTTCCGGCTCGCCGATGGCGGGCCTTGTAAGCCCCAGCAAGGACGGCGCGGTCCTTTCGGCGTTTTTCGGATTTTTCGGAATTTCCACCGTGCGCGGCTCCAGCAGGAGGCGCGGGGTTTTTGCCATAAGGGACATGGTAAACACACTGAAGTCGGGCTGCGACGTGTGCGTCACTCCGGACGGACCGAGGGGGCCCATGTATGAGATTAAGCGCGGAGCCCTGAAAGTCGCGGAGCTTTCCGGCGAGGACATGCTGATAATACGCGCGCATTACGGCCCGCATATCACCATTAAAAAAACATGGGACCGCTTTATGATTCCGCTGCCGTTTACCACGGTGCGCCTCAAGTTCATGTCGTTTTGCAGCTACTCTGAGATGTCTGAAAAGGCCCGGGCGGAGGGGATGGAAGTGGAAAAATATGTGGAGCGCCTCCTGGGCAGGTAGTCCGCGCTAAGTTCGAGCCTTGAGGGGCGGCGTCATCGGAGGCGGCTTGCGGGGCGGGGCGCATGTGCCGCCGGGTAGGGCGGGGCGCCCGGCCGGATTTTGGAGGGACGGGAAAGCTTTGCCCGGAATTTGGGCTCTTGAAATCGCGAAAAACCCGTTGAAGGGCGGGATGCCGATTGTGGCTTTATCTGGAAAACTGCGCTGACGAGGGGCTTTGCTATTTTTGAATGCGCCCGCCGCTTGCCTTTCAAATGCGGACACTCTGCGGCGCATTCGCAAACTCCCGTCGGTTTTGCGTCGGGGCAAAAGGGGCGCTATAAATATCGGCTCCGGCGCAAATTGCTCGGGCGGCTTTTTGGGGCCCGCGAGGGAAATGGTGCGCCGGGGGAGCCTTGCGGGGAATTTTTTAATGGGCCTTATCCCCGCCTTTGCGCATAGGTTTTGCCCCGCTTTTTTTATGCTTGAAGTGGGTGGAGCGATATTGTTCCATTATAAGAATGGGCGGCAGTATTTTTGGACGCTATTTCAGGGTTGCGACATTCGGCGAAAGCCATGGCGCGGGTTTGGGCTGCATCATTGACGGGTGCCCCTCCAATATCGGGCTTTCGGAGGCCGACATACAGCGCGACTTGACGCGCCGCCGCCCCGGGCAGAGCGAGGTTTCGACGCCGCGCGACGAGGCCGACGCGTGCAGGATTCTTTCCGGGGTCATGGACGGCCGGACGCTGGGCACGCCCATCGCGGTTCTCATTGAGAACAAAAACCAGAAGTCTTCCGACTATTCCGAGATTGCCAGGCTTTGGCGTCCCGGCCATGCGGACTTCACATACGACGCCAAGTTCGGCATCAGGGACCCCCGCGGCGGCGGGCGCAGTTCGGCGCGGGAGACGGCGGCGCGGGTTGCGGCCGGGGCCGTGGCCAAAAAGTGCCTGGGCCCCGTCGTCATACGCGCGTGGGTTGAGAGCGTGCACTGCATATCGATGCCGTCTTTCGACGGAATCCCGTCCTACGACGAGGTGGAGGCCACTCCGATACGCTGCCCGCACGCGCCGACGGCCGCGCGCATGATTGAATTTGTAAAGAAGGCGAAAGCCGAAGGCGACAGCGTCGGCGGAATAGTCCGCTGCCGGATATCCGGCGTTCCTGCGGGCTTGGGCGAGCCGGTTTTCGACAGGCTTGAGGCCGACCTGGCAAAGGCGATGATGAGCCTGCCTGCCACCAAGGGCTTTGAAATCGGAAGCGGGTTTGCGGGCACGCGCATGTTCGGCTCGGCCCACAACGACGAGTTTTACACCGATGAAAGCGGCGCGGTGCGGACGCGCACGAATTACGCGGGCGGCACTCTGGGCGGGATTTCCAGCGGGCAGGTCATAGACTTCAGGGTGGCGTTCAAGCCGACTTCCACAATATTGAAGGAGCAGCGGACGCTTTCGACGCAGCGCGCCGAGACTACCGTCGTGGGGCGCGGCAGGCACGACCCCTGCGTCTTGCCGCGCGCCGTTCCGATTGTGGAGGCCATGGCAGCCCTGGTCCTTGCAGACGCGGCCCTCGCCGCAGGCGCCGGGCTTCCGCTCAAATGAGGTTTTTGAAATGGATTCTTATCTTATAATAGGTACGCCCGGTTCGGGCCGCAGGGCGGCGCTCTGCGACCTCATCGCAAGGGGGCTTTACGGGGACGCGCGCGCCGCAGTCATGCTATCCTCCACCGAGCAGGAGTCGCCTTTCGACGCCGCCCTCGGGCGCCTCGCCAAAGTCGAGCGCTTCGGCGGGGTGGACGCCGCGGGAATTGCGCGGGCCCTCGCGGAGGAGGCGGACGTACTGTTTTTCATGGCGGATTCGTCGCGCGACCTCGCCGACGAAATAGAGGCTTTCAAGGGCCTTTGCGACGCGGGCATCCTAAGGCTTGTGCGCATATTCGGCTTTGTGGACTGCCGCCTGTTTTCGGAGGCGTTCGACGAGTGCGCCCCGTTTTTCGACGCCGTGTCGCATTTCAGCGACTGCCTCATACTTTCAAACCGAAGCGGCGTCCCCGGCGGGGAAGTTGCGAAGATTCGCAGGCGGTACGCGGAAATGTGCCATCCGCACGAGGTCCAGATGGAAATGAAAAACGGCGAGCTTGAAAATCCCGCGCTCCTTATGGTTGACGAGACGCGCCGCATTTCGATGGCTTTCGACGACTACGACCCTGTCGATGAAATCGAGCTGGACGAGGACACCCTTCCGGAGGAGCCGTTTACGATAGAGCGCAAGGCCGACCCCTATCTGGAGCGTCTGGAGGGGGGCATGCGCGCAAAGAAAATACCAAACGGCGGCGCGCTCGCCGCAAAGAGAAGAGATGCAAGATAGTATTTACAGGGTTTCCCGGACTGTTTCCGGGCTTTCGGCCTACGTTCCCGGCGAGCAGCCGCAGGGCGGCGGCTGGGTGAAGCTGAACACCAACGAATTTCCGTATCCGCCCTCTCCGGCGGTGCGCGACGCCGTAATGCGGGAGCTCGGCCCCGACTGCGCCTCGCTCAGGCTTTACCCCGCGCCGCTTTCGGACGGCCTTAGGGCCGCAGTGGGCGGCTATTACGGGGTTCCCGCCGAAAACGTCGTGTGCGGCAACGGCTCCGACGACATTTTAAACCTTGTGATGCGCGCTTTCGGCGACGCCTCCCTCCATGTCGCCGCAATGAACCCAAGCTACTCCCTCTATCCGGTGCTCTCCAAAATGCAGGGCGCAAGGCTTGAGGAGTTCGACTTTGAAGACGGCCTCTCGCTTCCGTTTGAGAAAATTTTTGAAAGCGGGGCCAACGTCTTTATCCTCACGAACCCCAACGCCCCGCTCGGGGTCGCCTTCGGGGAGGACGAGCTTGAGAAGATTGCCCGCAACTTCCGCGGACTTTTCGTGATAGACGAGGCCTACGCGCCGTTTTCCGGCCGCACTTCGGCGGGGCTTGCCATGCGCCACCGCAACGTGCTTTCCATCGGAACGTCGTCGAAGGGCTGGGCGCTGGCGGGCATGCGCGTCGGCTGGGCGGTCGGGGACGCCGCGATAATCGACGTATTAAACCGCGTGCGCGACAGCTACAACGTCGACCGCCTCGCACAGGCGGCTGGCATTGCGGCGCTCGGGGACCGCAGTTATTATTCGCGCCAGATTGCCCGCGTGGTCGCGACGCGCGCCCGCGTCCAGGAGTTTTTTGAAAAAATCGGCTGGAATTTCGTCCCAAGCTCCTCAAACTTCATATTTGTGCGCCCGGTGAAGCGCGGCATGTCGCCGGCGGAGGCGGCCGCCGACTTTTTCGCGCACCTGAAGTCGGAGCGGATACTCGTACGCTTCTGGCCGGACGACCCGAAAATAAGGGACGGCCTCAGGGTCACGGTGGGCGCCGAGGAGGAAATGGAAAAATTCATGGAAAGCGCCATGCGATGGAAAAGCAAAGAATAGCAAAAATCGAAAGGAACACAAGGGAGACGCGCATATCCCTGGAACTCAACCTCGACGGGCGCGGCTCATACGACGTCGAAACCGGAATCCCGTTTTTCGACCACATGATGTGCCTGTTTGCGCGCCACGGGCTCTTCGACTTGAAGCTCAGGGCCGAGGGGGACGTCGAAGTCGACTACCACCACACTGTCGAGGATGTCGGCATCGTGCTGGGGCAGGCTGTGAAGGCCGCGGTGGGCGACAAGTCCGGAATGAACCGCTACGGGTTTTTCATCCTCCCCATGGACGAGGTCCTGATGAGGGTCGCGGTGGACCTGTCAAACCGCCCGTACCTTGTCTACGACGTGAAATGCGCGGACAGGGTGAGGGATTTCAATGTCGGGCTTTGCAGGGAGTTCTTCCAGGCTTTCGCAAACGAGGCGGGGGCCAACCTGCACGTGGCGCTTCTCAGCGGCGACGAGCCGCACCATGTGGCGGAGGGGGCCTTCAAGTGCTTCGCCAAGGCGCTTTCGGCCGCGACGGCCCTCGATCCGAGGCGTTCGGGCATACTCCCCACGACAAAGGGAAGCATCTGACATGCGCAGTGTCGCTGTAATAGACTACGGGATGGGGAACCTGCGCAGTGTCCTCAAGGCGTGGGAGGCCGCCGGCGCAAGCTCGCGCCTGGTTTCCTCGCCGGATGAAATCTGCGGGGACGACGTGCTGGTCTTCCCGGGCCAGGGGGCGATTGTGGATACCATGCGGCTTTTGAAGCGCACCGGTTTCGACGGGGCCATCCGCTCGTGGATAGCGGCCGACAAGCCGTTTTTCGGCATATGCCTCGGCCTTCAGGCACTGTTTGAATACTCCGAAGAGGGCGGGGTGGATTGCCTCGGGATTTTCCCCGGGCGCGTTGAGCGCTTCAGGGTCGAGCGCAGGTTCAAGGTGCCCCACATGGGCTGGGACGACGTCGAATTCGGGGACTGCCCGGAGATGCTGGAGGGCATCAAAAAGAGCGGAGACCAGTTTTATTTCGTCCACAGCTACTGCGTGAAGTGCTCAGACGAGTCGCTCGTTTTCGGGAAGAGCGAGTACGGCGGCGTGAGCTTTGCAAGCGCAATACTCAAAGGAAGGCTTTTCGCCTGCCAGTTCCATCCCGAAAAAAGCCAGTCAAAAGGCTTGCAACTGTATAAAAACTTTCTTGGATTTGTCGCGGCCCGCTGATTGCGGCGGCCGTTCAAAACTTAAATTATGGCTGATTCTACTGAAAAAAACAACGTTTCGGGCGAGACTGCAAAGCTTGAGCTTGCGGGAAAGACCTACGAATTTCCGGTGGTATACGGAACCGAGGGCGAAAGGGCCGTCGATATCCAGCAGCTTCGCTCCAAAACCGGCTACATAACGCTCGACGAGGGGTTTGGAAACACGGGGGCCTGCGAAAGCAAGATCACCTACATTGACGGCGAGAAGGGGAGGCTCTGCTACCGCGGCATCCCCATCGAGGCTCTCGCGGAAAATTCGACCTTCATTGAGACCGCCTACCTTATCATATACGGCCACCTCCCCACGCGCAGGCACATGAGCGAATTCTCGCAGAGGGTGCTGAGAAACGCCAGCCTCCACGAGTCGATGATGCACTTTTTCGACGGCGGCTTCCCGTTTTCGGCGCATCCAATGGCGATACTTTCCGCGCTGCTCAACTCCCTGGGGTGCTACTATCCTGACATGGTCACAAACGAGCGCGAGCACGACCTCGAGCATTTTGACGACGCGGCCGCGCTGCTTTTGAGCAAGGTGCGCACCATTGTTGCAATGTCCTACCGCATGAAGCACGGCCTGCCCCTCATCTATCCCAAGAGGGATTTGGGATACAGCCAGAACTTCCTGCACATGATGTTTTCGGAGCCGTACCACGAGTACTACCCGCACGACGACATCACCAAGGCTCTCGACCTCATACTTCTCCTGCACGCGGACCACGAGCAGAACTGCTCGACTTCGACGGTGCGCATTGTCGCGTCTTCCGGAGCAAACCTTTTCGCGTCGGTTTCGGCGGGCGTTTGCGCCCTGTGGGGGCCGCTCCACGGCGGCGCGAACACGCAGGTCATACGCATGCTTGAGGAAATCCACCGTTCGGGCGACGACGGCACCAGGGCCATCGAGGCCGCAAAGACCGGCAAAAAGCGCCTGATGGGCTTCGGCCACAGGATATACAAGACCTACGACCCGAGGGCCATGATTCTGAAGGAGGCCGCCAGGCGCGTGCTTGACGTCGTGAAGTCCGACGACCCCATTTTGGAAATCGCCCAGAACCTCGCCGACAAGGCGCGCAGCGACGACTATTTCATCGAGCGCAACCTCTATCCCAACGTGGACTTTTACAGCGGCATCATAATGAAGGCGATAGGCCTTCCGACCGACATGTTCACGGCAATGTTTGCAATCGGGCGCATGCCGGGCTGGATAGCCCACTGGAAGGAGGTTTCCTCCAAGCCAAAGGGCAAGATAACTCGCCCGCGCCAGATTTATCAGGGGGACACCAATGTCGCCTATACGCGCATGCGCGAACGCGAAATCGACGACATTGCCGGATACGAGACCGACAATGAAAAGTCCTGCGGCGGCGGCTCCTCGGAGAACGCCACCTTCAAGGCGTGATTCCGACGCTTTGCGGAGTTTCCGGCCGGTTTTCGCGCGGTTTTGCGGCGCTGCGCGGAACTTTGGCCGGGAAGGGCGTGTCTTAAATGGGGCGCGGGGCTTCTCCGGGGGGCGGTTCCTCCCCGGGCCCGGCGCTTTAAATATTTTTAACGCCGCAGTTTTATTGCGATAAAAGTCCGATGACAAATTTTATTTTTTTCCTCATAATCCCCATAATTATCGGCCTCTACGCCCAGAACAGGGTGGCTTCGGCCTATAAAAAGAATCTTGGCGTCCGTTCGCGCCGCGGGATAACCGGGGCGCAGGCCGCCGCCGAGGTCATGCGCGCCGCCGGGATTGGCGATGTGGAAATCGTCGAGATACCGGGGCATCTCACCGACCACTACGACCCCCTCAACAAGCGCCTTGCGCTGAGCCGCGAAAACTACTACGGGACGAGCCTCGCCGCACTCGGGGTTGCCGCGCACGAGGCTGGGCACGCCATTCAGGACAAGGAGGCCTACGCGCCGTTAAAAACGCGCATGGCGATGATACCGATAACGTCGCTTGCAAGCTCCATCCTCCCTTTTGTCATGATAGGCGGCCTGGGTTTTCTGGGCGGGTCGGGCGGCTGGCTTTTGTTTGAGGTCTGCGTCCTCGCATACCTCATTTTGACTCTTTTCCAGCTCGTGACGCTCCCCGTCGAGTTCAACGCCTCGACGCGCGCAAAAAAACACCTTCGCAGTCTCGGGATAATCGACGGAGACGAAATTGCCGGGGTGGAGGAAACCCTGGACGCCGCCGCGTTCACATATGTCGCGGCCTTCATAACGTCCCTCGGCTGGCTTCTGCTCCTGCTTGCGGGGAGGCGGGACTAGTTCGTTGGGCTCTCATTTCAGCCGGAATCCGCTTTTCGGATTCCGGCCTTTTTTTGCCAGCCGAAACCTGCGCCTGCAAAGCGCAAACTTAGCCCATTTTTACAGTCATTTTACAAGGCCGTTTGCAGATTGGGGCTATTTGGCGGATTCATGCCCCCGCCTCTCTCTCACGCCGCCGAGGCGTTCCGAGGCGGTTTTAAAGAGCGTTTCCGGCGATACTATGAGCGTGTTTTCGTCGAACCGCGCGGCGAGCTTTTCAACGTCGCCCACGCTCTTTGACCATACATGGACGGCTATTATTATGTACGAATCGGGATTTGCGAGGTCTGCCGGGGCCGAGTTGACGAGCCGCGCTATGTCGTCTTCGCTTGAGCCTGCCAGCGGGGGGCGGGGAGTGAGCCCTTCCCAGAATGACGCCTTTGCCGCTATTACTGGCTTATTCTCCACAAAGTTCACCGCGCCGTCCGCCCCGTGATAGGGGGCGTATTCAAAGTATATTACCCCGGATATTTCGGGATGTTTCAGAAAATCCCTCCAGACCCCGGCGTTTCCGGCCGCGCCGAAGTCGATTGCCTGCATTATGGAAAGGCCGCTTTTTTTCATGAGGCGAGATAGGTCCCTGGCGTATTTTTCCCTGAAATCGGCGTCCATGAGGCTGGGATAGGAGTATCCCTGGCCGGATGCGGCAAAGAATGTGTATCCGCCGGGGGAGTCCAGCCACCTTTTCAGCGCGGGCTGCGCGATTTCTGCAAGCGAGGCGGAAAGCCCCCAGGCTATCGGGAAGTCCGAAGCGCGTTTTGCAGCGCCCCAGCGCTTTCCGCAGCGCATGTCTCCAAGGTTGAAGCCGAGGTTGTCGCCGTCTGTCATGACAAAGGCCACAAGCCGCACCCGCCTTTTGCGGACGGCTTCGGCGGAGGGCTTCCTAAACGGCGTTCCGGGATAGCGGAAGGCGCACAGGACGGACAGGTTGCGCGCGTGGTCGGTGGGGAGGCTGTAAAACCCGTTTTTTGTGTACTCTTTTACAAAGCCGTCTTCGCCCGCGCTCTCGTAGTCGCCGTATCCGAATATGGGCAGGCTCTTTCCCTTTGCCGATTTTGTTATCGCGCGCGGAAGTTTGGGGGCAAAAAAGACCGGGATTTTCGCAAACGAGATGTAGTCGCGGAGCGGGTATTTCAGCTCCGGTTTCTGGCAGGCGGCCGCCGAAAAGTCCAGGGAGGACGAGTTGTTTGCAATGTAGTCCCGGCTTGCGGTTTCCGATGGCAATGGCAGCCTTTTAAGCCCGCTTAAGCGCGAAAATTCCTCAGCCCGGCTCTTCTCGAATACGAGCGCGTTGCGGAGGGCGGCCTCCATGCACGCCGCGTTAAAGTCGGTTTTAGGATCCCCGTATTCCACATATCCGCCAGCCTCCCCGCCGTACTCCTCCATGATGCCTGCAAATTTTCCAAACCGGACGCCGACGCCGAAATCCCGGGAAAGCGTATCCAGCCATTCCGCATCCGCAGGGTTTGCCAGATGGAAAAGGTTTGTGCGGCAGCCCTTTGAGGCGAGCGCGCCCTGAAGGCTGGCAAGGGCGGCCAGTTCGGGCTCGCCGAGGCTGTCTCCGGGAGCCGGATAGCATACGAGTTCGTAAGGCGGGGATTTTTGGATTGGAACGTCCAGCACGGGGGATCGGACTATGTTTGAAAACTCCCCCGCCGATGCAAGCTGGGCCGCCGCCATTGCGATAACGGCGACTGCCGCGCGCATTACGGCCTCCCTCCGCGCCTAGCACCCGCCGCATCTCCCGCTCGGATTTTTGCGATAAGCTCCGCGATTTCCGCAGTTTCTCCCGATACGGACTTCGCGGCCGCCGCTTCGGCGAGCGCGCCTTTTGCGTCGCCAAGTTCAAACTTTGCCCGCGCGCGCATCGCATGCAGGGCGGCGGGTTTTATGTTGCATGGCTCTCCAGCCTCCCTCATTTCTTCGGCGCGTTTCAGGAGGGCGTCCAGCGCCTCCCAGTCCCCAAGCGCGATGCGGGTTTGGGCCGTTTCCATGGCTGCCAGCCCTTCGGGATAACCCAGCTCCGCCGCCTTCAGGATGTCGGCTAGGGCTTCGGCGTATCTGCCCGCCTGGAAGTGGGCGGAAAACCGGGTGCGGTAGTTGGCCGGATTTGAAGGCTCAAGCCTTATCAGGTTTGAAAGCTCCTCCATCGCCTTTTTGTCCCCCGAAGCCGGGGAGCCGAAGTAGCTTGCAAGGTATAGCTCCGCAAAGTCCGGATGGCGGCCAATAGCGAGCCTGCAAAGCTCTTCAAAGCTTTCCCCCGGCTCCGGATAGAGGGCGCGGGCGAGGGCGCATTCCGGAAGCCCCGGGTCGGCGGCGAGGGCTTGGCAAAGGCGCTCTTTGCCCTCCGCCCGGATTGCGGCGGACTGTTCCGCACTGGGGCCGTGCTCTGCCGCGTAGAAATCCGCCTGCGCCGCCCGCGCCAGATATTTTGCGTTATTCGGATATTCCGCGCATAGGCCCGACATTATTTCCCGGGCCAGCGCGAACAGGGTTTCCCTGTCGGCTTCCGGATTCTGCATCGCATCCCTCATCGCAGAGACCGCCAGGGAGCATTGCGCCTCCGCCGCCTCTGTCACGGCGGGCGGGGCAAAATTTTCCCGCTCCGTTTCAGGCGCCAGTTGGCATCCGGAGGAAAAAATCGCAAGGCAGAGCGCACAAAGGATTGTGGAAATGCTTTTCATGCCTTCATATTGGCATCTTTTTTGCGCGTGGCAATTATATAAGGCGGCCGCTTTGCGGGCTTGGCAGGGCGGCGCATTGCGCGTTCAGGGCCGCCGCTTCCGGAAGTTCGATGAAATTTTGCGACAAAAAAGGCTTCCTGTTAGGGAAGCCCTTTCGGCTGCGGTTTAGCGCCTTTTTTCAAAGGGTTTTCCGCCGCCCCCGAATGGCCTGCGGTTTCCGCCAAACGGCCTGTCCTCGCGCGGCCTGCTTGCCTCCACTTTCATCCTGCGGCCGAGCAATTCGGAGCCGTTGAGATTTTTTATGGCGTCGTTTCCCTGCGACACGTCGTTCATCGAGATAAACGCTATTCCGCGAAATCTGCCGGTGTCGCGGTCTGTCAGCATCTTTATATTGCTTACGTCCCCGAATTTGCCGAATTCCGACGCCAGGTCTTCACGCGTTGTTTCAAATGACAGGTTGCCTGCGAATATTTCCATTTTGCCTAACTTCTTTCTTATTTTGGTTTTGAGGCGGAACAGTTCCGCCTGTTTTCTAACTATATTTTACCGGAACCTCAAAATAAAAAGAAGCCTGTAACATATGATTATTGGATAGCGAGTAAGAACCGCTGATTTTTATAGTCAATCATATTGATTGTTTTTTTTGCGGATGCCTCTTTTAAAGCCTTGTGGAGGTTGCGCGGCGCCGGGATTGCGGCGCTTGGCGATGTCCGCATATTACACCGGGACGGCGTCTCTTTCCCGATGGGAATAAGGCTTGGAATGCGGAGAATGCCATTTGCCGCGCCGCAGCGGGCGCAAAAAACCGCCCCGGAGCGGGGCGGCGAAATACGGGAAGTCTTTTGCAGAAATCACTTCCTTTTGCGGCAGGCGGCGAGAAATAGCGCAAACGCGCCAAGCGCCGCCGCCGCAGACAATGGCTCGGGAATGACGACGTTGGAAATGCCCGTTATGTTGCCATCCGAATCCTTTGCAAAGTCGAAACCCGCAACTGCGGCTCCCGAGGAGTTCGTGACGCTTACCTTGTCTTCGGAAATTCCCGCAAGGCTTATTGTCTCGCCGAATATTTCCGTGAAGTCCACGCTGCCGCCGTCCTGAAAGGAATCCGCCAGGATGATTTCCAGATTGTCGAAAGAGAGGTTCTGGGCGGCTCCGGCCTCCGCGGCGGCGAAGCCTATTTTTGCGTCTGAGTATATTGAGAGCGTTTCCAAAGCGGCGGACTTTTCAAGCAGCACGTCGCTTCCGCTGCCCACTATCAGCCTGTCGAAGCCGGAAATTTCCCCGCGGAAAGTTCCGGTGAAGGACTGTTCGGCGTTTCCGAAAGCCGCCGTTTTTGCGCCCAAAACCGTCGAGCCGTCCTTTCCGGAGGCGTACACGGTCCCGGCAAAGTCGAGGTTTTCGCCGCTGCCTACGAATGCCACGGAAGCGCCCCCTTCGACTTTTGTCGCAGAGTCCATGCCTCCGGCTATTATGTCTCCGCCTATCGACACCTTGTTTTCCGAGGAGCCGACTGTGATGGAGACGTCGCCCTTCACGGCGGAGCTGTTGCGCTCGCCTTCCGCAGGCTCAAAGCCGCCCACTACGTCGCCTGTGATTTTGCCGCCCGATATGTTTATTGAATAGTTGCCGCCGATAATCCCGCCTATTGAGCCGATAATCGTCCCGACTTCGCCGCCTGAGACGTTCACCGCGACGTTGCCTGCGTAGTTTCCGCCGGTTACGGGCATTATGGTGCCGACGTATCCGTTTTTCATGTTTACCGTGGCGTTTTTTATCGCGGTTCCAGCCAGAGCCGCAGTGTCGTTATAGCCGTTGTAGGCGTTGCTGGCGCGGACCGCGCGCGCAATGTTGGTATCGGCCCCATCGATATTTATTGTGAGGTTTTCCACGCCCGAGGGAAGAGCTGAGTAGTCGGCGTCCTTTACGACGCTGCTTATCATGTTTCCGCCGTAGACATTGTAGGCCAGGACATTGTCCAGGTTTAGCGTTATGTCGCCCGATATGGCGCCGACCGTTCCCTCTATCTGCTGGCTCCAGTTGGGGTAGGAGTAGTTGCCGCCGACGACGCATCCGGAGGCGCCGAGATTTACGTTGGAAAGGGTTGCCTCCACCGAGCCGTTTACCGCTCCGGTGTATCCGTTCACGGTGGCGTTGCCGCCTATTATGTAGTTGTCAGGAACCGCGCTTGCGCTCAGGTCGAGGTTGCTGAACGACGCCGATATGTCGCCGTCAAAGTCCCGGCCGTCGGTGTTTCCTCCGGCGTGGAGGGTGTCGGCGCGCGCCGGCGAGGCGGCCGCCATTATTACGCATCCGGCAATGACCGGTATATTTCCTATTTTCATATGAGTTTTGCGTGTATTGGTTTAGGTTATAAAAATACTTTTTGCACTTTTTGAACCGATTCAAGCAAAATGTATTACAAAAAGTTTCGCGCCCGGTGGCTTTTGGCGTCTCAGGGCGAGAAACTGGGCGAGAAACTGGGCGCGAAACGCCGGACGGGTGGGGGAATCGGCGCATTTTGCGGGCGCAATTTTCTGCCTCCGAATTTCTTTTGCGTATTCCGCCATTTTCCCTGGGAAAGGGGCGCGCGTGCGGGCAAAAAAAAGGCGGCCCGTTTGAGGGGCCGCCCAAATTTCAGGAAAGTCCGGCAACTAGATGTTGTAGAACTTGCCGCCGTAGATGGCTTCGTCGCCGAGTTCCTCTTCTATGCGGAGGAGCTGGTTGTACTTCGCGACGCGGTCGGTGCGGCTCATGGAGCCGGTCTTTATCTGGCCAGCGTTGGTCGCGACTGCGATGTCGGCTATCGTGGCGTCTTCAGTTTCGCCGGAGCGGTGGGAGACGACGGCCGTGTAGCGGGCTTCCTTGGCCATTTCGATGGCGTCGAAAGTTTCCGTGAGGGAGCCAATCTGGTTCACCTTGACGAGTATGGAGTTTGCCACGCCCTTTTCGATGCCCTTCTTGAGGAATTCGGTGTTCGTCACGAACAGGTCGTCGCCGACGAGCTGAACCTTCTTGCCGAGGGTGTCGGTGAGAATCTTCCAGCCGTCCCAGTCGTTTTCAGCGCAGCCGTCCTCGATGGAGCGGATCGGGAATTCGTCGCAGAGGTCCTTGAGGAAGGCTACCATCTCTTCGGATGTGCGCTTGGAGCCGTCGGACTTGGTGAAGACGTACTTCTTGCTCTTGGAATCGTAGAATTCGGAAGAGGCCACGTCGAGGGCGAAGAAGATGTCCTTGCCGAGCTTGTAGCCGGCGTCCTTGACGGCCTTGGAGATGACTTCAAGGGCGTGCTTGTTGCTGTTGAGCACGGGGGCGAAACCGCCTTCGTCGCCGACTGCCGTGGAGAGCTTCATGCCCTTGAGGACGCTCTTGAGGGAGTGGAAGACTTCGGCGCCCATGCGGACCGCCTCGCTGAACGTGGGGGCGCCTACGGGCATTATCATGAATTCCTGGATATCGATGGGGGCGTCGGAGTGCGCGCCGCCGTTCATGATGTTCATCATGGGAACGGGCAGAACCTTGGCGTTGGGGCCGCCGAGGTACTTGTAGAGCGGCTGGCCGAGGGATATGGCCGCAGCCTTGGCCGCCGCCATGGAGACGCCGAGGATGGCGTTGGCGCCGAGCTTGGCCTTGTTCTTGGTGCCGTCGAGGGCGAGCATGAGCTTGTCCACGCCGATCTGGTCGGTGGCGTCCATGCCCACGAGTTCCGGGGCGATGATTTCGTTTACGTTCTGGACGGCTTTCACGACGCCTTTGCCGCAGAAGCGCTTCTTGGCGTTGAATCCCTTCGGGAACGCCTTGTCGGAGAGGGCCCCGTCGCGCAGTTCGAGCGCTTCGGAAACGCCCGTGGAAGCGCCCGAGGGCACGGCGGCGCGGCCGAGGGAGCCGTCCGCGAGTTCAACGTCGACTTCTACCGTGGGGTTGCCGCGGGAGTCGATGATTTGTCTGCCTCTGATATCTACTATGGTAGTCATATTTTTCCTTAACTAGAAATTCCCAGTTGATAAAACTTCTTCCGATGTTCTTTCATATGCGCCCGTTGTCAACAAAATTAGGGCCGCGGTTCGCCCTTATTTTTCGCGCCGTCCGGGCCGTGCGGGCCGCCGCTTTTCCCGGAGAGCCCGGCCGCCGCGAGCGCGGCTTCCCCGTGGCGCATGGCCCGCTTTGCGTCGCCGAGCCAGTTGTACTGTCCGGCCGGGCAGCCGCGCCCGAGCGCTTTCATCTCGTCTGAAATGAGCCTTATGCGCTCTGCCGCGCCCCTCACCCCGGCCTCAAGCTCCGGCGTCCTGAACTCCGGGCCCCGCGCGAGGAGGCGCGAGCCGTAGTAGGCTTCGCATACGGCCTCGTGCAGGCGGGCAGTGAGGCTCGTGCGACGGAAAAGGCCGGCGACTGCCTCGAAGTCTTCGGGCTTCATATGCGGTTTTGCGGCCTCGACTTCCGCGAGTGCGCTCTCCGCAAGCCGAGCCCCGAATGACTTTTCCGCCATGACGCATCCGTAGAAAAATTCGTCCATGCCCTCGCCGGGCTCCAGCCAGCCTTTTTCAAAGACTTCCCTTATTTCGGAGGCGAAGGGGGATTTGGGGGACTTGTACTTCGCAGGGGATATGGCGTTTATCACGTCCTTCCAATAGTGGAAAGTCCTGTCCACGCCGTGCCCGACTTTGACGGAGGGAGGGTTGAGCCATCTGCCGGAGACGTGGCGCGTGTAGGCCCACTGGTTTTCCATGTAGTTTAAGGCGGAGTGGTCGGCGGTGTTGGTGCCCAGAGTGTAGAAGGAGCACATGGCGATTTCAAACGCCTTTGAGAAGGCGCCGCGCAGGTTGGGCAGGGCTGCCTTCCCGTAGCGGGAGGCTATGAATTCGTCGAGGACGGCGCCCGCGTCGACGGAGGGGTCTTCGGCGGCGCGCTTGAGGGCGTAGAGCTGGACTTCGTTCGGGGTTCCGACGATTGAAGTGTCGCCGTAGCGGTCAACCCTGGCGGCGTATCCGGCGACATTGGGGTTTTTCATGAAGTTTTTCCAGCGCTTCAGGACGTATTCGGGCCAGGTGCTTGCGGTGATTCCCTGGCCGTTATATTCGTTGCCCGTGTCGAATTCGATAATTGTCGGCCTGTCGGTCTTTCCCGCAAAGGCGTTGTCCGGGTGTGTCAGGAAGAAGTCGTGGGGCGTTTCCTTTACCATCAGGGTCACGGACGGCTCCTTTATATGCCTTATGCAGCCGACCGTTGCCTCGTACTCCCTGTCGGAATAGGCGAATGTGCGGATTACGAGCCGCTTTTTCCTTTCGCCAACCACGACGTCGGCCACGGCGTTTACGACTGCCGCGAGCTTCTCGGCCGGGGTTTTCATTTTAACGGAATGCTGCCCTTCGGCGCGGGCCCCGGTCTCTATGAATGTCAGGACCACCCCGTCGGCCCCGGGGGCGAGGTCCAGCATTTCCCGGTAGTCCCGCTTGAACCATTCCCAGAACTCCGGGTCGTCGAAGTTTATGGCGCCGCGCGGGCCGGTTTTGAACCTGTCGGGATAGTATCCGAGCGGGTAGAGGCAGTGGTCCCACAGCAGGACTTCGCCGATACCCTCCGAATGGGCGAGGTTTGCCAGGCGCGATACGAGGGCCCGCTTTTTTTCCGAGCGGATTTCCCTCAGGTCGTGTATTATGTTGTGCGAAAGCTGTATCTGGCCGACCCCGAAATCTTTCGCCGACCTTATGGCAAGCTCCGCCTTCGCCTCGTTGTCGGAGAGTATTATCCATGCCCCCGACTTCTCCGCGGCGCCGGCCCGCGCAAGCGCAGCCGCAAGCAGCGCCGCGCACGATAAAAAAATTCTGATATTCATGCCGTTTTAGCCTTTTTAAAATGTGTAAATGCCGGAACCCCGTCCGTCCGGCTTTTGAAACTGTATAAAATCCGGCGCGGGCCCCGGTGTAAAGAAAAAGAATCCGGCCCTGCCGCCGCCGCGGCGTTTTGCGCAAAGCAATGCGCTTCCGGCGCGGCCGGGCGGGTTCGGGGGGGATTGCGGACGCCTTTGCAGTGTCCGGATACATCCCTCATGCCCCAGGCGGCAGGGCGCGGGGCGGAATCCGGATTGTCGGCCCGGGCGGGCAATAGGTCTTGACTGCCCGCTTTTATGTGTCATTATCCGTCTTTCTATTTTTTATGAACTCTAACCTTACATTTTCCCCGTCCGGGGAGTCCGTCTATTGGAGGGCATAGCGCATATGTCGTTAATCGTGCAAAAATACGGCGGGACATCCGTCGGGGACGTCGACAGAATACGGGTCGTCGCCCAGAGGATTAAGGACACCGTGGACGCCGGAAACAGCGTCGTGGTGGTCGTCTCCGCAAGAAGCGGCGTCACAAACCAGCTCATCGAGCGGGCCAAGGCCCTGAATGCCATACCCAACGAGCGCGAGATGGACATGCTCCTCGCGTGCGGCGAGCAGGAAACAATCGCACTTACCGCCATGGCCCTGCACTCGCTGGGCGTAAAGGCCGTCTCAAGGACGGGCGCGCAGGCGGGAATAGTGACCGACTTCAACCACACGCGCGCCCGCATCGTCGAGGTGACTGGCGGGGACATTCCCGCGCAGCTAAAGGCCGGAAACGTGGTGATAGTTGCGGGCTTCCAGGGCATAGACCCCGACGGCCACGTCACGACCCTCGGGCGCGGCGGCAGCGACCTTTCAGCAATGGCGCTTGCGGGCGCGCTCAAGGCCGATTTGTGCCAGATTTTCACGGACGTGGACGGCATATACACGGCCGACCCGCGCATTGTGAAAAAGGCGCGCAAAATCGAGGTTATGGAGTATGACGAGCTGCTCGAAATGGCTTCCAGCGGCTCGAAGGTAATGCAGGCGCGCTCTGTGGAGTTTGCGCGCAAATACAACGTCATTTTTGAAGTCAAATCTAGCTTTAACAACAACAGCGGGACAATAGTGAAAGCGGAAGTGCCATCTTTGGAGGGCCTCGTCGTAAGCGGCGTGGCGGTAGACAAAAACCAGACGAAAGTCACAATTTCCAGCATCCCCGACAAGCCGGGCGCGGCTGCCGAAATATTCGAGGCCCTCGGCTCAAGCGGGGTGGGGGTTGACATGATAGTCCAGAACATAGGGCGCGCGGGGATGGCGAACCTCACCTTCACCGTCGCCAAGGACGACGCCCCCAAGGCCGAAAAGATACTGCGCGACGTGTGCGCGAAGCTCGGCGCCACGGTCTCCCTTACGGGCGACATCGCGAAGGTTTCGGTCGTCGGCATAGGCATGCGCTCCAATAGCGGCGTGGCCGCAAAGTTCTTCAGCGCGCTCGCCGCCAAAGACATAAACGTGCAGCTCATAACCACGAGCGAAATCAAGATTTGCGTGGCGATAAACCTCGACCGCGCCGACGAGGCCGCCTGCGCGCTCCACGAGGCTTTCGGCCTCGACAGGGAGTAGCGCGGGCCGCAACCCCGGCAGGCTGGCCCGCCGTTTTTTCCGGCGGAGCGCCGACGGGCGTATTTTTTTCTTGGATTGCGCCCGGTTATCGAAGATAGTCGGGCGTTGTCTTTTTCGGATTTTCTTTTTTTATAACGGGCCGCCGCAGGCGGGTTGAGCGATGAAGTTTGCAAGCACGAGAGGAGAGTCGGTTCCGCTGGAGTTTTCGGCGGCAGTAATGGAGGGTCTGGCCCCTGACGGCGGCCTGTTTGTCCCGGAGTCGTTCCCGGACATTTCCGGCCTCATGGATTCCTGGGAGGGCCTGGCGTATCCGGAGCTGTGCTTCAGGTTCCTCAGCCTGTTTGCAACGGATATTCCGGCGGAGGACTTAAAAAGGGTGGTTTACGCCTCGTATGTGAATTTCGACGACCCCGAAATCGCCCCCCTTGCCAGAGTGTCCGACAACGCGATGCTCCTTGAGCTTTACCACGGGCCGACGCTCGCCTTCAAGGATTTCGCCCTCCAGCTTCTCGGGAACCTCTACGAGTATCTGCTCGCCCGTTCGGGGCGCGTGATAAACGTCCTTGGCGCCACGAGCGGCGACACGGGCAGCGCCGCGATAAACGGCCTGCTGGGAAAGAGGGGCGTGAACATATTCATCCTCTATCCCGACGGCAGGGTTTCCCCGCTCCAGGAGCGACAGATGGCCTGCACCGGGGCCTCCAACGTATTCCCCATAGCGGTTTCCGGCACATTTGACGACGCTCAGGCTGTCGTAAAGGAAATATTCTCCGACACATCCTTCAAGGCAGCCTGGAGCCTGGCTGCGGTGAATTCCATAAACCTTGCGAGGATTCTGGCGCAGTGCGTCTATTACGTTTACGCCTCGCTGAAACTTCCCAAAAGCATGAGGGGGCAGGCGAGGTTCGTCGTCCCCACGGGGAATTTCGGAAACGTGCTGGCGGGGTGGATGGCAAACAGGATGGGCATGCCCGCGCGCGGCTTCACCGTCGCAACAAACCAGAACGACATTCTCTACCGCCTGTTTTCGACTGGGAGGTACGAGGTCGGCGAGGTCGTCCCGAGCTTCGCGCCGAGCATGGATATTCAGGTGTCTTCGAATTTCGAGAGGTTCATATATTTCGCCGAGGGCCGCGATTCCGCGAAGGTGCGCGAAATCATGTCGGCGTTCAAGGCTTCCGGGCGCTGGATTTTTGACGACTTTAAAAGGGGCAACTTTTCGGCCGTGCGCTGCTCCGACCCCGAAATCGCCTCCAACATCGCCCGCGTCTGGCGCGACACCGGAAGGATAATCGACCCCCACACCGCGTGCGGCTTCCAGGACCTCGACGGCGGCCTGAACATAGTGCTTTCCACCGCACATCCCGCAAAGTTCCCCGACCTGATTATGAGCGCCACGGGATGCGTGGCAGTCTCCCCGTCCCTTGAACGGCTCAAGGGCGAAAAGATAGTCCGCATGGAATCCCCTGCGGACGCAGGCAAAATCAGGAAGATAATAGAACAAAACGGGATAAGAAAATGAAAAGGAAAGTTTTTATATACGACACCACGCTCAGGGACGGCACGCAGGGCGAGGGGGTCTCCATATCCGTCGCCTCAAAGCTGAGGCTCGCCGAAAAGATGGACGCATTCGGCATAGATTTTATCGAGGGCGGATGGCCGGGCTCCAACCCGCGCGACATGGCGTTTTTCGAGCAGGCCCGCTCCCTGAAGCTCGGGCATGCGAAAATTTCGGCGTTCGGCTCAACGCGCCGCGCCGGGGTAGCGGCTGCGGAAGACCCCCAGTTGCGCCTGCTTCTCGACGCGCAGACGCCGTGCGTCACCATATTCGGCAAGACCTGGCTTCTGCACGTCACAGAGGTCATAAAGACCACCCCCGGGGAAAACCTGGCGATGATACGCGACAGCGTCGCCTTCCTCAAGGAAAACGGCAGGACCGTGGTTTACGACGCCGAGCATTTCTTCGACGGCTACAAGGACAACCCCGCCTACGCCATGGAGACCCTTCAGGCCGCGCTCGACGGCGGGGCCGACACGCTGTGCTTGTGCGACACAAACGGCGGCACTATGCCCGGGGAATTCGGGCGCATCGTGGGCGAAGTCGTGGGGTTTGCGGGGGAAGTCCCCGTGTCTGTCCACTGCCATAACGACAGCGGCCTCGGCGTGGCGCTTTCGCTGGCCGCCGTCGAGGCCGGGGCCGCAGGCGTGCAGGGAACGCTGAACGGGCTGGGCGAGCGCACCGGAAACGCGAACCTGTGCGCGGTGATTCCCAACCTTGTCCTGAAGCTGGGCTACTCGCTCTCCTGCGAAAAAACCCTTTCAAAGCTCCGCGACCTCTCCCTTTTTGCGGACGAGATGACGAACGCCCGCAGCGACTCGCGCCAGCCGTACGTCGGGGCCTCTTCCTTCGCCCACAAGGGCGGCGTGCACGCGGACGCCGCAAACAAGGTGAAAAGCAGCTACGAGCACATCGAGCCGGAGCTGGTCGGCAACCGCACGCGGGTGCTTGTTTCGGACATGTCGGGCAGGGCGCTTGTGATGATGAAGGCGCGGGAGCTCGGGATGGACATAGACCCGAAGGACCCGAAGATAAAGGAGTTTCTGGATGAGCTTAAAAGGCTGGAATTCCGGGGCTACGGCTACGAGGCTGCGGACGCGTCGTTCAAGCTCCTGCTTTCCCGGTTTGTAAACGGCAAAAGGCCGCCCTTTGACGTGCGCGACTACCGCGTCATAGTCGAGAGGGACGAGATGAAGTCTATAATCCGCTCCGAAGCCACGGTTAAGCTTGAGGTGGGCGGAGAGATAGAGCACACGGTCGCGGAGGCCCACGGCCCCGTCGGCGCGCTCGACATGGCCCTGCGCAAGGCCCTCGTCAGGCACTACCCGCAGATACGCGATTTCGAGCTGATAGATTTCAAGGTCAGGGTTATCGACAGCGGCCTCGGGGTGAACGCCGTCGTGAGGGTCCAGGCGGAATTCCGCGACGGCGACCGCATATGGGGCACTGTCGGCGCTTCGGACAACGTGATAGAGGCTTCGTGGGAGGCCCTGAAGGACGCGATAGAGTACAAGCTTCTGGAGGCGGCGGGCTGATTTTGCCGCCGCGAATGGACGCCCGGTTTGGAAAATGGAAAAAGAAAAAAATACTCCCCCGGCGCACGGGGAAAAGCCGCTGATAAGCCTCTCGTCTTCGATAGGCAATCCGGTTTTGCGCGTCCTTTATTCGGCCGTTTCGCGCCCGCTTGAAAGCTTTCTTGGCGTCCGCGCGATAAACGCCGCGTACGTAAAGGTCCGCTCGCTTCCCGCCGAGCGCAACTTCTTCGACCGCGCGCTGGAGGCCCTGGACGGCGCCTACCAGGCTTCGGCTGACGAAATCAAAAAAATCCCGACAGAGGGGCCGCTCATCGTCGTTGCAAACCACCCCATGGGCGGGCTCGACGGCATCGTGCTCGGGGCCCTGCTCTGCGGGGTGCGGCCGGATGTCAAGCTCCTTGCAAACTACCTTTTGGGCCGCATGGGCGAAATCGGCCCGTGGCTGATACCCGTTAACCCTTTCGGCGGGAGCGCGGCGGCCGCGGCCAACATCGGCTCCCTCAAGGATTCCATCCGCCATCTTAAAAACGGCGGCTGCATCGCGACATTCCCCTCGGGGACGGTCTCCTACCTCCATCCGCGCTCCATGTCCGTGACGGACCCCGAGTGGAGCAGGAACCTTGCAAGCCTCGCCCGCAAGACCGGGGCCTCAATCCTTCCGATTTATTTTTACGGCAGAAACAGCGCCTTCTTCCAGATGGCGGGCCTCCTGCACCCGCGCCTGCGGACCCTGCTTCTCATGCGGGAGCTCGTGCGCAAGGCAAAGCGCGAGACGGTGCGCATGCGCGTGGGCTCGCCGATTCCGCCGCGGAAAATCGCCGCGTTTGAATCCGACGATGAGCTGACCGCGTGGATGCGCCTCAACACCTACGTCCTCGGCCAGAAGAAGCAGGCGGAGGCCCCGCGCGACGAGGCGGTGACGAAGTCGTTTTTCCAAATAGGCCACATAAAGGACCTCTGCAACAAGATGATGCCCGGCAGGCGCGCCTACCAGGACCTCATAATCCCAATAAATCCGGACGTGATGCAGAAGGAAATCGACGCCCTCCCGGAATCGGCAAGGCTTATTTCCGGCGAGCGCATATCGGTTTACGGGGCCTACGCGTGGCAGATGAAATGGACGATGCTTGAAATCGGAAGGCTGCGCGAAAAGACTTTCCGCGAGGTGGGCGAGGGCACCGGAAAGAGCGTGGATACCGACGAGTACGACCAGTACTACATGCACGTATTCATGTGGGACGCCGAAAACCGCAAAATCGCCGGTGCCTACCGCGTCGGGCATGTGGATAAGATTGTAAATTCGATAGGCCCGCAGGGGCTGTACGCCACAACTCTTTTCAAGATAAAGCCCGAGCTACTTGAAAAGATGGGAAACGCGCTCGAAATGGGGCGTTCGTTCGTGGCGAGCGAGTACCAGAAAAAGAAGTCCACCCTCGCCATACTGTGGCGGGGCATCGGCGAATACCTCGCGCGCAACCCGCAGTACAAGACCCTCTACGGCCCGGTCAGCATCACAACCGAATACAATTCCATTTCAAAGGACCTGATGGTCCAGTTCCTCTCCCAGCACAAGACATCCCCGGAGCTCGCCAAATTCGTGAAGGCCAAGACTCCCCCGAAGGTGAAGCTGAACCCGGACGACAAAAAGGCCATAAGCTGCTCAAGCGGCGACATAGACCGCATTTCCGCGCTGATTTCCGAAATAGAGGTGGACAACAAGGGCATCCCGGTTCTTCTGAAGCACTATCTGCGGCTAAACGGGGAGCTTCTCGCCTTCAATGTGGACAAGTCGTTCGGCAACTGCATAGACGGCCTTATCATGGTCGATATGACAAAGACCGACCCCAAGCTCCTGAAGTCCTACATGGGTTTGCGCCAGGCTGTCGAATACAGGCGCTACCACGGCCTGCGGACGCCGGAGCTGGAGGCGGAACTCGCCGGGCAGGAGGGCCAGTCCTAAGGCTAGCGTTTGCTTTTTGCGCCGCAGGGCAGGGGGCGTGAAACTTTTCGGATTTGCTTTCTGGAATCGGGGGCGTCATGCCCTCCCTGCGGAAGCCCTTCCGCTCCCTGAGTTTTTGCAGGGCATCCACTTTTTTTCCGGTGCGCCGCTCATTTTTCAGAAAATGGGATGGCAGTTGATTCGGTGTCCGATACCCTTTGCACTTTTGCACGCTCTTCGTGGAGGGAGCATGCGTCATGCCAAACGGCCATCCTTAGTTGCTACTCTGAACTGGCCGCCCCCTCACACAGGGCTTTCAACTGGATGGGACTTTGGCGCATTCGAGTGCGTTTTGTGTGTCGGCATCCGGAGGAATCCTTTTTTGTGGGGTGCATGTTGCGGCATAAAAAACGCCGGGCTCTCGGCCCGGCGAATGGGTTTTATGCGCACCTTAATGGCGCGCGTGATTGGGCGTGTTATTCCCAGAGCGGCTTCATTTTTTCCGAAGTCGCCCAGCCGTACTTTTTGTCCGGGGTTTCGAGGAACATGTGGCCGTTTTCCCTCTTTCTTATGATGGCGCGCCTCCCCTCCGGCATCGCGGCCACCGCCGGGGCGGAGGAGGCGGGCGAGAGCTTGAGTACGGCGTCGGCAGATATGGAAACTGCGGTGTTTCTTGCGTCTGCCCAGTAGAGGGCCCCCGCGCACGAAGTCAACAGTATGGCGGCGCACAGCCCCCCCGCGATTCTGAACCCGCTTTTTCTGACTGAAAAAAGCGGCGGTATTGCGAGCGTAAAAACGGCCCCCCAGAATGCGGCGCAACCGAGCGCCGTCCATTCGGAATTTGAAAGCTCCCCAAAGAATGTGTCCGCGAAGCTGCGCGCCCGGCGGGGGCCGCCAATCTGCTCTTCAAGCATCCTTATGTTTGCGGCAGTCTCGGGCGAGCGCGGGCTGATATAGCGCGCCCGCTCGTAGTTGAGCATGGCAAGCCCGGTTTTGCCGAGCTTGAAGTAGGCGTTTGCTGCGTTGTGGTAGGCGTCGGCTCCGCCGCCCCTGGCTGCGGATTCGTCGAAATCGCTCGCGGCTTTTTCGTATTCGCCCGCATTGTAGGCCCGCCTGCCGAGTTCAAAGAACTCTTCGGCAGTCTGGGCGGAGGCCGCAAGCGCGAGAAACGCCGCCGTTATTGTTATTGCGAGATGTCTGAACATAGGGATTCAAGTTTTGTGCAGAGCGTTCCGAGCTCGCCGGTTTCCGGGGAATACCCGCCGAAGGCTATCGCGTCGGCCCCTTCAAAAAACGTCTTGGCGTCGCCGGATGCCCCTTCCGGGGCGCCCTTTTTTGCGATAAATTCGAGCGCGTCGCCGAGCGTGACAGCCCGGGCTTCAAAGTCTCCGGAGGATGCCACTGCGTTTTGCACGCTTTCGGCCGCCGCCTTGAAGAAGGCCGCCGCATCCCCGCGCGCCGCCGCCGACTTCGCAGCGGAGAGCGATTTCTTAAGCCCCGCCTTGGCCGCCTGCGACCTCGCGTAGCGCGGGTCGCTCTCAAGCCTGTTTTTGCGGCGCCTTGAAATTATGAATGCGGCGACCGCCACGAGCAGGACAACCTGCGCCGCCCAAAACGCCGGGGAGGAGGCCATCTGCGTTGTTCCGCCGCCCGCCGGGCGCCCGGATACGACCGCGAGGGGGTCGGGGGCCTTTTCGGCTTTCGCCTCTTCCGCCTCCTGCATGCGCCTTGCGTACCCCTTTGACGGGGCGACGCTCACAGGCGCCGGCCCTGCCCGCAGGGTTTCGTACTTTCCGGCGGCGCTATTGAAATATGAAAATTCTACGGCCGGGGTTTGGGCGAGGTCGGGCTTCTGCGGGACGAGAGTGTATTCAAAGGTCTTCGTCCCCGAAAACGCGTAGCCGTCGCTCGCGTCGGTGAAGGACGATTTTGGCTTGTATTCCTTCCAGCCTTCGGTTCCGGAAAGCGAGGGGGGCGACATGCGCTCGAAATTTCCCCGGCCCGAAACCGAGACGCTCATCGTGCATGGCTCGCCGACGCTGAGCGCGGATTCGTCGAGTTTCGGGGGGTCTATTTTGAAGCTGCCTATCGCCCCGGTAAAGTTTGCGGGCATCCCGTCCTTGGGAAGTTCGAGCGCCGATATTTTCACGGGCTTCATGCCGAGTGAAAACTGGCGGGCTTCCCCGAACGGGTCGGCCATCGAAAAAAACGACATGCGCCTGAAGCGACCCGGGCTGGTGACTACGGCGTCCGCCTCGAACTGTATGTCGAATTCGCCGGCCTTGAGGGGCGTTATCACCGTGTCGAAAGTGACTTCCTCGAAGTCGTCCGACGACGCGGTGCGCCTCCCCTCCTTTAAAAAGCCGGGGCAGACGAAGGCGTCGCCGCTTTTGAGGCTCGGCACGAGCCTGTTTACGACGTAGCCGGCCTCGAAAATTTTGCGGCTGAACTTCACAACGACCCTGCACGGGACTGCCTCTCCGACATATATTTTCCCCTTGGGAAGCTCCAGGGCAAGCGACGTCTCCCTGCTTAAGTCTATCTCCTCCACGGGTTCGGCGCGGGAAGCCGCGCGGGAGGGGAGCGGCGCGCCGCCGAATGCGGAGCTGAAGAGCGCGTCGAATTCGTCGAACGGGTCCGGCATCCCCGAGGCGTTTCCGGCGCGCAGTGTCTGCGGCGCGTTCGGGTCGGCCGTGAGGGTCGCTGCGGGAATTTCATAGCTCTTGCCGCCGGCGCTGAGCTGCCACGGCTTTATCTCGAAGCTGCCGGCGCGCGTGGGTATGAACTTTAAGTCTATGACAGTTTCGCGCACCGCCCCGGAGCCGCCTGTTATGGAGATGCGCTCCGAACGCCCGCTCCCGGCGTACTGGAGGCCGTCGGGGACGGGAATTTTGTTTAAGTCTATTTGCGCCTGGAGGCCGTTTAATACTATCGTGTAGTCGGCCGGTTCGCCCGGGCGGACTGTCGAGGGCGTGAATCCCCTTCCCGTCGCGCTTTGCGCGGCGGCGGCCGCGCAGGCCAGGGCGGTCAATATTGTAAGCGTAAGCTTTTTCATTCTACCAATCCTTGTAATTCTTTTCTTCGTACCTGTTTTTCTGCGAGCCGTATCCGCTAAACGGCAGCTTCTTCTCTTCGTCCTGGAGGGAGTCGAGCACCTGAGCCGCCTCGCGGCGCGTCATTACGCCGGCTTCCGCGCGGTAGTCTTGGGCGTCGCTTTCGGATGCGGCGTCTCCTGCCTTTTCGGCGTTTTCTTCTGGGGCGGCCGCCTGTTCTGCTGCCGCCTCCGCGCCTTTGGGCGCAGCCTGCTCTTCCCGGCGGTCCAGGGAATCCTCCCCTCCGGCTTTATCGCCTTCTGCCTGCTGCCGGGGTTCTGGTTTTGCGGCCTGCTCGTTTTGGGAGCCTTCGCCGGAGTCCTTTTCTTCCCCGGGGGATTGCGAACCGCTATCATCGGAGGGCTTTTTCTTGTCCTCTCCGGGCTGGCTTTCCGCGTTTTGCCTGTCGGCGTCCGGCCCGTCTGAGGGGTTATTCTCCCGCCCGTTTTGGCCGTCATTTTCCGCCTCCGGAGAGTCGTCTTTTTTCTCGGAGTTTTGGGAATTGTTTTGGGGGGAGCCATCCTGATTTTGCTGGCCGTCCCCGTTTTGGGCGTCCTCTTTCTGGTTCTGGCTGCCGTTTTGGTCCTGGCTCTGGGAGTTCTGGTTTTGCTGGCTGTCCTGGCGGTTTTCGTCATTCTGCCGGTCTTGGCTGTCTTTGCTGTCCTGGTTCTTGTCGTTTTTATTGTCGTCGCGCAGGAGCTTTTTCAGCTCTTCTACCATCTTGTCGAGGGCCTTTGCGTATTCTTCGGAAGCCTTGCCGGCCTTTTCAAGGTCTTTTGAAATTTCGGAGAGCCGTTCGCACGCGGCCTTTGCGGCGTTTTCGCCCTTTTCGGCGTTTTCCATTTCCGAATCCAGTTCGCGCGCGTTTTGAAAGTTTTTGCGGGCGGCGTCTGCGGCCATTGCCGCGCCCTTTACGGCCTCTGCGGCGTCGGCCCCAGCCTTTGCGGCCTCCTCCACGGATTTCTCAGACTCTTCGCACGCCGAAATTGCCTGCTTTATTTCGTTTTGCAGCCCCTGTTCCTTGAGCCCTTCCTCGCCGGAATTTTTGAGGGCGGCCAGGCCCTTTTCGAGGACGGCGCCCGCGCCCGAGAGGACTTCCGATGCTTTCCCGGCGGCTTGTGCGGCCTTTTCCGAAACCTCCCGGGGATTTGGCGCCTTTTCAAAGCCGGCCTTCGCCCGGGCGTAGTCGGTTTCGCCTATGTTGTAGTATCCGGCGGCCTGTTTCTCCAGGTCGTGGGTGGAGGCTATGGCGGAGTAGAAAGAGTCCTTTGCCTGCTTGTAGTCCCCCGCCTCGTAGGCGCCTACGCCCGCGTTAAATAGCTCGCGCCAGCCTGCCTGCCGCACGGACTCTTCTGCGCGCGACTGGCCGGGGAGGGCGGCGGACGCAATTGCGGCCGCCACGATGGCGGGAACTGCCGCGCCCCTGCGCCTGAACATGCGCCTCGTGCCGAGCACGCATTCAAATGCGAGGAGAAACAGCGCTATGGCCAGCGGGATTTGGAAGCGCTCTATTGCAAGCTTTTTCATCTTTGCGCTAAGTTCGGCCTTCTGCTCCCTGCTCAGGCCTTTCTCGTAAATTTCGTCCATGCCGCCGTCGGCCAGGGGCGCGTAGAATCCGCCCGTCGATTCGGCTATTTGCTTGAGTAGCTTTTCATTGAGCATGCTGGTCACGAGCTTTCCGTTTTCGTCGCGGAGGTAGTCTAGGTTGCCGCGCCTGTCGCGCACGGGGATTAGCTCGCCGTTCGCCCCGCCGACGCCGAGGGTGTATATTTTTATGCCGCGCTCCTTCGACGCCTTTTCGGCCCGCGCGACGCCGGAGGATTCGAGCTCTTCGCCGTCGCTTATAAGCACTATCACCTTTTCGTTTTTGCCGTCCGGGAATGCCGAGTCGGCCTCGTCTATGGCGGCCGCGATGTTGGTGCCGCCGCGCTGTATTATGTTCGTGTCGAGCGCGTCGAGGGACATCCTGAAGGCGCCGTAGTCGAGGGTTACGGGGCACTGTAAAAACGCCTGGCCGCTGAAGGCCACGAGGCCAACGCGGTCGCCGTCTAGCCTTTCCACGGCGTCTGTTATTGCAAGCTTGGCGCGTTCGAGGCGGCCCGGCTTTACGTCTTCTGCGAGCATGCTTTTGGATGTGTCGACGGCGAATATTATGTCTATCCCCATCTGGCGCTCCTCCTCCCATTTGTAGCCCCACTGGGGGCGGGCGAGGGCGAGCAGCAGCGAGGATGCGGCAAGGCTTATGAAAAGCGCCTTTGCGGCCGTCTTTATCCTGCTTACGTTCCCCGAAAGCTCCGGCAGCAGGCTGTCTGCGGCGAACTTCTCAAGGAGCCTTTTTTTGCGCCGCTCGAAGGCGACGGAAATCGCTATTGACGCGGCGAATGCGGCGATGGCGGCGTATGCCAGTATGGGATATGCGAAAGTCATGGCAGGGTCCTGTATCTAGTGTGCGCGAGGAGCCTCTCCAGAAAAAGAAGCGCGAGCGCGGCGGAGACTGGGTACCAGAAGAGCTCCTCGTATTCCGTGAAGTTGCGCACCTTGACAGGCGTCTTTTCGAGGCTGTCAATCTGCTCGTATATGGAGCGGAGGCCGCGGTAGTCGGAGGCGCGGTAAAATCTGCCGCCTGTTATTTCGGAAATCTTTTTCAAAGTGGATTCGTCTATCTGGCTGGGAGCGGTCCCGCCCACTATCGGCCTGCCGGACCTGTCGCGCATGACCCGCCCGGTGCGGTCGGTGGGGGCGTAGGGAACCATGCCCTCGCGCCCGGCGGCTATCGTGTAGATTTTTGTGTCGAACCCCGCAGCCGCCTCGGCCGCGGCAATGGGCGATATTTTGCCGGAGTTGTTCTCGCCGTCTGTCAGAAGGATTATGATGCGGCTTTTTGAGTCCTTCAGGTCGCGCAGGCGGTTGACGCTGGCCGCCACGGCGGAGCCTATCGCGGTTCTCCCGCCGTCTATCAGCCCGATTTCCAGGCGGTCGATGTTCTGCGTCAGCCAGTCGTGGTTGAGGGTGAGCGGCGAGACTATGAATGGGTTTGCCCCGAAGGCTATCATGCCTATGCGGTCGTTGGGGCGGTTTTTTATGAAGTCGTCGAGGACGCTCTTTACGGCGTCCAGGCGCGTGAGAAGCTCCTCGCGGCTTTTTGAGAGGTCGAGTGCGGACATTGAGCCTGAGACGTCGACTGCAAGCACTATGTCGATTCCGCTTTGTTCGCGCTCGCTGTACCCCCTCCCCAGGCGCGGCCGGGCCAGGCCCAGTATTATGAGGGCCACCGTCAGAAGCCTGAGGAAAAGCAGCACGCCGCCCGCCCGGCTGCGGTTTTTGCGGGACACGGCTGCGGCTATGGCCACGCTCGAAAATACGAGCGTGCCGTTTTTCCCGGTGCGGCCCTTCAGGAAGGCCATTAACGGAAGCAGCAGCAGGAGCCACAATAGCTCCGGATTGTTGAAGTCGAAATTGAAATTCATTTTTTAGCCTGTTTTCTGGCGGCCTCGTCCTCTTCAATGAAAGAGCGCGCAAGCGAGAGCATCTCCCCGCGCCCGCCGCCTTCAAATTGCGCCCCGGCGAATTTTGCCATGTCGGCCAGGGCGAGCATCCGTGAAATTTTCTCCCGCGCCGTGGCGGGGATGGAGCCGTCCGCTGCGGTCATGGCGAGGAATTCCTCCGTCGTCCGCTCGGGGGCCGGGATTCCGAAGGCGTCCGAGACGTATCCGCGCACCGCGCCGCTTGCGGCGGAGGCGAAACGCTTGGGGTCTGTTTCCCCGTCTGCGATTTTGAGGCGCATCATCGCAAGCTCGTAGGGCGTTGGCTTTTTCTTTGCGCCGAACTTTGCGGCGGCAATTCCCGCGAGCAGGGCCGCCGCGAGCAGGGCGAGCGCAATCCAAGGCCAGTTTACCTCCAGAAAGCCGGGATGCACCTCGGGGATTATCCCGGGTATCTCCTCAAAAACCGTCCCGCTCATCTGCGCATCCTCCTTTCAAAAAACTGCCTGAGCGCCACGACGTAGGGTTTTCCGGCGCACACTTCGAGGCTGTCTATGCCGCCCCTTGCCAGGGCGCCTTTGAAGGCCGCCATGCGGGAGGCGTTTTCTGAGGCGTAGCCGCGAACCACGGCGGGCTTGAAGGTGTCGAGCTCTATGACCTGCCCGGTCTCGCTGTCCTCGAGAAGCACCGTGCCTATCTGCGGGATTTCCGTCTCCCGCTCGTCGTAAACGTCCACGCATATGAGGTCGTGGCGCCTGTTTGTGAGGTCCAGGGCGCGCAAAACGGGGTCGTCCGCGCGCCGACGGGGATCCGGAAGCTCTCCGTTGGGGCCCTGGAGAAAGTCGCTTAGAAGCACTACGATTGCCCTGCGCTTGAGGAGGCGGTTTACGCCGTCCAGGGCCTTGGCTATGTCCGTGCCGGAACGCCTTGGGCGGAAAAAGAGCATCTCCCTTATGAGGCGCAGCATGTGCCGCCGCCCCTTGCGCGGGGGGATTATCAGCTCAAGCTCGTCGGTAAAGAGGGCGAGGCCGACCTTGTCGCCGTTTCTCGCGGCGGAAAAGGCCAGGACGCTTGCGATTTCGGCCTCCAGCTCGCGCTTGGACTGCCCGGAGCTTCCGAACGCGCCGCTCATGGAAAGGTCGACCATGAGCATCATGGTAAGCTCCCTCTCCTCGCGGTATTTTTTCACGTGGGCCTTTCCGGTGCGCGCGGTCACGTTCCAGTCGATGCTGCGGATTTCGTCGCCCGGCTGGTATTCGCGGGCTTCCTCAAAGTCCATTCCCTGGCCTTTGAATACGCTGCGGTAGGCGCCCGCTATGGCGTCGCTCACCTGCCTGCGGGTGGCGATTTCAACGCGGCGCACCTTGCGCAGCATGTCTGTTATGGAGTCGCTCATATCATATGGGTTTTCCTGCAAACTGCGCGCGCTCAGGGGACGGGCACCGTGTCGAGGACCGACTTTACCATGTCTTCCGATGAGACGCCCTCGGCTTCCGCCTCGTAGGAGGGGATTATGCGGTGGCGCAGGACGTCGGGGGCTATGTCCTTTATGTCCTGGGGGGTGACGTAGCCTCGGCCCTGGAGGAAGGCGTGGGCCTTCGAGGCGAGCGCCAGGGCTATCGTGGCGCGCGGGGACGCCCCGAAGCGTATGAAGTTGTCGAGGTCGAGCTTGTAAAGCGAAGGCTTGCGGGTGGCAAAGACTATGTTTACGATGTAGTCCCTTATCTTGTCGTCCACGTAGATTTCGTCCACGACCCTGCGCGACTTCATGATTTTCTCGGGCGTAACCACGGTGTTTATCGAGGTTTCGACATCGGTCTTTGCCATCATGTCAAGAATCATCCGCTCCTCCTCGCGTGCCGGGTAGCCGACGTTCAACTTGAACATGAATCGGTCCACCTGCGCCTCCGGAAGCTGGTAGGTGCCCTCCTGGTCTATGGGGTTCTGGGTGGCGAGCACCAGAAACGGCGCGGGCAGGGGATAGGTCACGCCGCCGATTGAAACCTGCCTTTCCTGCATGGCTTCAAGCAGGGCGCTCTGCACCTTTGCCGGCGCGCGGTTTATTTCGTCTGCCAGCACAAAGTTTGCGAAAACCGGCCCCTTCTGGGTGAAGAACTCGCCCTTTTGCTGGTTGAACACGAGGGTTCCCACAATGTCCGAAGGCAGGAGGTCCGGCGTGAACTGGATTCTTGAAAACCTGGCTTCGGCTGCGGTTGCCAGCGTTTTTATGGCGAGGGTTTTCGCCAGGCCCGGCACGCCCTCCAAAAGGAGGTGGCCGTTTGCCAAAACCCCGGTAATCATGCGGTCCACCAGATACTTCTGGCCCACGAGGCTCTTTGCCATTTCCGCCCTGAGAAGCGCCGTCCATTCGGATGCTTCGCGGACCTTGTCGTTTATTTCGGAGAGATTTATGCTCATTTTGCTTTTATGTTAAATTGAAACGGCTTCCGCGGACGCGGCGCCCCGGCGGCCTTTTGGATTTTTTTGACACATTTGCCGCGCGCTTTGTTCCTTGCCCACAACATGTTTTTCGGAATTTTTGCGGCCGCTTTAAATGCGGCGTTGCCGGGCGCAAAAAATAGTGCGGCGGGAGGATTTTTCAGCCCCCCGCCGCCCGGCGACGCCTGCGGCGTCAGGATTGGACTATCAGCGCCATTGCCGCAGCGACGACTTCGGCCTTTGTCATGCGGGAAGTGTCGATGGTGACTGCCCCTTCGGGGCATACGAGCGGGGCCGTCTTGCGGTTTCTGTCGAGCGCGTCCCGCTTTGAAATTGAGTCGGATATCCCTTCTGCGGCGCGCCTCTTTGCCCGGGTCTGCTCGTCGGCGTCGAGGAATATTTTGGCGTCGGCGTCGGGGAAAATCACGCTGCCTATGTCGCGGCCTTCCATAACTATGCCCCCGAAACCGGACTTTCTCGCAAAGTCCGCCATCGAGCGCTGGTAGCCTTTTAGAAACTCCCTGACTTTCGGCATGGCCGCGAACTGGGAGACGCACGCGTTCACGCGCTCGGTGCGTATGAGGGCGTCCTCCACCGCCGCGCCGCCGACTGCCATCTTCGCGGAGCTTCCCTCCAGAACCGCCGATATTTCGAGCTTTTCAAGCGCGCGGCAGACCTCCGCCTCGCCCGATTCCGGCGCCAGGGCGTTTTCCGTGAGGATGTATGCGAGCGTCCGGTAGTGCGCGCCGGTATCGACGTGCATGAAGCCCAGCGCGGCGGCGCACTCCTTTGAAACGCTCGACTTGCCGACCGCAGCCCCGCCGTCAATTGATACGGTCCTGAAGCGTCCGGAGTCCGTCCGGGCCTTTTCGAGCGCTTCGAAAAATCCGGGCCACGTCTTCGAGCAGCACTCGGGGTTCGATATTTCAATCCACGGCTCTCCGTCGCCGAAGGCGTCCGCGCATCCGGGCAGCGCAAACGACATGGCGATGCGGTGGTCCTCGTAGGTCTCTATCCTGGCCGGGCGCGCCACGCATTTTTTTATTTCGCCGAATGGGTGGGCTTCGACCCTTATGAAGTCTTCGCCGAAGGCGGTTTTTCTGGCGATTTTTGCGGCTTCGCGCGCGGCCGCAGCCACCCTGTCGCTCTCCTGCCTGCGGGTGTGGGCTATGCCTGTTATTTTCACGTCGGCGGAGATGGCCGAGGCTGAGGCCGCCAGCGTCAGGAAGGTGTCCGATATGTCGTTAAAGTCGAATTCGAGCGGCTTTGAGGGGGCCGACGCCCCGGCTACAAGGAGGTCTTTCCCGACCCTCGCGGTTTTGACAAGCCCAGCCTTTTCCATGAGCGTCACGAATTCCGCGTCGCCCTGCATCCCCGAGAAGGGGAAGTCTTTTATAAGTACGGCCCCGCCCGCGACTGCGGCGAGGGCGGCGGGGTATCCTGCCGCCGTGGCGTCCGGCTCTATGCTGTATTCGGCCGGGGAGCAGGTCACGCCGTGGAATATCTTGTAGGTGCCGTCTTCGAGCGTCTCCGCGCAGAAGCCGAAGTCTGCCATCATCTTCAGCGTCATTGCCACAAACGGCCTGGAAACCGTGCCCCCCTTGAGCCTTACGAGGGTGTCGGAGTAGGCCAGGGGGGCCGCCATGAGGACGGCCGAGAGTATCTGGCTGGATTCGGCCGCGTCTATTTCCATTTCGCCGCCCTTTAGCCCGCAGGTCTTCACTGTGAACGGGAAGCAGTCTTTCGCGCCTTTGAATGCAAACGACGCGCCCTGGGAGCGCATTGCCTCGATGAGGCCGCGCATCGGGCGCCTGCGCATCGCCTCGTCCGAGTCGAATGAGTATTCGCCGCCCGTCTGCGAGCATACGAACGCGGTGAGGAACCTCGCTGCGGTCCCGGCGTTTCCGACGAAGAGCGAGGCCTTTTTCGAGCATTCTCCGGAAACTGTCACCGAGCCTTCCGATTCGGAGACGTCGTAGCCCAGGGCGCGGAGGCAGTCCATCATTATGGAGCTGTCGCGCGATGCGAGCGGGCCGAAGAGTTTTACGGGATAGTCGGACATGGCCGCGAGAAGCAGGGCCCTGTTTGTTATGCTTTTTGAGCCGGGCACGGATACCGCCGCGCAGGCCCTTCCTTTGAATGGGGTGATTTTAAGCGTGCTCATTTGTTGTCTGCGCCGGGTGCGGCGTTTTTTTATATATGGGGTTTTCCGGTTTGGTTTTCCGCGCCTTTTGCCGCCTGCAAGCGGCCTTCCGGGCGGGTTTCCGGGGTGTCGAGGCGAAGGCGCATCCCGCGCGCCGCATCCAGGAAGGCGGCCTGGCTTGCGGCGTCGCGCCGGGCGATTGCGTCTGAAAGCTCCATAATTTTGCGGGCGTATTCGCGCAGCCCTGCGGATATGTTTTCCGCGTTTTCTGAAAATATCCCGAGCCACATGCCGGTGTCGCTTTTGGCTATCCTCGTCGTGTCGCGGAAGCCGTTTCCGGCAAACTTCTCAAACCATTCCGGGTTTTCCAAGGCCAGGACGGCGAGCGCGCTTGCGGCGCACTGGGGGATGTGGCTTATCGCAGCCGCTATCCTGTCGTGGGTTTCGGGGTCGGTGAATTCCACGCGCATCCCGACCCCTTCCCACATCTGAGCGATTTTCTGGGCATGCGGCGAATCCCCGGGGGCGCACACGAAGCACGCAGCCCTCTCAAAGAGGTCGGGGTCGGCGTTTTCCGGGCCGGACTTCTCGGAGCCCGCCATCGGGTGGGAGGGGACGAAATGCGCCGGGCTTTCGGCAAACGCTTCGGCGCATCCGCGCGCAATCGAAGCCTTTGTGCTGCCGACGTCGGTTGCGAGGGCGCCTGGCTTCATAAAGGGCGCGGTTTCGCGCGCGAGGCCGGGAATGGCGGGGGCGGGGGCCGCGAACACCGCGAGGTCCGCCCCGCAGACCGCTGCGGCGGGGGTTTCGCACACCTCGTCGCACCACGGGGCCGCAGCGCATTTTTCCCGCGTGGACGCGCTGCGCGACCATGCCGAAACCGACGCGCACATCCTCCTCTTGCGGAGGGCCCACGCCAGCGAGGAGCCAAGCAGGCCGGCTCCGATTACGGCGACTTTTTCAAATAAAATCATGGCTCAATCTTTGCACCGGATGTGCCCGAGTTCAACCAAATTTAGGCGCGTCCGCGCCGGAGGCGCAATTTGCGGCGTTTCAAGGCTTGCGGTTTCCCGGAAAACGCCTTTTATTCCCCCGCTTACTGATATGAAAATTGTGATGACGATTCTGGGGCGCTTTGTGGCGTTCATCCCCCGCCGGTGGGCGCAGGCGTTATGCGCGGGCATAGGGTGGCTCATCGCGACATTTCCGTCGCCGAGGCGCCGGGCGCTCTTTGCGAACCTAAGGCACTGCTTTCCCGGCCTTTCCGACGCCCGGATAAGGGAAATCGCCCTCGAATCATGCAGGCGCACGGTCGAGATGGCCCTGTTTGTGCTGGCGAGCCCGTACATGCCGCTGGAGGAGCTGAAGGGGCGCATAAGACTCTCGGATTTCGTGGCTTCGGAACTTAAAAAGCGCGCGGAAAACCCGAGGCCGCTCGTGCTCATGATACCCCATTTTTGCATGATGGAGTCCATCACCCTCATGCCCGCCTTGAGCGACGTTCCCCTGCCTCCGACCGGCGTCTTCTACCGCCCCTTCGACAGCCCCGGCATGGAGGCGTGGATAAAAAAGACGCGCCAGAAGTACGGCATAGACCTGCTCTCGCGCAAGGACGGGCTCATGTCGGCCGTTGACTACCTCAAAAAAAACGGCTGCGTCGGCATTTTGTTCGACCAGAACACGAACCGCAACGGGGCCCTGTCGCTCTTTTTTGACAGGGTGTGCGCGTGCTCCGAAATTGCGGGTCTGCTCGTCGAGCGCATCGACTGCGACGCCGGCATATTCTGGGCGCGCCGCACGGGCTTTTGGCGCGCGGAAATATGCGCGGAATACGTCGCGCGGGATTCGGCTGAGAACATAATATTCAAGTGCAACGAATGGCTTGAAAACGCCCTGAAAACCGACGGCGGGCTTTGCCGCGACTGGCTTTGGCTGCACAAGCGCTGGAAAACCCAGTACTACCCCGGCGAACGCTTCCGCCTGCGCCAGCGCAAGGACATCCTGAAGGAGTGCCTTGCGCGCCGAGGACTGGACGCCCTGCCGCGCAAGACTGCGTTTTTTGTGCGGATGCCGGACGGGCCGTCGGGGCTTGTCGCCTGCCTTCCGGCCTTGAGGGCGCTCCGCTCTGCGCGGCCTGACGCGGCGTTCACCCTTCTGGCGACTCCGGAAAGCGCCGGGTTTTTGGAGGCGACCGGCCTCGGCGAACGCGTGGTTTCCCTCCCGGAGTCCCGCTCCGGCCGCGCGGAGGTTCTGGACGGCCTGCGCCTGGAATACCCCGACGTCCAAATACAGTTTGAAGACTCCGCCCTGGCGGACGCCGACGCGCGGGCGATAGGCGCCGAACAGCGTTTCGGGATGCGTTCCGGGCGCGCGCGGCGCGGGATAGGCTGCCTTTACCGGGAGTGCCCCGGAGACGCTTCAAAGCCCTTTGCGCGCAGGCTTGAGCTTTTTCTCAAAAATTTCGGGCTGGACAAGCCCCTCGATTTCTCCCCCCTTGCACTTGGTGGCGGGGGAGGGGACGCTGTTCTCTTCTTCGGGGCGGGTTCGGCGACTGTGGGGAGCCCGAACTTTGGACCGGAGGGGCCGGCCGGAGATTTGCCCTGCGCGGTTTTTTCAGACCGGGAGTCCCTCGATGCGGCACGCGGGTTCGCCGCTTCGCAGCGGGGAGGCGCTTCGGATGTTGAGACTGTTGCGGACATGCGGGGCTTGGAGCGTCTTTCGGGCTTTTCCCGCCTCGTTTTTGCGGAATTTTAGACGTTTAACCCGTTCTTATGAACGCTCCGCCGGGCCTTCTCGCGTTGGCGGGAATTTTTAAGTGTTGCGCGGCAAATTTTCGGGTGCTCTAATGGGCGCATATGGAAATAGTCGAATTTAACGGGGCCAAACTTTACAAATGGAAGGTCGGGGCGTCGAATTTCGTGGCCGATCCTGCGCGCGGCGCGCGGCTTATGAACTGGTTTCTGGAGCTGGCCGACGGCTCCGTGCGCGACATCGTGTACTGGCCCGATGATGCCGACATGGGCGCGGGATTTGCGCACGTCAGGGGCGGCAACCCGATACTTTTCCCGTTTTGCGCGCGCAGCCACGCAGACGGCGTCGAGGGAAAATGGAAGGCTCCCGACGGAAGGGTTCTTCCCATGCCTCAGCACGGATTTGCAAGGCAGGGCGCCTTCGAGCTTCTGGACGTGACAGACTACGCCTTCGTTGCGCGCTTCCTCCCCTCCGACGAATGCCGCGCGTCATATCCCTACGAGTACGACTTCGTAGTGACCTACCGCTTCAACGAATTTTCTATAGCCTGCGACCTGCGCCTGGACAACCGGGGCCCGTCGCCCGTCCCGTGGAACCCCGGCCACCACTTTTATTTCAAGATGCCCTGGCACGACGGGGCGTCGCGCAGGGATTACCGCATAATTTGCGACGCAAAAAAGGCCTTCCGCCTCGACGAACGCGGGGCTCTCGTGCCGGTCGAGGCGTCCTTCCCGTGCGATTTTTCCGACGGGGCGCTCTGGAACCGGATAAACTGCCGCCTGAAAACGAACATCGTGAAGTTCGGCCCAAAGAGCGGCGAGGAGGATATTACGATGACGGTCGGGGAGTCCCCGAGGCCGGAGGCCGGGACGAGCGTCGTCACGTGGAGCGAGTCGGAATCCAGCCCGTTTTACTGCGTGGAGCCGTGGATGGGGCCTCCAAACTGCCAGGAGTATAAAAGCGGCCTGCATATTGTGGAGCCGGGGGCTTCGCAGACCTTTTCTGTGCAGGTTTCAATATTTTAGCCGCTGCAATCCCGCCTGGCGCCCGGCGGGCTTCGCGCGCTTTTGCTGCCAGCCGGAACGAGTGGGGTATGGGGGCTAGCCGTCTCCCAATCTCTCGGCGCACGCGGAGCGCATTTCAGGCGGGGCGCTTTGATTTTTTGCATCTTGGGCCGGAACAATCCGTGCCGCGCCGCGTTAGCCGGCAAGCGTGGAATCAATGCGCAGAACTTTTGCGGCCGCCTCGCCGTGGCTTACTCCCTTAAACCGTGGAATATCCAGCTCTTGCGGGAGTTTCCGCAGATATGCGCCCTTTGCATGTGGCCAGTTTATACTCGCGGCCTTGTCCGCTTTTTTTACGCGGGGCAAAGCTCTTTTTTAAAATGCGAAGTCCGCACACGGCTTTTTATTCCATTCCAGGGAAATCCGGAAAGGCCATTGCTCCGCGAAAATCCGGGCAAATTTCAAAAACGCGCTGCGCCATATCTGAAGCGGGATTCTTCCGCGCCGCTTCCGCAGCCGGACGCTCCCAAAACTTCCGGACTCTCCGCATGTAAAACAGGGCAAGCATTTGCAGGCTATGCACGCGGCGGGGGCGAAGACCGCTCCGGTAAACGCTCCTGCCGATATAGGGGCTTTTCCCCAAAGGTTTGATTCTCTTTTTAAAATCTTGCCTGCGGCAAAGGCCGCCGCAAGGGTGCGCAAAAAAAGCGCCCGGAAATATCCGGGCGCCCCTTGCGTTTTTTTGAAAGTGCCGCGGTTTTACGCCGCACAATCGGCTGGGAATATTACATCATTCCGCCCATGCCGCCCATCATGGAAGGATCCATGGCGGGTTTCTTTTCCTCGGGCTTGTCGGAAATCATGCATTCCGTGGTGAGGAGAAGACCGGCTACGGAGCCTGCATTCTGGAGCGCGGTGCGCGTGACCTTCGTGGGGTCGACGACGCCGGCCTTGAAGAGGTCTTCAAACTTGCCGGTGGCGACATTGTAGCCCATTCCGCCCTTGCTCTTGAGGACTTCCTTGACTACGAGCGCGCCTTCTTCGCCGGCGTTGGCGCAGAGCTGGCGGAGCGGAGCCTCAATGGCGCGGCGAACTATCGCGGCGCCGACGGCTTCGTCGCCTTCGAGGGAGGTCTGGAGGGCCTCAATGGCCTTGGCGGTGCGCAGCAGGGCGACGGAACCGCCGGCGCTGATGCCTTCTTCAACGGCCGCGCGGGTCGCATGGAGGGCGTCGTCAACGCGCATCTTCTTTTCCTTCATCTCGGGCTCGGTGGCGGCGCCAACATTGATGACGGCCACGCCGCCGGCCATCTTTGCGAGGCGTTCCTGGAGCTTTTCGCGGTCGTAGTCGGAGGTGGTCTCCTCTATCGAGCGGCGGATCTGCTTTACGCGGGCCTGGATGTCGCTGGATTTGCCCGCGCCTTCGACGATGGTGGTGTTTTCCTTGGAGACCGTCACGCGCTTGGCCTTGCCGAGGTCGGCGACCTGGACGTTTTCAAGCTTGATGCCGAGGTCTTCGGTTATGCAGCGGCCGCCCGTGAGGATGGCGATGTCTTCGAGCATTGCCTTGCGGCGGTCGCCGAATCCGGGAGCCTTGACCGCGCAGACGTTGAGAGTGCCGCGGAGGCGGTTGACGACGAGGGCCGCGAGGGCTTCGCCTTCCACGTCTTCTGCAATTATCATGAGGGGCTTGCCGGTCTTGGCGACAGCCTGGAGAATCGGGAGGAGGTCCTGGAGGCTGGAGATTTTCTTCTCATGGATGAGGATGTAGGCGTCTTCGAGGACGGCTTCCATCGTGTCGGCGTTGGTGACGAAGTAGGGGGAGAGGTATCCCTTGTCGAACTGCATGCCTTCGACGACTTCGAGGGTCGTTTCGATGGACTTGGCTTCTTCCACGGTTATCGTGCCGTCCTTGCCGACCTTGTCCATGGCGTCGGCGATGATGTCGCCGATTTCGGAATCCCAGTTGGCGGAAACGGTTGCGACCTGGCGGATTTCTTCGCGGTCCTTGACGGTCTTGGAGTTCTTTGCAAGCTCGCTTACGGCCGTCTCGATGGCCTTGTCGATGCCGCGCTTTACAAATATCGGGTTGGAGCCGGCCGCGACGTTGCGGAGGCCTTCCTTGTAGATGGCTTCGGCCAGCACCGTGGCGGTCGTCGTGCCGTCGCCTGCGTTGTCGTTCGTGCGGGAGGCGACTTCGCGGACCATCTGCGCGCCCATGTTTTCGTAGGCGTCTTCAAGCTCGATTTCCTTGGCGACAGTCACGCCGTCCTTGGTTACCATCGGAGCCCCGAATTTCTTGTCGATGAGTACGTTGCGACCCTTGGGGCCGAGCGTGGTCTTTACGGCTTTCGCCAGGAGTTCGACGCCCTTCAGTATCCTTTTGCGCGCCGCTTCGTCAAATATGAGTTGTTTTGCCATATGTGTTTCCTTCTTGTTCTTAAATTACTTGATGACAGCGAGGATGTCCTCTTCGCGCACCAGCACGAATTTTTCGTCGCCGGACTTGACTTCGGTGCCGCCGTACTTGGCGATGAGCACCTTGTCGCCGACCTTAACTTCAAAGGCGCAGCGCTTTCCGTTTTCGTCGAGCCTGCCCGAGCCGAGGGCCACAACTTCGGCTTCCTGCGACTTTTCCTTGGCCGCATCGGGGATGATGATGCCGCCCTTGATTTGTTCTTTCTCTTCGATCTGCTTTACCAGCACGCGATCGCCCAGAGGATGTATCGTTATTTTTGCCATATGATTATTCAGTTTGAGAATTGGTTGGATGTTAAATTTGAAAACCCAATATAAAAGGGCAAAAGCGGCGGGCCTGCAAAGCTTTTTTGAAGCATTGCTCGGCCCGCGCGGCCCGGCTTACTTGTCGGAGTCCTTTTTCTCGTCGTCAACCACCTCGAAATCGGCGTCAACCACGTCGTCCTTTTTCTCCTGCGCGCCGGCATCCGATGCGCCCGCTTCCGGGGCGGAACCCGCCGTGCCGGAGCCGGATGCGGCCTGGAACGCCGAGGCGTTCTCCTGGAGGAGCTTTACGAGCTTTTCAACTTCGGCCTTTGCGTCGTCCTTTGTAAGGTCGCTCTTTTCGAGCACCTTTTTGGCGTCCGCTACGGCGGCGTCGAACTTGGACTTGACGTCGGCCGAAAGCTTGTCGCCGGCGTCCTTCACCTGCTTTTCAGTCTGGTAAATCATGTTGTCCAGCTCGTTTCTGGCTTCGACGGACTCCTTCTGGCGCTTGTCCTCGGCGGCGTGCATTTCAGCCTCCTTGGTCATGCGCTCGACGTCCTCCTTGGAGAGGCCGCTGGAGCCGGTTATCGAAATCTGCTGCTCCTTGCCGGTGCCCTTGTCCTTTGCCGACACGTGCAGGATACCGCTTGCGTCGATGTCGAAGGTGACTTCAATCTGCGGCAGGCCGCGGGGCGCGGGGGGGATGCCGTCGAGCCTGAAGTTGCCGAGGAGCTTGTTGTCCTTGGCCATCGGGCGCTCGCCCTGGAGTATCTTGATGTCCACGGCGGTCTGGTTGTCGGAGTAGGTCGAGAATATCTGCGTGGCCTTCTTAGGAATGGTGGTGTTGCGCTCTATCATCGGGGTCGAAACTCCGCCGGCCGTCTCTATGGAGAGGGTGAGCGGGGTCACGTCCAGAAGCAGCACGTCGCGCACGTCGCCCTGGAGCACGCCGCCCTGAATGGCCGCGCCGCGAGCGACGACCTCGTCGGGGTTGACGCCCTGGTGGGGCTTCTTGCCGGCGAGCTTTTCGGCGAGTTCCACAACTGCGGGCATCCTTGTCATGCCGCCCACGAGGACGAGCTCGTTTATGTCCTTGGAGGCGATGTCGGCGTCCTTGAGGCAGGCCTCAAAGGGCTTTACCGTCCTCTGGAGGAGGCCGTCTGTGAGCTGCTCGAGCTTGGCCCTGGTGAGCACCACGTTCAGGTGCTTCGGCCCGGTTGCGTCGGCAGTGATGAAGGGCAGGTTGATGTCGGTCTGCTGTGAGGTGGAAAGGGCTATCTTCGCCTTTTCGGCCTCTTCGCGCAGGCGCTGGAGCGCCATCGGGTCGTTCTTGAGGTCGATGCCGTTTTCCTTTTTAAAGCCTTCCACGAGCCAGTCGATTATGGCCGCGTCCCAGTTGTCGCCGCCGAGCTGGGTGTCGCCGTTGGTGGCCTTCACCTCGAACACGCCGTCGCCGATTTCGAGGACGGAAATATCGAACGTGCCGCCGCCGAGGTCGTAAACTGCGATGGTTTCGTCGCTCTTCTTGTCGAGGCCGTAGGCCAGCGACGCCGCAGTCGGCTCGTTTATGATTCGCATCACTTCGAGGCCCGCAATCGTGCCGGCGTCCTTGGTCGCCTGGCGCTGGGCGTCGTTAAAGTACGCGGGAACGGTGATGACAGCCTTCGTCACCTTTTCGCCGAGGTATGTTTCTGCGTCGGATTTGAGCTGCTGGAGGACCATAGCCGAAATCTGCTCCGGCGTGAACCGCTCGGTCTTGCCGTTTACGTCGCATTCGATGGCGACGCCGTCGTTGTCGCCCTTTACGATTTTGTAGGGGAAATTCTTAATTTCGTCCTGGACTTCGCTGAATTTGCGGCCGATGAAGCGCTTTACGGAATAAACCGTGTTCTTCGGGTTTGTAACTGCCTGGCGCTTTGCCGCCTGGCCGACGAGCCTTTCGCCCGTCTTTGTAAAGGCGACCACCGAGGGGGTCGTCCTCGCGCCTTCCCTGTTGGGTATTACGACAGATTCGCCGCCTTCCATTACGGCCATGCATGAATTTGTCGTGCCTAAGTCAATGCCTAATATTTTGCTCATATGCCACTTTCTTTAGCACAAGGTGTGCCAGATTTTTTATTTGTTGTAGTTTTAGTTGATTTTTAATTAGTTGCGGAATCTGTTCCATTGGGTTCCGCGCAGGTTCGCCGATTTTTTGCGTGTGCGGGCGGTTTTGGGTGGGACATTTTGGCTCATTTTTGCCCGGCCTGTCCCACTTGCGCCCGCGCGCGCCGCATCTTGGAACGCCCTTTTATAAAAAGGGTTATCGGCAGGAGGAGGATTTGCTGCACATTTTTTTGGGGGGAGGCTTTTTGCGGCTGCGGTTTTTGGGGCCGTTTGCGCCCAGGCCGCCCTTTGGCATGGGCTTTCGGCCTGGGTATCATAAATGGAAAATGGGCCGAAAGGCGGATTGGCAAATGGAATTTCATCCATGGTGGGAAAGTCCGCCTGCCTTTCGCGGGACGCCGCCCGGCTCCCCGTTTCTTTCGGGGGGCGTTACAATCTATGGAATCCCCTCTGCGTTTCTAAATCTGGCGCTTGTCCCGCACTGGACGCCCGGCAAATTCCGGCGGACGGAACGCATGGCAAAAATGGGGTGCGGCATGAAAATGGAAATACGGCCGCAGCGGCTTCATCCGGATGCATGAAAAAAATAAAGGCCGGACAATGTCCGGCTTTTATTTGGTGGAATTATATTCCTTGTTAACGGATACGCACCTGAGTGCGCCAATTTTTCAATTGTGAACCATTCTTTGATTTCTACAAAACCCCATTTTTCAGAGGTTGATTCCAATGATGGAAATGATTTTTTTAAAGTCAACAAATATTATTGATGATTTTTGCATTTTGTTGTAATTTTAGATTATTATGAATTATAGATTGGGCTTTGACTTGGGCGCCGGTTCGATAGGCTGGTGCATACTTGAACTGGATGCGGACTCGGCGCCTTGCTCGCTCGTCGACATGGGGGTTAGGATTGCATCTGACGGGCGCGACCCTCAGACAAAGTCTCCGCTTGCCGTCTCGCGCAGGATGGCGCGCGGAATGTCCCGCAACCGCGACAGGCGGGTCATGCGCAGGGAGGCGCTCTTGAAGGCCCTTGTGCGCTTCGGCCTGATGCCGGCTGACAAGGCCGCCGCAGCCGGGGTGGCTGCGGGCAATCCGTACAAATTCAGGCATGACGGCGTGCATGAAAAAATCGAGCTTTTCGATTTGGGGCGGGCCATATTCCACATATCAAAACGGCGCGGATTCAAGTCGAACCGCAAGACGGACTCGCGGGATTCCGAATCGTCTTCGATGAAGGCCGGCATAGAGCGTCTCCGCGGAATCCTCGCCGGCAGGACGCTCGGGGAATACCTCTACGAGAGGCTGCGCAGCAATGAGGGAACACGCATGCGCGCAAGGCTCATAAAGGCCAAAAACGAATATGAAATATATGCCGACAGGAAAATGTACGAGGAGGAGTTCGACCGCCTCTGGAGCGTGCAGGCCGGATTCCATCCCGAACTCACCGACGCCGCGCGGGACGCAATCAGGCGGATCGTGTTTTTCCAGCGGCCGCTGAAGGTTCCCGAACGTGGCAAGTGCCGGTTTGAGCCTTCGCTCGAGCGCGCCTATGCAGCCTATCCCATCTCGCAGGCTTTCAGGATATGGCAGGAAGTCGCCAACCTTGAAATCGTCTCGCTCGGCGGGGACTCGCCGGCGCTTTCCCGGGAGGACAGGGAGAAACTGGCGGATGAACTCCTGTTCAACCGTTCCAAAAAGGCCAACAAGGCCGGGCTTTTGACGTTTTCAAACATCAGAAAAATACTGGGGCTCAAATCCGTCGAGTTCAACCTTGAAGACGGAGTGCGCAAGGGCCTTTACATCGACCGCGTGGATGCCGCAATGTCGGCTCCGGAAGTATTCGGCCCGCGTTGGCGCGAAATGCCAGACGCAGACAGGGAGGCGTTTGTCGACTTTCTTTCATCGCACGGCGACGGGGAGTCGGCTTCGTGGCTGCATGAAAAATTCGGGATTTCGGAGGAGGCGGCGGAGAATGTGCTGGACGCCTTCCAGTCGCTCCCGGCCGGGACCGTGTCGCTTAGCGCGGCCGCGATGCGGAAAATTCTCCCGTTTATGAAAGACGGCGCGCTCTATCACAACGCCTGCGCGCTTGCGGGCTACGCCTTCAACTCTTTCGGCTCTGAAACCCGCCTCGAACGCCTGCCTTATTACGGCGAAATCCTGAAGGCCGCCGCGATAGGGGCCGACCCGTCCGCCGATCCCGTGAAGGAGCCTGAGCTGCATTTCGGCAGGATTGCAAATCCGACCGTTCACCTGATGCTAAACCAGCTTCGCAGGCTCGTGAACGGTATTATCGAAACTTACGGCGCGCCTGCGGAAATAATAGTGGAAAGCGCGCGCGACCTGCCCCTCGGAGAAAAGGGGCTGGCCGAACTGAAGGCAAACATTGCAAAGAACAGGAGGCGCAACGAGGAAATCGCCGCCGAGCTTGAAAAATGCGGGGTTGAAAACAACTATGAAAACCGCATGAAATACCGCGTCTGGGAGAATATGAATCCGGACAGCCTTGAGAGGCGGTGCCCGTTTTGCGGGCGCCCGGTGTCGCTCCACGAGCTGTTTACCCCGGCATTTGAAATCGAACACCTGCTGCCTTATTCGCGGACGTTTGACGACGGCATTTCAAACAAGGTGATATCCTGCGCGCGCTGCAATCGCCACAAGCGCAACCGCACGCCGTTTGAGGCGTTCGGCCACAATCCCGAAGGGTGGAGCTGGGATGATATCTGCGCTCGCGCGTCGCTTCTTCCGAAATCGTCGCAATGGAGATTCGAATCTGATGCCATTGAAAAATTCAGCGAGAACGGCGGGGATATGATAGCGCGTATGCTAAACGACACGCGCTACATATCAAAAATAGCCCGCGAATACCTTTCGGCCGTCGCCGACCCGATGAAAATCTGGGCCGTAAACGGGCGCATCACGTCGCTTTTGCGGGGCAAATGGCATCTCAACGAAATCCTAAACCCTGCCAACCTTCTCTCCGGCGAAGAGCGCGGGGTTAAAAACCGCAACGATTCCCGCCACCACGCCATAGACGCCTTTGTGATTGCATGCGCCGGACATTCCACGATACGCCGCATTTCCGAATGCGCAAAACTTGCGGAAGAGGCCGGGTTGCAGAAACTTGTATCCGCCCTTGGCGACCCGTTCCCGGGGTTCTCGTACGGGGACTTCGACCGCATGGTTTCCAAAATCCTCGTATCTCACAAGCCCGACCGCGGCAACGCCCGCGGCGCGGTGTCGAAAAATAAAACCCTCGGCAAGCTTCACAACGAAACCGCAATGGGCATGGTCGGCGCCCCCGACGCTTCGGGAAACGCCATGTTCGCAAAGCGCGTAATGCTCGATTCCATTGAGCCCAGGGAAAAAAATGTGAATGAAATTGCAAACCTCAAAGTCCGGGAAGATCTGCTGAAAATTCTGGAGGAGGCAAAGAAATCCGTTTCGGGCGAACCTGCGCTGAAGAGGCTTTGGCTTGAAAAGCTCGGGCAGTATTCCAGCGCAAATGGGGTCCGCCGCGTCCGCATACATGTTCCGCGCGCCATTTCAAAAGTTATCGGGATAAAGGACAAGTCCGGGAAAGCGTACAAATATATGGACAATGCCGAGAACTACTGCATTGACATCTACATCCCTTCTGGAAGCGAAAAATGGAATTTTCACATAGTCAGCATGTTTGCCGCGCACTCTGCGGCGGAAACTCCTCCCTGGAGGAAAAATGACCCGCATGCAAAGCTCGTCATGCGCCTCTTTAAAAACGACATTGTGGCCTATGAAAAAGACGGGGAGAGAAAAATAGATAGGGTGGCCGGAATTGCTTCCCAAGGACAGATTTCATTTATTCCGGTCAATATGGCCAAGTGGGATGGAACGAATCCTCCAAGAATAAAGCCTGTATCTCTTCAAAACCTGAACGCCCGCAAGGTTTACATAGACGAGCTGGGCAGGCTTTTTGACCCGGGAAAATCCAGATATTCGGAGTGATCAGGCCATATGCAGGCGCAAAGGGTGGTTGAAATCAGCGAGGACGGCCGGACTCTCGGAGTCGAGCGCGGCTTTCTGACCGTCCGCCTTGCAGGGACTGAAATCGGGCGAGTTCCGCTCGACGACATAGCGGCCGTCATGTGCATGTCGAACTGGACGCTCGTTTCTTCTGCTGCGTGTTGCGAGCTCGCCCGGCGCGGGGTTCCTTTGGTTGTTTGCGACAAAAGGGGAAAGTATCCCGTATCCTGCTCAATCCCGCTTGAAGGCTCATACCGCCAGGCGGAGGTTATGCAGGCGCAGGCGGATGCGCCGCTTCCGCTCAAAAAGCGCATATGGAAGGAAATCGTAGTGGCAAAACTCCGACAGCAGGCGGAAGTTCTCAAGCGGTTTTCCGCCAGGGATGCTGCGGCCAAACTCGTGGCCATATCCGGCATGGTGAAATCGGGCGATTCCGGAAACTGCGAGGCCAGGGGGGCGCTGATATATTGGAGGGGCCTCATGGGTGAAAACTTCAGGCGAGACCGGGAATGTGCGGATGAAAACGCCCTTTTCAACTATGGCTATGCGGTATTGCGAAGCTGTGCAATCAGGGAAATTGTGGCTTCCGGACTGCATCCCAGCCTCGCCGTGCATCATAAGTCGGCCCCCAACAACATGCGCCTTGCAGACGACATCATGGAGATTTTCAGGCCGATTGTTGACGCGGAGGTCAAGATGATTTGTCTGGATGCGGACACGGGCCTGTCATTGGATAACAAAAAACGGCTTGTGGATTCCGTGAACCGCCGAATCGCATTCGGCGATATTACGTCGAACGTCCAGCATATGCTAAGGCTATTTTCGAGGTCTCTTGCCAGGCTTTACATGGGGGAATCTGATGCCCTGGATATAAGGCTGGCGAAATCCTCATCTTTATGATGGGCAGGCGCGGAGGTGTCAGCGGATACAGGCTTATGTGGATGGTTGTTATGTTCGACCTTCCCGTCGCTTCTGCGGCGGACAGGAAATGCTATGCAGAGTTCAGAAACATGCTTTTGGACAATGGTTTTTCTATGTCCCAGTTCTCGGTTTACTGTCGTTTTTGCGGCGCCCGCGAGTATGCGCAGAAGTACGTCAGGCTCATAAAGGTTAACGCGCCTCCGGACGGAAACATAATAATATTGTTTTTCACGGACAAGCAGTTCGCCCAAAGCATACAGATAATAAAACGCGAACGCGTCCGCATATCTGAGCCGCCCGAACAGTTATCTTTATTTTAAAAAAATCTGCCCGGGTTCTGCAAAGTTAGAGAAAAAGACCGTTTTTTTTGTGCGATAATCCATTTAACAGGTTAATACACGCTAGTTTATGAATTATCAGTTGTAGAAATCAAAGAACGGTAGTCAATCCGCAACGGCAGTCAAGACCGCATCCGCCCTCGGCAGGTTGTAGAAATCAAAGAACGGTAGTCAATCCGCAACCGTCGTCGAGGATGAGCGTCCAGAGGCCGTGTTGTAGAAATCAAAGAACGGTAGTCAATCCGCAACTTCAGCATTCGCTTCTGCTTCCATTAAAATTGTTGTAGAAATCAAAGAACGGTAGTCAATCCGCAACGGCGGCGCAGCAATGCTTCCCACTTTATACGTTGTAGAAATCAAAGAACGGTAGTCAATCCGCAACCAATCACACCAGACGCTTATCAGCTAATTGAGTTGTAGAAATCAAAGAACGGTAGTCAATCCGCAACAACTATATAAGTTTCAACCCCATTTTTGAAGTTGTAGAAATCAAAGAACGGTAGTCAATCCGCAACGGATGATTATCTGGAAGTTGCGTTATTGGAGTTGTAGAAATCAAAGAACGGTAGTCAATCCGCAACAAGGAACACAAGAAATGATGTGAGTGTCAAGTTGTAGAAATCAAAGAACGGTAGTCAATCCGCAACTCATAGGCCGCGAGTCCGATTTCGTTCAGGGTTGTAGAAATCAAAGAACGGTAGTCAATCCGCAACTGTTTGGGTGAAATACAATTAAAATATAGTGTTGTAGAAATCAAAGAACGGTAGTCAATCCGCAACGCGAACGTTGCGCGGGGCCTTCGGGTTTGTGTTGTAGAAATCAAAGAACGGTAGTCAATCCGCAACAACCGCCTCGCAATTTCCCACGGCGTCGGCGTTGTAGAAATCAAAGAACGGTAGTCAATCCGCAACCCGATTCCTTATAGTCCTCGATTTCTTTGAGTTGTAGAAATCAAAGAACGGTAGTCAATCCGCAACCATCAAAGCCTACATGCTGCTTCAAGAGAGGTTGTAGAAATCAAAGAACGGTAGTCAATCCGCAACGCTTGTTATACAGGAGGTTGAACTTGTAGCGTTGTAGAAATCAAAGAACGGATTATCTATGGTCGTCAAGTGTAAAACCCTTGAAAAGCTCTTTAACAGGTCAAAAAAACCCCGCCGTGGGTATCGGCGGGGCAGACCTCACAGAAAGGAGGTATTAAGATGAAAAAAACGGTTCTGCAAATCGTTCTTATCGTAATAAGGGCAATCATCGACATCATTGTCATAGTGTCAAGTTGAAAATCTTGACAGCAGGCCCTTCGACCTGCGCCTCCTTTCTGTTTTAAAGAGCATCACTCAACAAATAAAAATCAGAAAAGCAATACAATGAGTGTTATTTTTCAATAGGGAGAATTTCAATCCAATAGCCGTCGGGGTCTTCGATGAAATACAGGCCCATCTTTTCGTTTTCAAAGCATACGCACCCCATCTCCTTGTGGAACTTGCGCGCATCGGCGTAGTCGCCTGCGACGCGCAGGCAGAGGTGGCTTTCATTCTCCCCGAGCTCGTAAGGTGCGCCGGCGTGGTCCCTCAGCCATGTGAGCTCCAAAAGAAACGGGCTTTGTCCGTCCGAAAGGTAGGACAGTATGAAAGAGCCGTCGTCCGCGTTTTTGCGCCTTGCCTCCTTTAGCCCGAGCGCCTTTTCATAGAAGGCCAGGCTCTTTTCGAGGTCGCGCACGTTGATGTTGAAGTGGTCGAATTTTCCCCTTATCTGCATTGCTTATCCTTTTCTCTTGCCGGATGGTTTCCGGATGGGCCCCGCGCGTCAACTCAAAATTCTGCGCTCTCGCATTCGCGCGTCCAGGAAATGAAGCGCGCGCCCGCAGATTCGGCGAATTCCCGCAGCGCGGCGGCTTTGGCGTACCCTTTCTCCCCGTCCCATGAAAAGTGCATTGGGGCGAAGTTTTTTGCGCGCACTGCCGAGAGAAACTGTTCGGCGCCAAGCATATACTCCCCGCCCAGCCTCGGATCCACGGGAAACATCGCAAGGTCCAGCTCCGGGGCCGCCCGCGCTATTTCGCCAAGTTCTGCCAGATAGCGGCCCTGCGCCTCCGCAGCCTCGGCTTCCGTGGACTCCTCCCGCCAATGCCAGTTGTTGAGGTCGCCTGCGTGGAAGATTTTCCGCCCATCAAGCTCAATCAGAAACGAGCATCCGGCGTCGGTGGAGCCGAATGCCTCCACCCTGATTCGTCCGTCTGAGAAAACTCCGCCTTTTTTGAGCAGGGCAATCCCTTCCGCAGGCGCGTCCGGCGGGATTTTTACGTCGTCTGAAAGCACGTATTTGATATCCCCGCGCGCGGCCTTCCATCCGAAGATTCCGGGCCAGAAGTGGTCTGCGTGGGCGTGCGTCGCAAGCGCGTAGAATCCGCCTCGGTCTTTCATCGCCGCATGCACGGGCTTCAGCGATTCGGCCGGATGTGTGGGGTTCGGAAAGAAGTCTATGACAACCGACGCCCCGCCGCTTTCAACGACAAATCCGCTGTGGAATATGTAGGTCAGTTTCATTTTAAAAGTGCGTAGAGCGCCGCCGCGAGTGCGGCTGCGGCCAGTATGGCAAATACCGCGCAGGAGCGCCCGCCCGGGCCCCCGGATGCGACAGCCCTGACGGTCTGGCGCCCCGGTATTTCGATTTCTACCGAGGAGCCGGGCCCGAATGTGATGCGCCTGGGCGCCGCGCCGAGGTCGGAGACGGCTTTGACTGCGAGGGCGGCTTCGGAAATTCCGCACCCGGCAATTTCCTTCATCTCCTTGACTGCCGATATTTTGCTGCCGGATTCAATTTTGGCGTAGAGGGAGGAAATGTCGGCCTCCCTGCCGTTTATTCTGCATATGATTTTCTGCATGGGTTTAGTCTTTGCGCGTTTTTTACGCATTTTGATGGTTTTTGAATCGGAATTTGCAGGCCCTCGTTTAATTGCGCCGCCCGATTTGGGATTTTTATGGGGAGGCGGTTTTGCAAATCAAGCCTTTTCTGCCGGAGGCGCAGGGCAGGTGGCGGAATCGGCGCGGATGGTAGGGGGGCGGCCTTTGCGCGGCGGGGGATGGCGCGCGGCGTTTTGCAATCGGCGTAAGGGCCGGGCTTTTTTGGGGGAGCGCAGGCCGGATTATGCCACTTTGCCGCCGCAGGGAATGGGGATGGAGGGGCAGAATAAATTTGTTGCAGTCGCCGAAAAAAGTGCAATAATACCCGCTTTTTCAAAGTAAGAGATATGGAAAAATTGAAGGTAGGAGTCACGGGAGCCTCCGGATACGCCGGCATAGAACTCATGCGCATACTCGGCCGCCACCCCAACGTGGAACTCAGGGCGGTCACGTCGCGCTCGCTGGAAGGCAAGCCCGTAGTGGACGACATGCCGTCGCTAAGGCACATGTTTTCGCCGGAATTTAAGTACGTCGGCTCGGACCCGTCGGCGCAGGCCGCGATGGGGGACGTGGACGTATGGTTTCTCGCGCTCCCGCACGGCGTTGCCGCAGAGTACGCGCGGGCGCTTCTGGGGGCCGGAAAGACGGTGATAGACCTCTCGGCAGACTTCCGCCTTGGCTCGCTTGAAAGGTACCTCGAATTTTACAAGACGCCCCATCCGGCGCCGGATCTCCTCAAGCTCGGCAAGTATGTCATTCCCGAGCTCTTCGAGGTGTCGAAGTCCGACCGCCTGATAGCCTGCCCGGGGTGCTACCCGACCAGCATACTCACCCCCCTGATACCGCTTGTGCGCGAGCGCGCCGTAAGCCTTTCGGGCATAGTGGCCGACTGTTATAGCGGCGTCTCCGGCGGCGGCAGGAAGGCCGACCTCAACTATTCCTACTGCGTAAGAAACGAGAGCATGCAGGGCTACGGCATGCCCAAGCACCGCCACCTGTCCGAAATAGAGGAGCAGCTCTCTGCGGCGGGCGGGGCGGAAGTGGTAATCCAGTTCAACCCCCACCTTTCCCCGGCGACGCGCGGGATTTCGACCACGATTACCGTCCCTTCCAAGTTCGCCGGTACCGACGAGGTTTACAGGATATGGAACAAGTGCTATTCCGGCAGGCGCTTTGTGAAGGTTCTGCCTTCCGGGGTGTTCCCCGACACGCTCTGCGTGAGCGGCACGAACCGCGTGGACATATCCGCCGTGTACGACCCGCGCACGAAAAACCTCGTGATAACCAGCGCCGTCGACAACCTTGTGAAGGGCGCCAGCGGACAGGCCGTCCAGATAATGAACCTGATGTTCGGCTTCGACGAGGCAGCCGGCCTCCTGTAAGGGCGCGCCTGCCGCGCCTTTTGAAAGTTCTTTTAACAAAAACAAAGACGGACCGCGCCACAGCTCCGGCGCGGGAAGTCCACAGCTCCCGGGCTCGTCCGGGGCGAAAGGAGTCATATGAGCAAACCCTATTCCATTGAAATTTCCGACAAATGCGCGGGCCTTGCGGAAGTCCCGGGCTTTTCCCTCGCGGGCGTGGCCTGCGACATCCGAAACAAAGGCGACTCCGAGCGCCTCGACCTCGCCCTCATAAAGCTTGAGGGGCCGCGCCCGGCAGCCGGGGTGTTCACCACAAACGACGTGAAGGCCGCGCCGGTTATGACCGACATGGCGCACCTCGCGCGCTCGCAGGCCGTCGGGGCGATTGTGGCAAACAGCGGCAACGCCAACGCCTGCACCGGCGAGGAGGGGCTGCGCGACGCCTCCGAAATGTGCGCAAAGGTCGCCGCAGGGCTCGGAATCGACAAGACCCAGGTTCTCGTCTGCTCCACCGGCCGCATCGGCGAGCGCCTGCCGATGGAGAAGGTTTCAAAGGGCATTGCCGAAGCCCTGGCTTCCGCCGCCCCGACAAAGGAAAACGGCCTCAGGGCCGCAAACGCGATACTCACGAGCGACACCCGCATAAAGGTGGCATGCGCCCGGGTCCTCTGCGAGGGCAGGATGTTCACCGTGGCCGGAATGGCCAAGGGCGCCGGCATGATAGAGCCGAACATGGCCACCATGCTTTGCTTTGTCGGAAGCGACATCGACGCCGGCCAGGCCACGATAAAGCAGGCGCTCACCTTCGCGGTCAACAAGTCTTTCAACCGCATCACAATCGACGGCGACATGTCCACAAACGACACCGTGATTGCTGTCTGCTCCGGCAAAAGCGGGGTTTCCGCCGAGCCCGGCACGGTCGTTTTCGAGGCTTACCAGGAGGCCCTCACAAAGGTCTGCCAGGAGCTTGCCCGCAAGATAGTTTCAGACGGCGAAAAGATAACGAAGGTCGTCGAAATGCGCGTCAAGGGCGCGGCGAGCGGGGGGCAGGCCGAAAAGATATGCCGCGCGATATGCAATTCGCTCCTTGTAAAGTCGTCGTGGTACGGCGGCGACCCCAACTGGGGCAGGCTGGCCGACGCCGCAGGATACGCGCGCACGGGGATAGACTTTGCAAAAATCGACCTCCACTACGACGACATCCCCGTCATCCTCAAGGGCGAGCCCCAGGCGCAGAACAGGGCCCTCTGGAAGAAGGCCGTGGCCAAGAAGGAGTTTGTCATAACCATGAACCTCAACATGGGCGACTGCGAGGAGTCCCTGCTTACGACGGACCTCACCGAAGCCTACGTGGATTTCAACAAGGGCGAATAGGGCGATGAAGTACCAGCATCTCGAGTCCGTCACAAAAAAGGCGGGAATCCTCATCGAGGCCCTGCCGTACATACAGAAGTTCAGAGGCGCAACGTTCGTTGTAAAGTACGGCGGCGCGTTCATGGACGACCCCGACCCGCTCGTCAGGGGGCGCGTGGCGCAGGACATCGCCTTCCTGGCCGCAGTCGGCATCAACGTCGTCGTCGTGCACGGCGGCGGAAAGGCGATAAACCGCGCGATGGCGAAGTCGGGCTTGCAGGCGGAGTTTAAAAACGGCATGAGGGTCACGGACGCCGCGACCGTCAAGATAGTTGAGGACGTTTTAAATAACGGCGTAAACCGCGAGATTTGCGAGATGCTCGCCTCCAGCAAGTGCCAGCCGGCCCCGCTCGTCGGCAACTCGGTGCTCTCCTGCGAAAAGCATATTTCAAAGGGGCCCGACGGCGAGGATGTGGATTTGGGCTACGTCGGCAAAATCACCCTTGTCAAGGCAAAGCTCATAAAGAAGGCGATAGCCGAGGGGCGCACGCCCGTCATATCGCCTATCGCCCTCGGCCCGGACCTCCACCCGTACAACACCAACGCCGACGTGGCGGCCGCCGCGGTCGCCTCCGCCCTGAAGGCCCGCCGCCTCGTTTTTTTGTGCGACATCCCCGGCCTCATGCGCGACCCCAAGGATCCGGACACGCTCATTTCCACCCTCAAGGTTTCCGACGTGGACGACCTCAAGAAAATCGGGATAATCGGCGGCGGGATGCTCCCCAAGGTCGAAAGCGCCGTGGAGGCCATAAAAAACGGCGTCAGGCGCGTCCACTTCATAGACGGCTACATGCCCCACAGCCTGCTTCTTGAAATATTCACCGACAAGGGCATCGGTACCGAAATTGTCACCGAATGATGAACACAAAGCAAAAGTCAGACAAATTCACAGTCGGCTGCTTCGGGGACCGCGATACGGTTCTGGTCCGGGGCGACGGCGTGCGCGTATGGGATGAAAACGGCAAAAAGTACCTCGACTTCGGCGGGGGGATTGCCGTGCTCAGCCTCGGCCACTGCAACGCAAAGATTGCGGATGCGGTGTGCTCGCAGATGCGCACGCTCGGGCATTGCAGCAACCTCTATATAAACGTCCCGCAGGCCGACCTCGCCGAAAAGCTTGTCGGAGCCCTGGGCCCCGGAAAGGTGTTTTTCTGCAACAGCGGCGCGGAGGCCAACGAGGCCCTGCTGAAGGCGGCCAGGCTCCACGGCGTCCGCGTCTCGGGAGCCGAGGGGCGCAAGTTCCGCGTGGTGGTGGCCGTCAACAGCTTCCACGGCAGGACGCTCGGCACGCTTTCCGCCACCGTGCAGAAAAAGATACAGAAGGGCTTCTCGCCCCTGATGCCCGAATTTTCCTACGCCGAGTTCAACAATCTTGAAAGCTTCGCGGGAGTCATGGGCGACGACGTGGCGGCGGTGCTGGTCGAGCCGATTCAGGGCGAAAGCGGCGTGCTGCCGGCCTCGCGCGACTTCCTCAAGGGCCTGCGCTCCCTGTGCGACAGGCACGGGGCCATGCTCCTTTTCGACGAGGTGCAGTGCGGGGTGGGGCGCACCGGAAAGTTCGCCGCGTTCCAGAAGTTCGGCGTAAAGCCCGACGCAATCTCGATGGCAAAGGGACTCGGCGGCGGCTTCCCCATCGGGGCGGTATGGCTTTCCAAGCCCTATCAGGACATTTTCACCCCGGGGTCGCACGGCACGACTTTCGGCGGCAACCCCCCCGCGTGCGCGGCGGGCAACGCCGTCATGGACGAAATCAAATCCAAAAAGCTCTGCGAAAACGCCGATAAAATCGGCAGGCTCCTGCTCTCCGGCCTGAAAAAGGCGGCCAAGGCGCATCCCGACAAAATCGCGGAGGCGCGCGGCATGGGGCTGATGATAGGCGTGCTCTTCCGCGAGCCCGTCAAAAATCTGGAAGCCGCCGCGGCCCTGAGGAAAAACGGGCTAATCCTCATCCCGGCCGGGGCCAACGCGCTGCGCTTCCTGCCGCCTCTGAACGTCAAAAAGTCCGAGGCTGAAGCCGCCCTCAGAATATTTGAAAAGACAATTGCAAAACTATGACAAGATCGTTTTTACGTGAAACCGACTTCACCCCGGCCGAAGCCGCCGAGGTGTTCGCAATCGCAAACCGCTACAAGAAAATCAGGGGGGCGGGCAGGCTTGACGTCCTAAGGGACGAGTCCTGGGGGCTTATATTTTTCAAAAAGAGCACCCGCACGAGGCTCTCTTTCCAGACGGGCGTGTTCGAGCTCGGCGCAAACCCGATGGTGCTGGAGGCAGACGACCTGCAAATAGCGCGCGGCGAAACCATCGAGGACACCGCAAGGGTGATGGGCCGCTACCTCCACGGGCTCGTCATCCGCGCCTACGGCCACGAGGTTGTTGAGGAATTTAAAAAGCATTCCGGGCTCCCTGTCGTAAACGCCCTCACCGACGCCCTCCACCCCTGCCAGAGCTACACGGACATCTTCACGATGATGGAGCATTTCGGAAAGGGCGAGCCTTCGCTTGGGGCGATAAAGGGCCGCAAATTCGTATTCTACGGAGATACAGCATGCAACATGGCCTACTCGCTCGCGATTGCCGGCAGCATGTTCGGCATGGAGGTCGTCCTTAGCGGCCCGGAAGAATTCCGCCCGTCGCCGGAACTCGACAGGTTCTTCGCAGAGGGCGGCGTGAAGCCTTCATGGACTTTTGAGCCGGATCCGGAAAAGGCCGCCGAAAAAGCCGACGTGCTTTACACCGACGTCTGGGTCAGCATGGGCAAGGAGGCCGAAAAGGCCGAACGCCTGAGGACCATGGCCCCGTACCAGGTAAACGCCAGGCTTTTCTCCCGCGCAAAGCCGGACGCCATATTCATGCACTGCCTTCCCGCGCACGCAGGCGAGGAAGTGAGCGCCGAGGTTCTCAAAAGCCCGCGCAGCGTCATATTTGACGAGGCTGAAAACCGTCTGCATGTCCAGAAGGCGATAATTACCGGCCTGCGCGAATTTTAGCGCCCGCTTTTAAGCTTGAAACCTTCCCGCCCGGAAAAGGCCTCGCCTTCCGGGCGTTTTTTTTGCCCATTTAGGGCATGGGGGCCTCTAAAAAATCTTCCGGGATTGGCATGGGGAGTCATGCGCCTTTTCGGACGAAAAAAGCGCATGGCGCTTTGCGGGCAGGGCGGGGCAGTCTTTCTCTTTGGAACCGGCCAGGATTTGGGAAGAGTAAATCGGATTTTGGAACGAAGTTAGCCTATGACAAATAAGAACTTATAAAAAACGCGGCCCGTTTCTTTTCCCTGCGGAATTTCTACCAATCCCGCATTGGCTTGTGGGGATTTCCCCGCGTATTGCAGGGGGGCAAACTTCACCGCGCGCGATTTCTTTTGCGCGCGGCGTCTCTGCCTCGCGGGCAGGGCGGGGCATTCGGGATGGGGAGATTTTGATGCGCTCAGGTGCGTTCTGCCCCGGGCATGAGTTCGGGATTTTGCTTGATGCACGCAATTTATCAATTATCATAATATTAATATGAAGATATTTGGCGTATGTTCGGGGCGTTTTGGGGTTTTGCGTGCGGCTTTCTGCGCCGTTTTGCTTTTTGCATTTGCAGGATGTTCCGAGGAGGAGATTCCTCCATTTGAAAAGGATTTTGTCACTTCGGATTTTGAAAACCTCGACGATTTTTTCAAGGTGGCCGAGGAGCGCGACATGCGTTTTGCAAAGTCGCTCGCATCGCTTGTCGCTTCCGACCCGGAGCTTTCTGCGGCGGGCGGCAAGGGGGGCCGATTTCTGCTTGTCTTGCAGGGGCGCGGCAACGGGAACTTCGACCTTTCGACTTTTGAATTGTGCAGGGCTGTCCCGTTTGACGGGGAGGAATTCAAAGGGGAGTGCGCCCTGAAAAGCTGCGACGTGTCCGTATCGGGGCGCCTGTTTGAGCGGGACGGGAAGGCGTTTTACACTTTTAAAAGCAGGGTTAGCTCCGAGGGCGGATTTTTCGGCGGGGCCGTTTCCGAATTTAGGCATGATGGGGAAAAAAGCGGCGCGGGGCTGCCCGTTTTTTGGATGTACGGTGATTTTATACCGCTTTTTTCAAACAATATAAAACGCGAGGACGGCCGCGGGATTACGGTGGCAGCCATGCTTTACGTTCCGGGGCGCCTTTAGTCTGCCCGCCGCCGGTTTTACTTAAAAAGTTTGAGGAGCCGCCGAAAGCCCCCACCTCCGAAAGCCGCGAAAACTGGGAGGCCGGGGGCGGTTTCTGCCATTTTCATTATGTCGCGGGCGTTCATGCCGTCCGGCTTTTGCAATATGGCAAACTGCTTTTAGCTATTGCTTTGCGCGCCACCCGGAAAATCCGGCCTCATTTCCGCGTAGTACAGCCGGATTTTTTGTACCTTTCATGTTGTAAACCTTTTCGGGCGGCAGGGAGCGCATTATATCCTTTGACTGTTCGTCGAATTTTTTCAGAGCCTCGCCGATTGCGGCGGCGCGCGCCTCATCTTCCGCCTCCTCCATTGCGCGGGGCGGGTCGTATTCGGGAAAGCCTTTTGCAGGGGCTTCGGCGGAGGCTCCTGGAAGCGCGGGGGCGGGGGAGAGGCCGCATCGCCCGATAGCCGCTCCTCGCATGGCCTTTCGCGCGTCGCCACTATGGCGGCGATTGCAAGAACTGGCAAATTGTCCGGCATTTGCAGGCGCATGATTTGGACGGCGCAGCGTGGGCGTCTGCGCTTGGGGTTTCCCCATTCTGCATGGGGGCGCTTTATTTTTCCGTTTCCGCTTCCATGCCGCCTGAGGCCGCCCGCCTTAGCGTGCGCACGCGGGGCAGGAAGTAGGCGACGGCTCCGGCGAGGGGCATGTAGGCGCAGACCGAATACACGTACTCTATCCCGCGCGCGTCCGCGACATCTCCGAGCACGGCCGACGATATGCCGGCGATTCCGAATGCAAGCCCGAAAAAGAGCCCGGATACGAGGCCAACCTTCATCGGAAGCAGTTCCTGCGCGTAAACGAGTATTGCCGAGAACGCCGAGGATATTATAAGCCCTATTGCGACGCTCAGGGCGCACGTCCATGCCAGATTTGCGTGCGGCATCATGAGCGCGAACGGGGCCGCCCCCAGGATTGAGCACCATATGACGAGCCTCCGTCCGAAGCGGTCGCCTATCGGCCCCCCGAGCAGGGTTCCAGCGGCGGAGGCGAATAGGAACGCGAATAGGAATATCTGCGAAGTCTCAACCGACACGCCGAATTTGTGCATCAGGTAGAATGTGTAGTAGCTCGTTATGCTCGATATGTAGACGTACTTTGAAAATATCAGAAGAAGCAGTATTGCGAGGGTCGTTATCACCGTTTTGCGCGGCAGAGACCTTGCCGGGGACGCAGCCGCGCCGGCGGGGGCCGCCTTCATTTCGCCCAGCCTTTTGGAGTACCACCTGCACACGGGAACAAGCACCGCCATGGCCGCGAGCGCCAGCGCCGAAAAGGCGGCCATGTTGCGCTGCCCGTAGGGGGATATGAAAAACGCGGCGGCGAGCGGCCCGAGCGAAAACCCGGCGCTTCCGCCCACCTGAAATACCGACTGGGCCAGCCCGCGCTTTCCCCCGGAAGCAAGCGACGTTATCCTCGACGCCTCAGGATGCAAGACCGAGGAGCCTATCCCCGAAAAGAACACGGCTGCAAGCGCCGCATGGAAGCTTTCGGCAAATGCGAGCATGAGGAGCCCCGCCATTGTGAATGCCATGCCCGCAGGCAGCGCCCAGGCCGTCGGCCGCCTGTCGAGCGCGAATCCCACGAGCGGCTGGAACACCGAGGCCGAAATCTGGTAAACGAGCGTTATCAGGCCGATTTGCGCAAACGACAGGGAGAGGGAGTCCTTTATCAGCGGGTAGCAGGCTGATATTATGGACTGCATCGTATCGTTTAGCATGTGGGCGGCGCTGAGCGAAAGGAGTATCCCAAAGGCCGTTGCCCCGGCCGCGTTTTGTGCGCTTTTATTCATTGTGTGATGCCACCGTTGCGGTTTTTAAGCGGCAAGATAAAATCGCGCCGTCCGGCGGGGGCAAGGATTTTCTGCGCGGCCCGCCCGGGTTTTTGACGCATGCGGCGCGGGCGCCAAAAGTCCGAATTTTTAAAAAAAAGCTTTGAAAACGCAAAAAAAGGGCTACTGTCTTGCGGAATTATGAAAGTTGTACTGGCATACTCGGGCGGGTTGGACACATCCGTCATAGTCAAGTGGATTAAGGATCGCTTCAACGCCGAAGTCATAACCTTCGCGGCCAACGTTGGGCAGGAAGAGGAGCTGGACGGGCTCGCCGAAAAGGCGAAGGCCACCGGCGCCTCGGCCCACTACACCCTCGATTTGGAGGACGAATTCGCATCCGACTTCATATTCCCGATGATAAGGGCCAACGCCATTTACGAGGGCCAGTACTATCTCGGCACTTCCATCGCCCGACCCCTCATCGCCAAGGCGCACGTCGAAATCGCGCGCGCCGAAAACGCCACGCACCTGGCCCACGGCGCCACGGGCAAGGGCAACGACCAGTGCCGCTTTGAAATTTCCTACGCGGCTCTCGCGCCGGATTTGCAGATAATATCGCCCTGGCGCATGGAGGAGTTCCGCAAGGCATTCCCCGGGCGCACGGAAATGATAGAGTATTGCCGCAAGAACAACATAAACGTGCAGGCGTCCGCAAAGAAGCCGTATTCGATGGACCGCAACATGCTGCACATATCCTACGAGGCCGGGATTCTGGAAGACCCGTGGTTCGACCCGACCGTCCCCGAAAACAAGGACATGTTCAAGCTCACGGCCGACCCCGTGGACGCCCCCGACCAGCCCGAATACATAGAGCTTGAATTTGAGAAGGGCGACTGCGTCGCAATCGACGGCAAGAGGATGACCCCCAAGGAGGTCATGAAAACTTTGAACAAGCTCGCCGGCAAGCACGGCATCGGCCGCGTCGACCTCGTGGAAAACCGCTTTGTCGGCATGAAGAGCCGCGGCGTCTACGAGACCCCGGGCGGGACGATACTGATGTTCGCCCACCGCCAGGTCGAAACCCTCACCATGGACCGCGACCTCATGCATCTGCGCGATTCGCTCATCCCCAAGTACGCCGAGCTCATCTATAACGGCTTCTGGTACGCCCCCGAGCGCGAGGCTTTGCAGGCGTTCATCGACAAGAGCCAGGAAAACGTCTCCGGCACCGTGCGTCTGAAGCTCTACAAGGGCAACACCATATGCGTCGGCCGCAAGAGCCCCCTGAGCCTCTACGACGAAAACGTGGCGAGCATGGAAGGCGTAAAGAGCGACTACAACCCCGACGACGCCACCGGCTTCATCCACCTCAGCTCGCTCCGACTTAGGGAGCGCGCCCTCAGGCAGGGCGTGTCGAAGGACGCGTTTGCCAGAAAGACGGATTTGAAGCGGGAATAGCCTGCAAAACTGACTTTTGAGACGCGCGCCTTCGCTAACGGGGGCGCGCTTTTTTTGCCCGGGGCACGGCGGAAGCCCGATGCGGGCCTCGCGCGGGCCGATTAATGCTTGCGTTTTCACCTTTAAAAAAAGAATAATCAGACGGATTAAAAATGAACAGTTCAAAGTACAAGCTGGCCGCGTGGGTTGACATGCCCGACAGGCAGTGGCCGAACAAGATAATAGACAGGGCCCCGATATGGTGCAGCGTCGATTTGCGCGACGGAAACCAGGCGCTGGCAGTCCCCATGTCGGTTCCCGAAAAGCTCGAGATGTACCGCACCCTCCTGAAAATAGGCTTTAAGGAGATAGAGGTCGGCTTCCCGGCCGCAAGCGACACAGAGTACGCATTTCTGCGCACGCTCATCGATGGCGACATGGTTCCGCAGGGCGTTTCCGTGCAGGTGCTCACCCAGAGCCGCGAGGCCCTGATAAGAAAGACCTTCGCCGCCCTGCACGGCGCAAAGGACGCCATCGTGCACCTCTATAACAGCACCTCTCCGCGCCAGCGCCGCATCACCTTCAACAAGTCCCGCCAGGAGATAAAGAAAATCGCGGTTGACGGTGCGAAGCTTGTGCGCGCCCTCGCCGACGAGGCCGGAGAGAGGGGGTCGCGCATCCGCATGCAGTACTCCCCCGAAAGCTTCAGCGACACCGAGCTTGACTTCGCCCTGGAAGTCTGCGAGGCCGTCAAGGAAATCTGGGGGCCGACGCCCGAAAACAAGCTGATAGTCAACCTGCCCGAAACCGTGCAGTACACGACCCCCAACATCCACGCCGACCAGATAGAGTGGATGTCCACGCACATTTCCGGCCGCGACAGCGTGCTCATAAGCCTGCACACCCACAACGACCGAGGGACGGGCGTGGCCTCGACCGAACTCGGCCTGATGGCCGGGGCCGACAGGGTGGAGGGGACGCTCTTTGGAAACGGCGAGCGCACCGGGAATCTGGATGTCGTTACCGTGGCGCTGAACATGCTGGCACAGGGGGTGGACCCCAAGCTGGACTTCTCGCACCTGCCGGAAATCCGCGCGGTGTACGAGAGGTGCACGCGCATGGAGGTTCCCCCGCGCCACCCCTACGCCGGCGACCTCGTGTTTACGGCTTTCAGCGGCTCCCACCAGGACGCCATAAAAAAGGGCATGGATTTGCGCCGCAAGGACAAAAAGGACGGCAGGGACTTCTGGGAAATCCCGTACCTGCTGATAGATCCGGAGGACATAGGCCGCGACTACGAGGCCATAATACGCATCAATTCCCAGAGCGGGAAGGGCGGCGTGGCCTACGTTCTGGAGACGGAGTTCGGCTTCGACCTGCCTAAGGCCATGCACCCGGAAGTGGGCGACTTCATAAACGGCGAGGCGGACCGCATGGGCAAGGAGCTTTCCCCCGACGAGATTCTGGAGCTTTTCAAGCGCGAGTTCGCAAACCGCAGCGAGCGCCTCAGGATTGATTCCTACAAGGTTTCCTACGGCGAAAATTCGGAGGACGTAGAGATTGCGGCCAACATCGTTTACGATGGGGTGAAGCGTTCCGTAAGCTCGCGCGGAAACGGGCCTATAAACGCCTTTGTAAACGCGCTGGAGGCTGCGGGGCTCAAGAACTTCAAGCTCTCCGACTACCGCTCGCACGCGATAGGCTCCGGCTCCGCGAGCGACTCGGCCGCGTACATATGCCTCTCAAACCCCGGCACGTCGCGCGCGGTATGGGGGGTGGGCATCGACTCCAACATCGAGTTCGCCGGCCTCAGGGCCCTCGTCTCAGCCTACAACCGCTACAACGCCAAAGCCTAGCCGGGATTCTCGCCGGATTGTTTTCCCGTGTTCTTCCGGCCTCCGCCGCCCCTTTCCCGGGGGCGGTTTTTTTGCGCTGTGAAACTTTTCAGGCATTCAGGCGTTTCACTTTCCGGATGCCGCCTCTTTCGCCTGCCGTTTGGGCGTAGGGGGGCGGGGCCGGGCTTGAGGATTCCGCACCCGGCGGAGGGGCAAGGCTCCGGGGCGCGCCAATGCGGAAAAGAAATCCCCTTCGGCGGACGCAGGTTTGCGCCGAATATACGCATTGCATTCCGAAATCTGAAAATTGTCTTTTACATAACCCGGAAACCGCTTAGGATTGAGCCATAAAAAACGTATCCTGCGGAATTTCCAAATGGAGGGGCGCATATGAAAACCAGAAATATTGTATTGGCCTGCGCGGCGGTTGCCGCCGCGGGCGTTTCACGGGCGGATGTGTCGCTTGGCATCGGCATAGGGGTAGGGGTCCCGCCCGCGCCGCAGATTGTCGCAACCGGCGTGGAGCGGCGCACTGTAACGACAACTTCCGTCGCTTCATCCTCTGAAAAACAGGCGGACTCTTCGGCTCAGGCTGCCGGGGTGTCCGTAAATTCCCGCTATGCCGGCGACGCCCCCATGGCGCCCGGGGAGGCGGCGTGGATATTGTCGCGCTCGCAGGTGCTCGCGACGGCTTCCGTAGGCCGGGAGGGGCTTGTGAGCGAGCAGGGTCTGGCGCTCGCTTCGCTCGTCCACGAGACCGGGAAGGCCGAGGCGGCGGATACGCTCAGGGAGGTTTTCTCAAGCTCAAGGACGCTCGCCGGAAAGCTTTATGCCATAATGGGCCTTTACTGCATGGGCGAAAAGCGCGACTACGACTCGCTCGGGATTTCCCTCGACATGCGGGCCACACTTCCGGCCGTCGTCAACGGCAAACCGTTCACTCTGACCGTCGCGGAGGCACTGCGGGCGTTTAAAAAGGACACCTCGCGTTTTGTGCCTGACTCATTCCCGAAGGAGGCGTCTGATGTGGAGCCTGCCGAGACCGGCGACATCTCGCCGTCCGCTCCCGCGCCGGAGCCTTCCCCGCAATCCTCAACGACTACCACGACCACAACCACGGTCTATACCGACTACGGCACGCTTTATCCAGTCTATTATCCGGCCTCGCGCCCCGTCATAATCATAAACCGCCCGCCGCCGCCCCGGCCGCATCCGCATCCCCGTCCGCCCCGGCCGTTCCCGCCGAGGCCGAATCCTCCTCTTCCCGTTCCGCCCCGCCCCAATCCCGGAGGCGTCCGCCCGACACCTCCTCCGGCAAACCGTCCGCCGAGCCATGCCGGGCAGAGGCCCGGCGGTTCCGGGACAATGCAGCGGCCGCAGCGGGTTCCCGGCGCAAGCAACCGGCCGATGGGAGGCTCCGTCCAGCGTCCGCAGCCCCGACCGGCTGTGCGTCCTTCGCCGCAGGGGCAGGCCGCCCCCGCCCGGCCTCAGCGGCGCTGACACAGGCGGTGGCGCGCAATAAAAAAAGCGTAAGGATGACCCTTCCGCTTTTTTTGTTTACGGCTTTCGCCGCCCGGCGCTTTGGCGCCCTATTCGGCCTGTTTAGTGGCGGGCCTGTTTTGGAAATTGGGTATCCTTTTGAACTCGACCAGAAGCTTGCGCCCCTTGAGGAATTCGAGCTTGTTTGCGGACATGCGTATGGAGTCCGTCTCGCGTATGTCTTTTAGGAATTTCGACTCGTACTCCAAATACGGCCCCGCCATGCGCGTTGTGCCGAGCGGCGACCACCTCACCTTGCATTCGCTGCGCCCCGCCGTTTCTTTTGAAAGCTCGCAGGCGCCGAAGAAGTTGTTTACGCCGGCCATGCCGTTAACTTTGAGGTCCTTTCCAAAGTGGATGAATACGGGATTGTTGGGGTCGTCGGGGATTTCGACGCCCTTCATCGCCCCCTCTGTGTGAATTGGGGTCCATGTGGTGTCCGGGATTTCGGATACAGGGTCGAAATTCGGCGCGCATGCGCACAATAATATGGAAACGGAGGCCGAAAAAAGCGTGAAAATTTTCTTCATATAACATTTGATATTATCGCGCCCCGGCGTTTCCGCAAGCGCAATAAAAGCTTTTTTGCCCCGCAATGCGTTTGACTTTTGGCGTTTCGGCGCGGATGATTGCAGCATGGAATTTAGGAGCGCAGTGGTTACGGGCGCGGCTTCGGGCATCGGCCTGGGGATAGCGCGCAAATTTCTGGCGGAAGGCTTTGGAGTCTTTATGTTCGACATCTCGGCCCAAGCCCTGGATGAGGCCGCCGCCGGGCTTCGCGCGGACTATCCCGGAGGGGTTTTCACCTTCGTGGGGGACGTCGCAAGCGAGCGCGACTGGGCGTCTGTTTTTGAGGCCGCCTCAGGGGCGTTTGGCGGCGTCGGCGCAGTGGTAAACAACGCCGGGATTGGCATCTCAAAATGGGTGGGCGACCTTTCAATAGGGGAGTGGAGGCGCGTGGTTGACACGAACCTGACTTCGGTTTTCCTCTCCGCAAAATTTTTCGGCAGAAGCCTCTCGGAGAGTGCGGGTGCCATGGTGAACATAGCGTCGACCCGCGCTGCGATGTCCGAGCGCGACACCGAGGCGTATTCGGCGACGAAGGGCGGGGTGGTTGCAATAACGCACGCGCTTGCCATGTCGCTTGCGCCCGCGCGCGTAAACTGCATAAGCCCCGGCTGGATAGACAACGGAAAGAATTCTCCGCAGACGCAGGCCGACCTCGTCCAGCATCCGGTGGGGCGCGCCGGATTTCCCGCGGATGTCGCCGAGCTTGCCTTCTTTCTGGCCGATTCTGAAAAGTCGGGCTTTATTACGGGGCAGAATTTTTCGTGCGACGGGGGGATGACAAAAAAAATGATATATGTCTGAAATGAAAGGCGAAGCCATGAAAATAATTGAAGTTGACGGGGAGAAGTTTGCGGGGTCCGGCATCGACATATTCGGAGCCGAACTCATGGTGATAAGGGGCTCGCGCGGCTTTCTGGCATGCTCCTATGTGAACATCGAGACGGCCGACAGGCTCGGCCATGCCGCAGCCGTGGTCTCCGGGGTCAAAAATTTTGACGACATGCTCGCAGCCAAAGTCCGGCGGGTCTCCCAGGCGGCGGCCGCCATGGGCGTAAAAGAGGGAATGACGGGGGCCGAAGCCCTGAAGATTTTCTTGTAGCCCGCAGCGGGGGGCGCAGAATGCCCGGGGCCGGCGTTTGGGCGCCGGCTTCCCGGGAGGCGCATTTTTTTAGGCTCCGGGGCTTCTTTCGGGGCATGGGGCTTGCGCCTGTTTCGCATTGTACGGCAAGGCTTTTTAGAGGGCGGATGCAAGGGGAGAAAGCTGGCTTGCGGGGAAGGCGGGGGATTTTAAGTAAAACATTTAGCCTTTGGTTTTTACTCTGAAAACCGCCCCGCTTTCGGGGGCGGAGGCGCTTGCGGGCGTTTGTTTTCCAAGCTGCGCGCCCCGGCAAACTTTCAGCATGGCGCCTTTTGGTTTGCCCCTATGTTGAAGCGGGGCGGATGCGTGCGTTTGTGCCGCAAAGGCGCAAAAATTTTCCGGGTGTTTGCGAGGCGCGAAAATCCGTCTGCAATGGAAATCCATGCCGGGGCGGGGCATTTTCATCAAACCGACGGGGACTGCAATTCTCCCGGATTCTCCCGCTTTTGCCGAGGTTTTACGGGAGTTTTCAAATCTTAAAAATACAATTTCAAAATCACTTTCTACGGGGTTTTCCCATCAGAAGCGAATTCGCAAATTTTATGGAGCTTTCCCCGAATTTTTCGCGTATTTTAAGGACGGTTTCGTCCCCTATTCTGGCTTTTTCACCGTTTTCGGGCCCTTTCAAAAACATGTCGGTCTGGAACGCGCGGGGCGCCGATGCGGATTCCAGCCCGGATGCGGAAATTCCAAGGAGGCGCACGGGGTATTTGTGCGCGTTTGCGGATTTTGCAAGCTCCAGCGCGCATTCAAATATTTCGCGGCGCAGGTTCGATGGGCGGGGAAGCCGCCGCTGGCGCTGTTTTTCGCGCAGGTCTGGCGTCTTTATGGAAAGGCGCACCGTGGAGGCCAGAAGCCCGTCTCTGGCAAGCCTGCCCGAAACCTTGTCGGCAAGTTCCGAGAGCCCCGCCTTCAGCTCGTCCAGGCCGAAGAGGTCGTGGTCGAAAGTTGTGGAATTTCCAACGCTTTTGGCTGCCTCCTCCTCTCCGTAGTAGGCGACTGAATCGTCGGATGCGCCCAGTGCGCAGTCGAGCATCCTGCCCCCGAGGACGCCGAAGCGGGAAACCAGCGCCGCGCGCGGGACCGACGCGAGGTCGCCTATGGTGCGCACCCCCATGCGCGCGAGCGATGCGGCGGTGCTTCTGCCGATAAAAAGCAGGTCGGATACGGGAAGCGGATAGATTTTTTCCGTGAAATTTTCGCGCGAAATAACGGTGGTCGCGTCGGGCTTTTTCATGTCGCTGCCAAGCTTTGCGAAAATCTTGTTGAACGATACTCCGACTGACACCGTGAGTCCGAGCTCGGTCCGCACGGCCCGCCTTATCTTTTCCGCAATTTCCTCACCCGAGCCGAAAAGGGCCGCGCTCTTTGTAACATCCAGCCATGACTCGTCTATGCCGAACGGCTCGATGCGGTTTGTGAAGCGCAGGTATATGAGGTTTGTCTTCCTGGAATATTCCGAATATTTCGCGTGGTTTGCGGGGAGGAGCGCGAGGTCTGGGCATTTGGACTTAGCCTGCCATATGGTCTCCGCGGTTTTGACGCCGAAGGACTTTGCTATTTCATTTTTTGCAAGTATTATCCCGTGGCGCTTTTCGGGGTCTCCGCACACGGCGACGGGCCTGCTGCGCAGTTCGGGGCGCGAGAGCAGTTCGACTGAGGCGAAAAAGCCGTTTAAGTCGCAATGCAGGATGGTCTTGTCCACGGCGGTGAATCGGATTTTTTGCGGGAATTCTTAGGCCGCCGAAAATGCCCCGGAGCGTCCGCGCGGTCAATATTTTTTGGAAGGCGTGGGCGGGGGCCGATTCAAGTTGCACAATGGGCGGCTTCCGGAATTTATCCTTTGCCGCGCGCATCCCGATGCGTTCGGGCGCGCCGGAGGGGGATGTTCCGCCGCCCGGGAGTCTCAGGGGGAGGGGGCCGGCCTGCCGCGCACGGGTCCCGGCGGGCGTCTTTTAAGGTGCCGCGTTTGCAGCCTTATTCCTGCCCGGATTCTAAGTGGGACGGAAAGGGCTTGCTTGAAAATACCGCGCCGCCAAGCAGCACTGTCCCGCTATAAAGCGCGAGAATCTGGCCCGGGGCGATTGCGCGCTGGGGGGAGTCAAATTCAACCCGCGCCTCGCCGCCTCCGAGAGGGATGAAGCGGGCGTCCACAAGCGGGTCCCGGTAGCGGACGCGCACCTGGAGGCGGGTTTCCTCCGCAATTTCGCGGTTCAGCCAGTTCAGATCGCAAACCCGGGCGGAAACCGTCCAAAGGTCGGGTTGCGACGGGGAGTCGAAATCGACGCGCAATACGTTGTTTTCAAAGTCCTTTGCCACCACCACATAGCTTTTGAAGTCGGCGTTTGAGGCGACGCCTATGCCCCGGCGCTGGCCAATCGTATAGTTGAAAAGCCCCCTGTGCCTGCCGACCGTCCTGCCTTGTGCGTTTACGATGTCGCCGGGCTTTTCCTCTATGAAGTTGCGCAGAAAGTCCTGGATTTTTATCTTGCCAAGAAAGCATATCCCCTGGCTGTCCTTTTTGTCGCAGTTCGGCAGGCCGTTCATCCGCGCTATCTCGCGCACTTCGCTTTTCAGAAGCGACCCTATCGGAAAGCTTGCGCGGGCGAGCTGGCTGCGGGTTATCATAGCCAGAAAATACGACTGGTCCTTTGCCGGATCCGCCCCCATCACGAGGTCCCTTGTCCCGTCGGGGTTTTCTGCGCAGGCGCAATAGTGCCCCGTCGCCACGGTTTCGCAGCCGGCTTTTTCGGCGTATTCCAGAAACTTTCCGAATTTCATGCGCCGGTTGCACATGACGTCCGGGTTCGGGGTGAGGCCGTTTTTATAGCCTTCAACCATGTAGTCCACAATCTGCTCGCGGTACTCGCGTATGAAATCCACCACTTCGAAGTCGATGCCTATCTTTTTGGCGCACGCCTCGGCGTCGGCCACGTCCCGGTGCCAGGGGCAGTCCCCGAACGCGCTTGAGGCGTCCTCGTTCATCCAGGTTTTCATGTAGGCGCCGCGGACGTCGAACCCCTGCTGCTTTAAAAGCAGGGCTGCGACGGCGCTGTCCACGCCTCCTGACAGGGCGGCAAGTATCTTCATCAGAAAATGTCCGCGGGGTTGGCCGAGCGCAGGCGCCGCGTGGCAAGCAGCCCCGCCGCCGCGCACATGAAGAGCGTCAGGGCGAAGACCACCGCGAGGTTTGCGGCGGTGAGGTATGTCGGCATGTTGGCTATTTTTCGCGTGGCGAAATACAGGGCGGCGGCTATCGCGCTCCCTGGAATGAAGCCGAGGATTGAAAGAATCATCGACTCCTGGAGGATGACCCATATGAAAAACCTGTCGTCAAAGCCTATGGCCTTGAGCGTGGCGTATTCGGGCAGGTGGTCCGTCACGTCGGTGTATAGTATCTGGTAGACTATTATTGCCCCGACGAATATGGCGACGGCCATGGACGCGCTTATCACAAAGCCTATGGGGGTGCGCACCGCCCAGTAGTCCTTTTCCTTGGCGATGAACTGGGGCATCGTCATTATGCTCACATCCTTGGGGAGCATCGCGCGGAGGCTTTCCGCGCATTTTTCAACATTTGCGCCGCTTTTGAGCTTTATGACGCCGACGTTTACCACGCCGCGTGGAGAGCCTCCCCATATTTCGTCGAACGTGGGTATGCTCATGAGCACGTTTCCGTCCGCTGCAAATGTCGCGCCTATTTCCACGAGGCTTTCGATTTCCGAGCGGGCGCGGCCCAGCTCCGTCCTGACCCGTCCGCCGCTTTCGGCGTTTTTTGCGCATGCGCCGGCCACGTCGCCGTACTGCTCGCGCGAGAGCCTGTCGAAAAGGACGCTGCCCTTGCGCTTGAGCGACTCGCTCCCGGCGTTGATGTCGTCTGAAGTGAAGACTTTGCGCGACGGGTCGAAGGCTATTACGAACATGTCGCGCTCAAGGCCGCTTTCGACATTTTTAAAAGACATCGTCCCGAGCTTAAGCGGCGTCGCGTAGTCCAGCTCCTCAAGCCCGAATGCCTGGTGGAGGCGGGCCTCCGGAAAGCCGTTTCCGACGCCGAAGTACTCGTAGTTCGGGCCGACCATGAGAAGGTCCGCATTCAGAAGCTCTATCGGGGCCACCACCTGCTTGAAAAGCGCCGCCCGCAGGCCCATCTGGAAGAGCATCATCGCGACCGCAAACGTGATTCCCGCAAGGGCCGCGTAGAACCTCTTGCGCTCGCTTGTCAGTTGCAACCACGAAAGAGGTATGCCAAGCGGCACGACCCTTTCAAAAATCCTCCTCAAAAGGCGCATTTACTTCACGAAAATTCTCACGCGGACCGGGGAGCCTATGAGGTTTTTTACGGCGGCCGGATTTTCCAGCCTTATCTTTACCGGAACCACCTTCCTGTCGGCGTACTCGGCCGGATCCTGGCTGAAGAGGCGGTTGCTCTTCACGTAGGGAGATATTTCGGACACCGTGCCGGGGAGCATTTGCGGCTCTATGGCTTCGGGGGAGCATTCGGCCCTGTCGCCGACCTTCACCTTTGTTATGTCGCTCACGTAAACTTCCGCCTCGACAAACATTGTGCCGGTGTCTGCGATTTCGCACAGCCCCCCTTCGCCCACGGCTTCGCCGGGTTTTGAGTTCACCTCTATTATTTCGCCGGAAATGGGGGAGCGGACGGTGTATTCCGCGAGGGCGGCCTCGGCTTCCGCGAGGGCGGCTCCGGCGCGGGCCACGGAGCTTTCGGCGTTCGCCTGCACGAGCGGCAGGAGGCCCTTCGCCTGTTCGAGCTGGCGCAGAATCGCCTTCTGCTCGTAGTTGATTTTCTCCCTCTCGCTGCGGGGGGGATCCATTCTGAGCACGTCCACGTTCTGCTCGTATGTGCCGGCGAGCTCCGCCACGGCGTTTCTCTGCCTGGCGACTTCAAGCTCCGCTGCGGCCTTTGCCGAAGCGAGCTCCGCCCTGGCGGACGAAACTGCGGCCGCGGCCTTGCCGCTTCCCATAAGAAGGGCAATTTCCGCCCCCTTTTCCACGGCCTGGCCCTTCTTTATGAAGAGCTTTTCTATTATCGGCGCGGAGCCGGAAGGGGAGGGGGCCGCCAGGCGCGCTATCGTCTCGCCCGGGAGTATCTTGCCGAGGCATCCCACGGCCTTCTGCCCGGCGGGTGAACCCTCCTGGGCGGCGAAAGCAAACGACGCCGCAGCGAGCGCCAAAATAGCCGGAAAAATTTTTTTCATCGTCTCTGATTCTTTCAAACTTGGGCGTTTTTTCAAATAAAAAGCGCGTCGGGAAACTGTAAGCCGGATTCTGTTTCGGCGCCCCGCGTTCGTTGCGCCATAGCATTCATTTATCTGCGCGCAGGCTTCCCCGCGCGCCCCCTTGCGGGGTGCGACATACCCGGAGGCAACGGACGAGCAACCCGCCTCCTTACGCTGTCTTGCACCGAATTGGGTTTGCCGTGCCGGCCGGATTGCTCCGAACCGCGGTGGGCTCTTACCCCGCCTTTTCACCCTTGCCGGTCGCCCGGCGGTCTGTTTTCTGTGGCACTTTCCGTGAGCCTTTCGGCCCCCCGGCCTTTCGGCCGGAATTCTGCTCTGAGGTGTCCGGACTTTCCTCTCCGTTTCCGGAGCGAACGCACGTTTCCCGACATCTTCAAATATCTGCCCCAACGGCCCGCTTTGGCAAGATTTAAAAGACGCTTCCGCGAGATTTAGGCTGGCGCATCCCATTTTCCCATGCCCGGCAGGGCGGCAAAGCCCGCTCGCGTTCAGGGCATTCCGCAGGGTTCGGGAACTCCTCCGGGCACGCGCCCCGAATCCCGCAGTGGATGGCGGCCCCGAGCGGGGGCCTGCGCCGTCCTGGTTTTGTCGCTTCCGGCGGGGGATTTTCGATTTTCGGCGCGCAGGGTGCTCTTCGGCGGGCGTTTTACTTCATGATGCTTTGAGCGGAAACTCCGCAGATTTCAGCAGATTTCAACGTCGGGATTGCCGTTCGGGGCGGAGATTTGGCATATTCTGGCGCAAAAAAAGCCCCCTGCGAATAGGGGGCCTTAAAATCTGCGTCCGCATCCGGGCTTATTCGCCGTCGTCGCCGATGGCCTGCACGGGGCAGGAGTCCATTGCTTCCTTCGCTGCCGCGAGCTCGTCGGCGTCGGCGGGCTGCTTTGAGACGTAGGCGCAGCCGCCGTCGTCGTCCCTTGCGAATACGGCGGGGGCCGTTTCCTGGCACAGGCCGCAGTCTATGCACTGCCTGTCAACATAGAATTTTCCGGGTACGTTCTTTTCGGATTTGTCTGATTTATCTGCCATAATATTTTTTAAGCTAAGAATCGCCCGGGCGTCGTCAAGCAATTTAGAGCGGGCTAACTTGCCGGGCGCCTTACGGTGGGGGGCGCGGCCCTCTTTCAGTCCCGTGGTGCGGATGCTGGAAAATCCGACGCTTTTCGCACATTTTATTTTTTGCCCCCAGTTGAAACGTCCCAAAATTCTCTTTTCGCATGCGCGGCAAGACCCCGCTTTCGTGTTTTTATTCGATTGCGTTTTTGGAGACTTCATGCAAAGTTCCAAACTGGGGTCTGCCCCTGCGGCTCCATCTTGAAAATGCGAGTCCCGGCCTTGCGGCGGGCTGGGTTTGCGGGCGGTTTTGCGCCGCTTATTCGCGCCGTGAAAGACGGCCCAGGTCTTCCTCCGAGAATGGCGGTTCGGCTCCGCGCTCCGCTGCCATGGAGTTGCAAAGGCGCATGAAGCGCCCGGCCTTTTCGCGGTCTGGGCCGAGGAGGCCCCCGTCGAGGTACATGGCAGCTACGTCGAAAACCTCCCGGTATTTTATGAGCCCCTCCATCTCTTTGAGCAGGCGTTCCGACTTTTCCAAATCCGCCTTTTCCCCGAGGCCGAGTTCGGCCATGCGCGCCAGGCAGGCCAGGGCGGGGGCGTATCCCATGCGCGCGGATTTGTCGAACAAAACGCGCGCGCGCGGGAAGTCCTTTTCCGTACCTATCCCCAGCATGCAAAAAAGCCCCAGATTCATGTGGGAGCGCGGGCTTTGCCGGCTTTCCGACCACTTGGCGGCGCGCTTAAACATCGCTTCGGGCGCGCAGCGCGGGTTGGCTGCGCCTTCCTTTGAAAGGCGCGCCGCGCGGCCTGCGTCTGCGAGGGCCATCCACGCCTGCTCGCTCCCGGATTCGGCCGCCCGCTCCATGTATCCGTAAGCCTTTTCGACGTCGCCGGGCGGAACGCCCTCGTGGAAGCCGGGGGCATCGAATGGAGGGGATGCCTTCAGGAGGCGGCATGCCAGAGCCATGAGGGCGTCGGGATTTCCTGCGCGCGCGGCGGCTTGAAGGTATCCCTCTGCGCGTGCGGACTCTCCGGCCGTAGTTTTGGGAAGGAGCTGGAAGAGGCTTGCCATAGCCTCCGGATTCCCGAGCCCGGCCGCCTCTTCTAGAAGTGAAATGCCCCTTTTCATATCTTTGACGGTTCCGACTCCGTAGCAATAGGACAGGCCGAGGGCGGTCATGGCGGAGCTCTTTTTCTCCCTGTCCGATTCGGGCGTGCCATATAGGCGGCGGTAGATTCTTTCCGCCCTCGGGTCTGTCTTTACAGACTGAAGGAGCCAGTATTTCGCGCGGGCCTCGTCTTCGTCCAGCAGCCCGCGGTAGTATTCGCCCGCCTCACTGTCGGGGGCGTAGAGCCTGTAACAACGGAAGGGAGCTTCCCCTTTCCGTATTTCCGCGCGCAGTCTCCCGGCCGTCCCGGGATTCTTTTCGAGGCCCTCCCCGTGTTCGTACAGCCAGGCGAGGTATTCCTTTATGATGGGGTCTTCCCCCGCGTACGGGGCGAGTATTTCCGCAGCCTTGGCATGGTCCTTTGCGACGCCCCTGCCGCCTGCATAATACTGCGCAAACTTCAGGGCGTCATACCTTGAGCAGGCGAAAAGCGACATGCGTACGCCCCATTCGCGCTTTCTGAATTCAAACGCCTTTTCCGGGTTGAAGTGCCTTCCGCTTTCGGGATTTTCGCAGATGTCGGCCATGGCTTCGCAGATTTCCATTATGTCTGACCTGTTCTCCTTGTTTTCCGGCAGCCTTTCCAGGGCGAAGTCGAGGATGCGCACGGCACGGTCGTACCTCTCAGGAAAGCCGGAGTCGGCCGCAAGGGCCTTTGCGAGTTCGGCAGCCGAGGACAGGTCCCCCAGAAGCACCGCCTTTTCAACGATTTCAAAGCCGCCCTTGAAGCTTTTGGGGATGTCGCTTCCCGTGCCGTAGTTTTTCCGGTTCATTATCCTGAATCCCGCCCGTCCCAGGGTTTCGGCTGCGCGCCTGCCGCCGTCCGCCTCGGTTTTTGCGTACATCCGCCCGAGGAGCTTTTGCGCGGCGGCCGGATTTTTTTCAACCCCGCAGCCTTCGGAATACATGAAAAACATCATTGCCATGGCTTCGACGTTTCCGCCCTCCGCCGCCTTTTGCAGAAATTCTGCGGCGCGCGCCGGATTGCGCCCGAGGGTTTCCCCTTCAAAGTATTTCATGCCCACGGACAGGTTTTCAAAATCGGAGCTTCCCGGGAGGATTTCGTGCGAATTGAGTATCCTTTCCCGGTCTTCGGGATTGTCGTAGCTCTCGGCCAGCTCTACTGCCCTGGAGGTGTCGCCAAGCTTTATTAGCTCTCGGAGCGATTCCCTGTAAAGGGCGGTGTTTTTAACCGGATATTCGGAATGCGCTCCCGTCAGCATGGCTGTCCACTCCCAGAATGTGGAAGGGCATTCGCGGACGCCCTTTTCGCGCCAGCGGGCGGCCTTTGAGGCGTCGCGCACTTCGGGGGCTTCGGACGAATATATGGCGTACAAGACGGCGTAGGGCATTCCGAGATCCACGGCAAACGGGGTCGAGCTGCGCTCAAAGGTTTCGGCCGCCCGGCGGAAGTTGCCGAGGTGCATGTACACAAGCCCAAGCTCTGCGGCCACGATGTTCGAGTGGGGGCCGGCGGAGGGCAGTATCTCTTCCAGCCTCTCCGCGTATTTTTGCGCTTCAACGCGCTCTTGCCCGGTTTTCTTGCCCGGAAAAAAGAGAAATTGCGGGCTTTTTTCGCCGAAAATGTCGGCTTTTGCCATCTCCATCATGGCTATCGGATTTCCGTCCCCGGCGGCGCGGCGCAGATAAAACTCCTTGCGTAGGCCGGAATCCGGCGGAAGAAGGCCGGGATAGTCCGAAGCGTTCCAGTTGTAGGCGCGGTACAGGGCCATGCTGGCCGAAGTGTCGCCCCCGGCCCTCCAGGCTTCCAATTTCTCCATGAGAAGCCGGGCCATTTCGGGGTTTTTCACATCCTCAGGGCCCTCCTCAAACAGGCGCGCCGCCATCGCCGCAAATTCGGCGGGGCGCCCGCCTTCGGGGAAGTTTCCGGCCAGTATGCGTTCGCAGGCGGCGTTTAAGAAATCCGCCCCGTCCCTCGCCCTTTCAGGGCCAAGGGCGCCCGAGAGGAAGAGCGCTGCCGCCTCCGCGTGCGCGCCGCCCGGTTCGGGGCTTCCCGCAAAGGCCCCGGCGAAGGCTTCTGCGGCCTTCTTTGCGTCGCGCGGAGCCCCGCAGTATCCCCTTGCGTAGGCTTCGCCAAGGCGCATCAGCGAATCCGTGTCGCCCGAATCCGCCGACCTTTTGAGATGCTTAAAGGCGAGCTCCCGGTTTTCTTCGGGGCCGTCGCGGTAGATTTCGTAGAGGGTTTTGTGGATTTTTTCGCTTCCCAGAGCCTCGGCCTTCCTGGCCCAGAAGAGCGCTGTTTTGCGGTTTTGGGCGGGGTTTCCCGACCATATTTTAAGGTTGTATTGCGCGAGGTTTTCCGCGCACCGGACGTCTCCCGCAGCGGCCCCTTCCTCCCATTTTTTCAGGGTTTTGGCGAGGCGCTTTGCGGCGTCCTCCCTGCCGATGTCGGCGAGCATTCTAAGTATTTGCGCGCCTTGCGCGTCTCCGTTTGCAAGCATGGCCTTTGCGCATGACATGCCCGCGTCAAGGTCCTTTTTCTCAAAGAATTCCCTCCGCAGCGACTCGGCGTCGCCGGCCTTTCCGACGGCTGATACGATTGCCCACGCCGCCGCGATAGCAAGCGCCGCGATTGCGGCAATGGCGGCTCTATTTAGCCTGTAATTTTTTTTAGCCTTCATTTTTCCGCATCTTTCTTCCATTTTTCAAACAGCATTTTTATGCTTTCCGCCGCCCTGACGCTCCCTTTGGAGGCGGCGTTTTTAAGGCGGACTATCCCGGCTTGAAGGTTGCTTTTTATGCCGTCCGGCCCGTCTATAAGCATGAGCGCAAGCTCGGTTTCCGCATCCGCGTCGCCCTTGGCGGCGGCCTCGGAAAGCTCCGCAAACCTCTTCATATTCCGCTCCCTTTCGGTCAGCGGCGGGAAGGTTTTGCCAAGCTTTTCAAGCATGCCCGAGCAGTATTTCGACCCCTTGGCGGCTCCGAGCGAATACCAGTGCGCGGCGCGGTCGGGGTCGCGGGGAAGTATGTCGGCGTAGCGTCCGGCCAAGTGGGAATACATGTCGCCTATCTGGCCGATGGCGTCGCCGTCGAATGAGCGTATCCAGCTTCTAATCGCCTCCGCGCGCCCTTCGTCTTTCTGCGTCCCAAGCCCCGTTTCAAGACATGCGGCCAGGGCTTCGGCTGCGATGAAGCTTCCGTAGAGGGCGTCCCGCGCGAAGGCCCTTTCAAATAGCTCCGCTGCCTTTTCCGGGTCCTTTTCAGTGCCGTAGCCCGAAAGGTGCATGGACCCAAGCGCAAGCAGGTCGAAGGCGTCAGGGCGCCCGCACAGTTCGACGCATTTTTTCATGGCCTCGAATGCCTTTTTTTCATTCCTGAGCGAGGGGTTTTTCTTGTAGATTGCGCTTATCGACGAATAGCGTGAGGGGTCCCTTTCGGCTGTTTTTTCCATCAGCGCGATACCCCTTTCAGGGTCTGCGGGCCCGCCCCTGCCTGCGATGAGCATTTCTGCGAGCCAGTAGGGGTCCGCGCCCATTCCGACTGCCTTCTCGCAGATTTCGCGCGCCCGCACGGGGGAGTTTGGCAGGTATTTCACGTATTCCCTGTCTAGGTTTATCCCGAGCCGGTTGAGGCTCTCCGGGGGGCAGGCCAGGGCGGCCGTTTCATATTCCGCAGCTTTTAGCGCATCCTTTTCGACCCCCTTGCCTTCGCGGTGGCAGTTGGCAAGAAACATCATTAGCGAGGCGTTTCCGGGCCTTGATTTTGCAAATTCCGCCGCCGACGTGAAGTCTCCGGCATCCATGTAGAGGTTCATTATGATGTCGGTTTCGTATTCTCCGAGCGGCCTTCCGGGGGCGGCGGCCTTCGCCATGTATTCGAGCGCCTTTTTTGGGTTTGCCGCGCCCTTGGGCGATATTCCGGCATACATGTTTGAAAGCCTCGAAACGCAAGCCGGCTCGCCCGCCTTCTCCCCCCTCAGCCATGCCGATTCGGCGAGCCGGAGGCGGTTTGGCATGGAGGATTTCACGTATGCGTCGCCCAGCTCCGCCGCAAGTCCCGCCATCCCGTTTAAGAGGGCCTGTTCAGCAAGCCTTATCCCGGCGTCCGCGTTTTCAACCTTGAGCCCGTCTGCGCCCAGCAGGACTAAAATGGCAGGTTTCAGATTCTCCGGCGGCATGTCCGTGATTTTGCCGAGCCAGGCGTCTGCGCCCTCGCCGTCCTTGGGGGCTCCCAGGCCGCTTGAGCGCATGTAGTATGCGGCGGCCGCGGCGCGCGCCCCCCATTCCCCTCCGTCTCCGGCTGCGGATTCAAACTCCTTGAGCGCCTTCTCATACTTTCCGCACCTGAAATCTGCACAGGCCAGAGTGTATGAAATTTCTGAATGCGGCGGCTTTTGAGTGTGCCCGGCCCTGCCTTTCACAAGTTCGGCATAGCGCTCCGGGTCGTCGCGCAGCAGCGCGCGCAGGCGATGCCCGGCAGGCTGGCTGCCAAGTTCGGCGGCCTTCATAAGGTTTCTCTCTGCCTTGCTCATGTCGGGCTTTGCGCCAAGGTGTCTCCCGTCCCCGGAATATATGCCCCCGAGCGACTCGTAATATTCGGCTTCAACGCCCTTTTTTGCCTCCTCTATAATCCGGTCGGCCTCCTCCTTTCGCCCCGCGAAAAATCCCGGCCTGTCCCACGTCGCAGCCAGGGCGGCGGCGACCCGCGCGCGGCCTGCGCCCATGCCCGCCAGGTTTTCCTCAAGCCACTTGCGGGCCCTTGCAAATTCTCCGGATGCAATGTACAGCTCAAACAGGTCGGAGCGCGTAAACGGGGCGCGGTATTTGCCGGAGGCGATTTTTGAATCCGCGCTTTCCGCGAGGGCCGCCAGTTCAGCCAAATCCCCCTTTGAGAGCTTTGACACGCCTGCCGCGAGTATTTCTTGGAGGGCAGGGCGGTATCCCCGCCTTGCGGGAAGGCTTCCGGATTTTTCCAGAATTTCGGAGCATTTTTTCTCAAGGAGCGCGAGCGGATCGCCCATGTCTTCGAGGTATTTTCTCCATCTGGCGCGCTCTTCGGGGTTGTCGAGGATTTTCACGTCCTCGGCGGTTCCGAACGGAATTGGCATATGGATTCCCGCGTTCGCGGAGGGGCCGAGCGAGAACGGCGCCCGCGCCTCGTAGTCCCGCAGAACAATGCGCGCCGCCGCAGCTTTGTCGCGCGCCCCGCCAAGCGCCTTCATCGCCTTTTCGCGGCTCTTTTCCACAAAAATGCCTTCCGAATAGACTTCGCAGAGCCTTGCCGCAAGCAAGTCCCCGCCCCTGCCGCCTGCTGCCGCCTCCGCGATTTTTTCGACGGCCTCGGCGCCCCGCTCCCTCGCGCCGTCTCCCGCAAATCCGCCCGCCAGCGTCAGGGCCGCGTTGAGGGCGTCGTATCCTGAAGATTCCCCTGCCGCCCCGGGGAATGACGCCGCGCACTTTTCAAGGTATTCGGCCGCGGCCTTTTCGTCCTTTTTTGCGCCTTCGCCCTTTAGGAGCATTATTCCAACCTTATACATGGACGGAACGTCGCCAAGGTCGGCTCCCTTTTTGTAATAGAAAAAGCATTTTGCGGGGTCGGGCGCTATCTTGTTTATGACGGACGCGGCGCCGCCGCCGAAAAGCGATGCGAAATGCCCGCAGGCTTCCGCGCTCCCCGAATCGGCCGCCGCCCTGATGAGGGCCAGGCCCCCGGTTGCGTCGGAATGCGGGGCGTTTTGCAGCATCAGGTATTTGCCGTATTCCAGCATGGAGTAGGGGTCGCCCTTTGCGGCTCCCTCTCTCCAGGCCCCGATGACTTCATCGACTTTCATGCGGGCTTCGGGCGACGACTTCGCCGCCGCCTCATAGAGGCCGGAAGGCAGGGGGGCCCTGTTTTTAAAATGAAGCAGGGTATATTCCAGCATGTCCGCCGGGTTTTCAAAATGGGAGAGCCGTTCGGCCTCGCGCCGCCATTCCGGCGGATTCCTGTCCGCGCCGCAGGCCGCAAGAAAAATTGCCGCTGCCGCAGAAATTGCCGACGCCGCTATTGCCAGCCTTTTCATCTCAGAGCCTCGCCTCCCCGCCGTCCCCTGAGCGGGCGGCCTTTTCGCGTTCGACTAACTTGCGGAATTCGCTGCGGAATCCCCCAGCGTCGCACACGTAGTTTTCCTCCGCCAGCGCCAGGGCCGATTCATAGTCGAGGGACGACTGCGATAGCACCCTGACGGTTTCCCTGCCGTAAAGGGAAACGAGCCTTGCGAACTCCTCCCTTATTTCGCGCGTCTCCTCCGCTTCCGCGCGCAGCCTCGCAATCTCCGCGCGCGCCGAACTTTCGGCGTCGGCGCTGCCGCGCATGTAGGCCGTCCACGAGATGGCCGCGCATGCCGCCGCGGCCAATACTGCGGCAAGGGGCGCGAAAATCCTCCTTCTCCTGCGGGATGCCGCGGCGCGCAGGCTCCCTTCCGCCGCTTCGGAAAACTTCGCCCGCGCCGCGGCCCTCAGGGCTGAAACGCGCTCTGCTGAAAGGGCGGAGCGTTCCGCCGCGAAGGCGTGCGCCCCTGCCAGAAGCGCTTCAAAATCTTCGTCTTTCATATGCGTGTCCTTCATTTGAATTTTTTGCCTCCATTTTCGAGCATGAGCCTTTTCAGGGAGTCCACGGAGCGTTTGAGCCTGACCCCTACGTTGTTTTCCGTGGTTTGCAGGGTTTCTGCCATTTCGGCGTAGCTCATCCCGGAAAAGTATTTGAGCGAGATTATTTCGGCCTCGCTTGCCTTGAGGCGCCCCATGCACCTGAAGAGTTCGGCGTATAGCTCCTCCTTCTGGATTTCCTCCGCAGGGTGGGGCCTCTCCTCCGCCACGGCTTCCAGCGCGTCGCCGCCCTCCGCGCGCGGGGGAGCGCCCTTGAACTTGTCGATGAGCCTGTTTCTGCACACCCTGTAAAGCCACGGGCGGACGTTTCTCACTCCGCCGCCGCATTCCAGATACCGCATGAAGGTTTCCTGCACTGCGTCCTCCGCCGTCTGCATGTCGGCGCATATTCCGTAGGCGTATGCCTTGAGCGCGCCGGAATAGGCGTCCAATGCCATGTTGAATGATTTCTCGTCCATGCGGTGCGGGGAATTTTGCGGGAGTTATGCCGGTAAGACTGGCGTTTCCGTTTTTTCTTACAGCATTTTTACGTTTTTTATGCCATCATGCAAAGAAATGCGGGGGCCGCGAGAAAAAGCTTCACAACCGGGCTCGATTTCACGATATTGCCAGACATGTCCGAAAAGGGGATTTTCATCACGTTTGAAGGCTGCGAAGGCAGCGGAAAGACCTCGCAGATGCGCGCGCTCGCCGATTTCTTCGCCTCCAGGGGGCGCGAGTGCGTGCTGACCCGCGAGCCGGGCGGAACGGCCCTTTCGGAGCGCATAAGGGAGCTTCTGCTGACGTCGCGCGAGGGCGAGGGAATGTCGCCGCGCGCGGAGCTTTTGCTATTCGAGGCCGCGCGCGCGCAGCACGTCGACGAGCTGATACGCCCCGCGCTCGCCGCCGGAAAGGTTGTGGTTTCAGACCGCTTTTCGGATTCCACGCTCGCCTACCAGGGGGCTGCCAGAAGCCTCGGGGACGGGATTGCGGAGGCGGCAAACGATATTGCCGTCGCCGGATGCATGCCCGACCTCACAATACTGCTTGACATGGACGCGGCCGAAGGGCTCGCCCGCGCCCGCCTCAGGGACGGCGGGGCCGCCGACAGGATGGGCTCGGAGAAGCTTGAATTTTACAGGGCCGTCCGCGAAGCCTACCTGCGCCTTGCAGAACTCCATCCCGAAAGGATAGCCGCCGTCGACGCTTCGGGGGGAATCGGGGAGGTTGCGGAAAGAATCCGCAGGATAGTCGAGGGGAGGTTCCATGTCTGAGTTCGGCAGGGCGGGCGAGGTGCTGGACAGGGCCATTTCGGCCGGAAGGCTGCACCACGCCGTGCTTTTCTACGGGGAGGACATCGCCTCCCTCGGTGAAATCGCAAGGCATGCCGCCAGGAAGCTTTTGGGCGTCCAGGACCCTTCTAAGCATCCCGACTTTTTTGAATTGAGGCCCGAGGGCAGGGCGCGCTTTATAAAGATAGGCAGCGACAGCGAGCGCGTCGGCGGAAACTGGGCGCCGAACACCATGCGCTCGCTCCTTGAAAAGCTGCGCCAGACTTCAAACGCCGGCGGCCGCAAGGTCGCCGTCATATACGAGGCTGACCGCATGAACCCGGCCACTGCCAACGCCTTCCTGAAAACCCTCGAAGAGCCCCCGGCGGACACAAACATATTCATGCTCACCGAGCGGCCAAACGACCTTCTCGACACAATAAAAAGCCGCTGCATAAGCCTGCGCGTGCCGTGCCGCCCCCGCCCGATAGAGGACGGCGGATGGCTCGAGTGGCTGGCCGATTTCGGGGCGTGGCAGAAGTCCATGGTCGCCGGTTTCGACAGCTCGTTCACGCCGGGGGACGCGGCGATAGCATGCTACTCGCTGCTGGCGCGCTTCGACGAAATCCTTTCGCGGCTCTCCGACGTCGACGCCCGCCTTGACGCCGCCGCGCAGGACGAGCTCGACGAAGAGCAGCTCGCCGCAATCGAGGCCGGTGAGCGCAGGGGCCTGCGCAAGCGCCTGCTTGCCGCCATTGAAGACGAGATGCTTTCTTCCGCAATGGAGGCTTCGGGGGGGCGCGTGCCCTCGGTGAAGCTCGCGCGCGCTGCGGAGGCGCTGGAAAAGTGCGCGGGCTTCATGGAGCTTAACATGCCCGACACTCCGGCGCTCGAGTTCTTTTTCCTTAACAGCCTGCGCATCTGGTCGAGATAAGAATTGTAAATTTAGCTCTTGAATTTCCGGTGTGCGTCTGGGATATTTTAGAAATAATAATACCGAGGTATTATTTTAACGTTATGGAACACAAAACGAAAACGGACTCCGTTTCTTCGGGTGCTTTTTCGCTGAAGGAATCCAAATTCTACAACGAGTTTATCGCCGAACGCGAAGAGATTCTGAGGCACAAGTGGCTCGAGTCGGAAAAGGCGGGGCATGACATCGGCTTCGAACGGGCTCTGCTCGACTGGGTCATGAACCACCGCGACAAGTGGCGCGCCGCGAGGCGGACTGCCGCAGCAAAATAGCAATGAAGCCTGACGCCGCATTTTTGCGGCGTTTTGTTTTTTGCAGCCGGGACGCGCGGCGCGGGATATTTTTCCGGATTTTGCGCCCGCTATTGGAAGGGAAAATGCTAGGTGATTGATTTGCGGCTTTCGTGGCCGGCCTGGCCATGCCGCGCCGATAGCAAATGGCTGTGCGCAAGGCCCCGCAGCGGACGCGGCTCCCGCAGCGAGCTTCGGGAGCGGAGTGCGATAAAATCTTGCTTTTTGAGGTTTTATTTTGCAATATAAACCGATGTTTGCAATGAAAAACATTCTTGTTGCGCTTGCGCTTTGCATCGCGTCGGTTTTGCCCGCCCGGCAGGCGGTGTGTGCGGAGAGGATTCTTGCCGGCGGCAGCGGATGGAACAAAATAGCCCTCATTCGGATGGACGACGGGAAAATCGACTGGATTTATGAAATTCCGGAGCATCGGGAGTGCAACAGCGTGGATTTCACCCGCGAAAAGAATATAATTTACGCAAACCGCTCCTGCGCGCGGCTGATAGATGTTAAAAAGAACCTTCTGTGGGAGTTCATGGCCGCCCCGGGCGAAGAGGTGCACACCGCGCGCCAGCTCCCGTCGGGCGGGTACCTCCTCGGGATATGCGGCGAGCCGGCGCGGATAGTGGAGCTCGACCGCAGGGGCAAAATCTCCAGGGAAACGCTTTTTGACACGGGGATAAAGGGGGCGCACGGACAGTTCAGGCAGATTGCAAAGCTCAAAAACGGCAATTATCTCGTGCCGCTTCTGAACAGCCGGAAAGTCGTGGAGGTGGCGCCCGGCGGGGCGGTGAAAAGGGAGTTTGAGACGGGCGTTTCGTTTTTCAGCGCAAAGGAGCTTCCGAACGGCAACTGGCTTCTTTCGGGCGACGGCGGGCACATACGCGAACTGGATCCCGATTCCGGAAAGGCGGTCAGGTCTGTTTCAAACGCCAATCTTGAGGGCGCCCGGCTTTTGTTCGCAACCGAGGTCTGCCCGCTCAAAAACGGCAACCTTCTGGTGTCGAATTGGAACGGGCACAGCTCCGACAAGTCCCAGCCCAAGATTCTCCAGATAGACCGCTCAAACCGAGTGGTGTGGACTCTCCCCTCGGGGGATGAAATCGGAAACGTGTCGGCAATCTGCCTTGTAAAGTAGGCTGGGCGGCGTTCGCGCGGGCTTTTCGGGAGGGCCGCCGCCATGGCTCCCGGGGGGAATGTTGAGAAGCCTCAATGCACTGTGAGCCATGCATGGGGCATATCCGAATTTTGCCCGGCCCGGATGCGCCGCCCAGGGGAGCGCGTTTTCTTCCGGATTTTGACGGGCTTTTAGGGGGGATTCCTTCCGCTAACTTCGCCGCTCCTGGCCGCCTCAAAAGTATCCAAAAGGTCTCTTTTTTCAAACGCATCAAAAGTAGCGTTCCGCTCACCCGCGCTTTTTGGTATAATCCCGCCTCCGCGCAATGAAGCGCGGCAAGCGAAAGGAATCCAAAATATGCAAATAGAAAAAATAGGGGGCGGAAATGTCTGATGCTGCCGCCATATTCGATCCCGCCACTGCGGCGGGCGCTGCCGGAGCGGGCTTTGTGGCGACGATAGTTGCCCAGTTTTTCAGGAGCCAGATTGAGAGCCAGAAGGCCGCCCTTGAAATTCTCCGCGGAAGGACGGAGATTGCAGACGCGTCATCCGACAAGGCTTCTGTGCGCGACGGCGACGCCGGAAAGGTCATCCGCCGGATGATATATTTCGGCTGCGCCTTCACTATAATCGTGGCGCCGTTTATCTTCGCCTTTTTCGGCGAAATACCGGTGCAGGTCGAGCAGAGGGAGGTTTGCGGCGGATGGCTCTGGGGGGCCGTTCCGGAGTGGACGACGACGGTGTTCCACAAAATCGAGGGCTTTTATCTTCCGGATTCCGTGCAGGAGGCGTTCATAACGTTCTTGATACCGTTTTATCTGGGTAGGGGGGCCGCGAAGTAGCGGGGCCGCGTGCGGTACCTGCGGAAGTGGGCTTGGGCCTTGCGCATGGATGATTGAAGGGATTGCGGATTCGCAAATGGAATTTTGCGCGCAGGGGGGAAGCTCGCCCGGAGCGCAGCGAAACGCCGCCCGGTTTTTCGTTTCTCTTGGAATATTCCAATTTGTGCAAGTCTCTCGGCTTTATTCGGGGCGGCCTTTCGGCCGCCCTTTTTGCCGCCGAAAGCGGCGTTTACCGGGGCTTAGCTCCCGCCGGCTTCGGCGTCCGCAAGAATCTCGGGAGCCGAGCTTATGCTTTTAAAAAGCCAGGAGAGCAGCACTTCCTCCCTTTGCTCCGGCGTCATTTTCCACTGGCATCCGCCAGAGCGCATGCGCGAGGAGAGCGAGCTTATGCATAGGGCCGCGAATACGGAGAGGTTCAGGCTTTGCGCGAAGCCCAGCATGTCCATTTTAAATGCGATGTCCGCGCCTTCATGGGCCGCGTCGCTCAGGCCCGTGAGTTCCGTCCCTATCATTACGGCTATCGGTCGGTCGGCGGGAAGGGCGGAAAGGTCCATCGGGTTTCCGCGAAGCGTGGCGGCGGCCACGGTGTAGCCGAGGGATTTTGCCCTTGCTATCGCCCTTAGCGTGTTTTCAGCGTCTGATTCGTTTGGTTCGCGGTTCTTTGCGCCCTCGGGGGATGAGCATGTTCGCGAGCGGAATTTTTCTATCTGCATCCACTTCGACGTCCCCATGTCCACGTGGTGGCTTATGCGCATGGGATAGCGGTTTTCGATTATAAACGCCCTTTGTACCCCGAAGGCGTCGCAACTGCGCATGGCGGCGGCGGCGTTGTGGGGCTGGTAGATGTCCTCGAGGATGACAGAGAGCATGTATGTGCGGTTTTCCAGCGCGCGGCGCATTTTTGCGAGGCGTTCGGGCGTCACGTGCCGGGAGAGTATGCCTATTTTTTCCCCTGTTGTCATTTTTAAGTCAGAGTTCGTGGTTGGGGCGCGGGCATAGGTCGGGGCTCGGCTCGTCAAAAAACGGCCTTTCGGGGTCGGAGAGCAGGTGGGCCTTGCACGCTTCAAAAAGCGGGCCCACTCCGCGCGCCGCCCGCATAGCCCGAAGGAATCCGCCGTCCCTGTCCACTCCGAGCGCTATGAAATTCAGAAACTTTTTCATGCGCCCGTCGAGGAAGCGTATGTTCGGGTTTGTCGAAAGGGCCGTGTCGTGGAGCCTTTCGACGTATGAATAGACGTCGGCGAGGGTGGGGCGGAACATTTCGCGCCCGGAGGAGATGTCGGAAATCTGGCGGAATATCCAGGGGTTGCGCACCGCGTGGCGGCCAATCATCACCCCGGCGCACGAAGTTTCGGAGAGAACCTCGAACGCCTTGCGCGCGCTTGTTATGTCGCCGTTTGCAATGACGGGGATTTCCGAGCACGCCGCGGCAGATGCGATTGCGGAGTAGTCGGCCGAGCCCCGGTAGAGCTGTTTTACCGTCCGGCCGTGGACAGTCATGAAGTCGGCGCCGCACTCGTTTGCAATATCGACGACCTCCGCAAGCCGGGAGGAATCCTCGAAGCCCGTGCGGATTTTGACGCTCAGCGCGCCCGGCCATTCCGCGCGCATGACTTTGAGTATGGAGCGTATCTTTCCGGGGTCTTTCATGAGCGCCCCGCCAACGTTCTTACGGTAAACTTTTGGGGCGGGGCAGCCCGCGTTAAGGTCCAGCCCCTCGACTTCTGGGTATTCCCTAAGCATGGCGGCCATGCGGGCTATGTGGAATTCGTCCTCGCCGATAAACTGGGCGCACACCTTTCTGCCCCCCGGGCGCGAGCGGACGGTCTTCAGGACGGGCGCATCCAGCACGGAATATTCATGCACCCTGAAGTATTCGGCTACGAAGAAATCCGGAGCCCCGCAGGAAGCCACAATGTCCATGAACCCCGCGTCGGTCACGTCCTGCATCGGGGCAAGGACGGATACCGGCGCGTCCGCGCCGAAAACCTTCATTCCATGAAATGCTTGCCGCGTATCTCCTCAAGGACGGCCGACGAGTCCTCCACCTTGTTGAGCACGCTCTTTGAAACGTAAATGGGGGCCTTCTGGCGTATGGCGACTGTGATGGCGTCGCTGGGGCGCGAGTCTATCTCGATTATCTTTTCGCCCAGCTCGTTTTTCATAACCAGGGTCATCTTCGCAAAAAACGTCCCCTCGTCCTCGTTGTAGATGAGGACGCTTTTAAGCCCGGTTTCGGTGCCGTCGAGAATGTAGCTTATCAGCTCGTGGGTGAGGGGGCGCTCTCCGTCGACGCCGTTTAGGGCGCGTTCCACCGCGCCGCCCCCGCATTTGTCCATGTATATGACAAACGCCTTCGAGCGGCATTTGACAAACGTGGCAAATCCGAACGGTGATGGATATGTGAGCGCTATTTCCGCCTGTTCCATGTGCTGATTATTTCCCTTCCGCCTTCCCCATGATTGGACAAAGTATTGAATACTCTCCCATTTCGGGGGCGGCGTCGAGTATTTTCTATGCTTTGTTTTATTTTTTAAACTTTGTTTGTCCGCGCTAATATCGTAAAAACCCGCCGTTATTAAGGCGAAATCGGGCTGCGCGTTTTAGTGGGCCTCTATTTCCCTTATCCGCTTTTCCTTGCGCGGAAAGGTGAGGAGTATCGTGGCTCCTTCGTTTTTCTTGCTTTTTACGCCGATTGTGCCGCCGTGCGACTTCACGATTTCTCCGGCTATCATCATCCCAAGCCCGTGCCCGTCGGTTTTGGTGGTGAAATAGGGGTCGAAGATGCGCGTTATTTCGTCCTGGTCGATGCCGCAGCCGGTGTCGGAGATTGAAATTGTGACGTCGGAGTCGCCGAAAGAGGTTTTTATGCGTATCAGCCCGCCGCCGTCCATGGCTTCCATTGAATTTTTTATGATATTGAAATAGAGCTGCTTAAGCATGTCGGAATCCCCCATCATGGAGGGGAGGGAGGGGTTTGTCTCAAACTCCACCTCTATTCCTATATCCTGGAGCTCGTCCCTCAAAAAGCTCACCGTTTCCACGAGGGGAGCTATCGGGTTTATTTCGGCCAGGTTGGGGCGCGCCGGGCGCAGGGCCTTGAGGAAGTTTTTTATTATGGCGTCCAGCCTGGAGACTTCGGCCGAGCACACGTCCACTGCGGCGGACAGCTTTTCCCTGTCCTGCGAGGGAGGCATGGAGCGCAGGCGGCGGGAGGCGAGCTGGAGGTGTATGCCTATCGAATTGAGCGGGTTGCCCAGCTCGTGCGCAACGCCCGAGGCCAGCTTCAAAACAGACGCTATTTTTTCGCTTTCAATCAGCTCCTCGGTAGAGAGCTTCTCCTGGGTTATGTCGGTTACGACCAGGGCGGCGGATCCTTCCCCCTCTTCCCCGAACGGGGCGATGTAAACCCTTATGAAGCGCCTCTCCGGGTAGGTGATTTCAAACTCCCTGCGTGCCGCCGTACCGTCCGAGGCCGCGCGGAGGGCTATCGGGTCGATTTCGGGCAGAATCTTTGAAACGTCGGAGGCGTGGGCGCCTTTTGAGAGGCCGAATATGCTTTTGGCGGCGGCGTTTGCGTATTTTATCTCGCCGTCGCCGTCTGCCACTATTATGCCCTCCTTCACCGCGTTGAAGAGCCCCCCCAGGCGCGACACTTCGCGCGAGAGCCTTTTGTTTGCCCTGACGAGCCCCGCAATCCTTTCCTCGTCGAAATCCATCACTTTTTACCGCCTATGGGCGGGAGCGTCACCCTTGGGTTTTCTATGCTTATCGACTTCTTGCCGCGAGTGTAAATCATTTTAGTGCCGCTTGCCATGCTGCCGTCCTCGTTTATTACCAGCGGGGATTCGGAGAGGACTATCGTCTCCTCCTCCGGCTGGATGTTGGCGCGCCCGGCCTTTGCCGATTTTCCGCCCTGGCGGATGTCGAGGTTCCCCGTCATAAGGATGTGCGTTATGCGGCGCCTGCCGGACTTGTCGGGCTTCATGGAAACCTCTATGTTGTCGCATTTGGCCTCGAACCCGGTGCCGCTTATCTCGACGGCCCCATCGAAAACGTACACGTCCCTGTCCTTTTCGGTTACGAATGACTGGCGGTCGCTTGAAATTTCCGTCTTTTGCCTGCCTTTGTCCGCTTTTGCTTCGGCAAGCCCTATGCTTCCTATTTCGGGAAGTATCATCTTGGGCCTGATGCCGGGGGCGGATTTTGAAGTTTCAAATTCAATGAGCCTGTGCGACATCCTTGAACCCTTTGTCTGCAACTCGACTTTCGGGTATATGCGTGCGACTTCGGCCCTCGCCTCCGAACCCTTCTGGCGGACGGAGACGTTCTCGAAGGCCTCTATCTTTTTTACGCTGCTTCCCGCGCCGGAAGTTTCCTTTTCGGCATAGACGTCCATTATCCGGCAGCCGGCGCGCATGTCCTCGGAGGATATGTCCACGTCGCCCATGAATGAGAACCTGACGCCGCCGCCGTTCCAGGAGCTGTCAAGCGAGCGCGATTTTACAACCGTCGGCCGCAGGCTTCCGCCCGCGACGCTGTACCCCTTTGCCCCGGAAATCCGGACTGTCACAAACGAATTTTTGTCCCCGTCTTTCGAGCGGGCCGCCGCCTGACCCTTGTCGTACATCAGCACTATGGAGTCCGAAGAGAGGTCCACCCCCCTTTCAGGGTCCGAGAGCCTTGCGCTGCGCTCAAGCCAGGCTTCCCCGGCATTGGGGTATATCTCCAGGTTTTCGGCGGCGGCCGTGCGCCCGTCGCGCAGAAACCTCACCCCCCCAGAGCCGGTTATTTTTGAAATCGCGTATTTCCCGTCCTTTGGCGACTCTTCGGCCACGGCGCGCAGGCGGCTTGCAAACGCCGTGAAGTCGGCGGACTCGACTTTTACGCCGCCGGAAAAATTGAACACGTTCGCCCCGTCCGAATGCGTCATCGTTATTTCGTCGGATGAAATCAGCGTTGTTTTGGCCCCACCTTTTTCGGGGATTGCCGCCATCGCCCGGACTTTGCCGTCCGGGGAAGAGTAGGCCCTGGCAGTGGAGGAGCCCTTTTCAAAGTCGATTTTAAATCCGGAGACCGTCGCGCCGCTTGAGGTGTCCGTCACGCTTGGCGAGCCCTCCAGGGCGACCGTCCCGCCGGACGGCACCAGCCTTGCGGACTGCGCCTTTGCGCTTGCGCGCTCCTGCGACATTTCGACGTTTCCCCGCGCGGAAATCTCCCTGAGCGCCTCTATGTCGGCCGAGCCGGAATTTTTCGGGGCCTGGGTTTCCAGCTCGTCGCAGTCGATTTTGAAGTCGTCTCCGTTCACCCGGACGCGCCCGCCGAAGCTGAAGCGGTTGTCGCCCCCGGCGTAGTCCATGAGCGCGCTGTCGCTTGCTATAAGCAGGCGCTCCGGCTCTCCGCCGCGCTTTGCGGTAAATTCGACGAACACGTCGGAGCCCATCTTGACGGACCTTCCCGCCCCGTCCCAGAACCAGTTTTTGCCTTTCAGGTTGAAGCCCTCGCCCTCGACCAGCAGTGCGTCCGCGCTCTTTGCGGTCTTTGCCGCCGCAGACACTTCGGCGCTCCTGCTTGAAAATACAGCCTTTTTCTTCAGGCTCTTTTTGCCGTCGAACATGTCCAGGCGCATGTCGTGGACGAAAATCTGGGAGTCGTTTACGTATTGGGCCTCGCTTCCGAAAAGCTCCCAGTCCTTGTAGCCCGTGTTTTCATCGAAACTCGGAAGCTCAAAATTTTTCACGGTTCCCGGCATCATGCGCATCGACGAGCTTCCGCCGCCGGAGGGCTGCGCCGCATGGAGGGTTGCGGAGGCCGCCGCAAGCGCGCATACGGCCGGTATAAAACGCGCCGCCGTCACTTTAGCATCGCCCCTATCATCTTTGAAATCCCGGCCTCGACTTGCAGGGCGGAATTTGCCGACATGTAGGCCGGGGTGGAATAGACCTCGCGCCCCGTATCCTTTACATACGACTCCGGCGCGCACACGACGTGCTTTGCCCCGCAGGCTTCCACGGCCGCCGCCGCGTCGCCTTCACCGCCCACGGTCAGCTCAACCCCGAACTTCCCGAGGACCCTGGCTGCGACCGACGCGGGGGATATGCATATGAACCCGACAGGCTTGCCCGCTTCAAACATTCCAAGCACCGCCTTTTCGACGTCTGCCAGCACGGAGCATCCGGCGCCTTCCGAAGCGAAGGTGGAAAGGTTCTTTGCCGCGCCGAAGCCGCCGGGAAATATAAGCGCGTCGAAGTTTTCCGGCCTGAATTCCGAAAGCGGGGCGATGTTTCCGCGCGCTATCCTCGCCGATTCTGCGAGCACGCCGCGCTTTTCGGGGGCGGTTTTGCCCGTCGAATGGTCGACCGTTTCCGCCTGGGCGGTGTCGGGCGCGAAAAACACCGGGACGGCCCCGGCGCGCTCCGCCGCAAGGACTGCGCACACAGCCTCCGTGATTTCCGTGCCGTCGTACACGCCGCATCCCGAAAGGACTATGGCGGCCCGCTTGGGGGCTGCCCCGTCCCGGGAGGTTATGCCCATGCGGGCAAACCCGAAAAATTTGAAAAAGCTTTTTAAAATCATATCTGGCTGCCTTTCATCTCGCCGGAGGCGCTTCTATTGCCTTTGCCTGTATGAGGCCCGCGCCTGGAAAACCGCATAGACGTGTCCCTCGCCGTCGCCTATTGTAATGTCGAAAACAGCCCCGCGCCCGGCTCCGGCCACGATTTTTGCCGAGGCGAAAACCGGGCGTCCGGCGGGGCAGGGGGCTATGTAGTTTATCGAAGCCGACGCGCTCAGCGCAAGCCGGTCGTCCGTGTTGGACGCCAGGGCGAAGGCGTAGTCGGCCAGGGAAAACAGGTAGCCGCCGTGGACGATGTCCGCCCCGTTCAGGGCGGATTCCCCGGGGACTGCGCGGACTTTTGAGAATCCGTCGCCCCTTTCGAGCGCCTCAAAGCCGTTCGCGCGCGCAAACCTGTCGTTCAGCGGCTCCGGCATTATATTTTCACGCCCTTTACCGTGACGACCTTGTTGAAGGCGTCAAGCAGGGCCTTTGTGACGGGGCCCGGCTTCCCGTCGCCTATGGAGCGGGAGTCGAGTTCGACGAGGGGGATGAGCTTCGCTGCGGTGCCCGTCAGGAAGCATTCGTCGGCAGTCCAGATGTCGTAGCGGGTCAGGGGCTTTTCAACGAGCTCGTATCCGAGTTCGCGCGCAAGCTCTATCGCAGTTTCACGCGTCATGCCGCTGAGCGAGCCGCATGCCGTCGGCGGGGTGTAAACCTTGCCTTCAAAGACGATGAAAACGTTGTCCCCGCTGCATTCGGCGACGTAGCCTTCGTTGTTGAGAAGCAGGCATTCCTGGAATCCGAGGTTCTGGGCCTCAATCTTTGCGAGGATGTTATTCAGGTAGTTGAGGCTCTTTACCATCGGGGGCAGGGCTGCGGACGAGTTGCGGCGCGTGGGGACGGTTATTGCCTTGAGGCCGTTTTTGTAAAGCTCGTCTGAGTAGAGCTGTATCTGGTCTGCGATTATGACAACCTGCGGGTTCGAGCACGAGCGCGGCGAGAGGCCGAGGGCGCCGGCGCCGCGGGAGACCACGAGGCGTATGTAGGCGTCGGAAAGTCCGTTTTGGCGGCAGGTTTCGCATACTGCGTCAATCATTTCCTGCTTGGAGTAGGGAATGTCCAGCATTATGGCCTTGGCGGAGCGGAACAGGCGGTCTATGTGCCTGTCGAGCTTGAACACGTTGCCGGAGTAAAGGCGGATTCCTTCAAATATGCCGTCCCCGTAGAGAAAACCGTGGTCGAAAACCGAAATCTTGGCGTCTTCTTTTTCGTAATATTTTCCGTTTATGAATATTTTCATTTTCTTATCTTTGTTTTGCGTAAAATTGGCGCTATTGGCTTTTGTTTTAAAATAAAAATCTAGCGCGGGCAGGTGGCGCGTCAAGGCAATTTTTGAGCGCCGGGAAAATGGCAGGGTTTTTTAAGTTGTTGTTTGTTATTGATATTTGATGTGGCGACTTGAGTTTTTTGCAGCACGGCAATCTCAGGCTCCCCGGCGGGGCCGCACAATGTGGGGAATGCAAAACGCCCGCAGGCGTAATGCTGCGGGCGCACATTGGAAGGCTCTCTTTCAAACTAGTCCAGCGGGACGTCTATATCGACGTCCTCTGAATAGTCCACTCCGTCCACCCCGAAGCCGAAGAGCTTCATGAATTCGGCCTTGTAGCCGTCGAAATCCGTGAGTTTGCGCAGGTTCGAGGTCTCCACCCTGGGCCAGATGTCAAACACCGCCTTCTGCACGTCCTCGCGCATTTCCAGGTCGTCGATTCGCACGAGCCCTCGGTCGTCGTAGTTGAGGCACTGGCCGTTGTAAAGCTGCGTGGCAAAGAGGCGCCTTATCTGCTCAATGCACCCCTCGTGGATTCCCTTTTGCTTCATGACCTTGTAGAGTATGGAGACGTACAGCGGGACTACGGGGATGGCGGAGCTGGCCTGGGTGACCAGGGCCTTGTTGGCCGATACGAAGGCCTTGCCTCGGCTGAGCTTCAAAACGGTGTCTATCCTGTCTGCGGCCTTTTCGAGGTCTTTTTTTGCCTGTCCGATGGTGCCGTCCCTGTAAATGGGGTAGGTCAGCCTGGGGCCTATGTAGGTGTAGGAAAGCGACGTGCAGCCTTCCGCGATAAGGCCCTCTCTTTCGAGGAGGTTCACCCACATTTCCCAGTCCTCGCCGCCCATGACCTTCACAGTGTCTGCGATTTCCTTCTGGTCGGCCACGGGGACTTCGGCCTCGCAGATTTCGCCCTTGTCGGTGTCAAGCGACTTGTTGCGCGCGGGCTCGCCAACCGCCTTGAGGACGCTCTTGTATGTCTCGCCCGTCTTCGGGTCGGTGCGGCGGGGGGCCGCGAGGGAATAGACGATGAGGTCCACCTTGCCGGAGGGGCTTTTTCTTATAGCCTCGACTGTCCTGGCCTTCACTTCGTCGGAGAAGGCGTCGCCGTTAATGTTGGCGGCGTAGAGGCCGGCCTCGCGGGCCCTCTTTGCAAACTGCGCCGTGTTGTACCAACCCGCGCTGGCGGGCCGCCCTCGGGCGGCGTCTGCGGGGCGCTCGAAGAATACGCCGATTGTGTCCGCGCCGCAGCCGAATGCCGCCGTTATGCGGCTTGCAAGGCCGTAGCCTGTCGAGGAGCCGATGACGAGCGCGCATTTGCAGCCGTCCTTTATGGCCCCTTTCGACTTCACGTATTCTATCTGTTCGTCAACGTTTTTCGCGCACCCCTTCGGATGGGAGGTGATGCACAAAAAACCCTTTACCTTGGGTTCAACCACCATTTTTGGAATCCTTCTAGCTTATGCGGTTTTGCATGTATAAAATCAGTTCCTTGAGGAAGCTTTCGTCCGAGCCTGTAAGCTTCTTGCAGGCTTCTATGGCCTTTGCGCTGAAGTCGGCTGCGATTTTGCGCGAGCCTTCTATGCCGTGCAGGTTGACGTAGGTGAGCTTGCCGTCGGCCGCGTCGAGCCGGACGGTTTTGCCCATCGTGGCCTCGTCGGAGGTGGCGTCGAGGATGTCGTCTATCACCTGGAAGGCCATGCCGACGTTGTAGCCGATTTCGCGGGCGAGGGCGAACTTTTCCCCGTCGGAGGAGTCGGCCAGGCGTATGCCCATCGTTATTGCGGCGGTTATGAGGGCTGCGGTCTTGTTTTCGTGTATGAAGTTGAGCTTTTCGGGCGTCATTCCGCCGCCGCGCTCGCCCAGCACGTCCTCGACCTGCCCGCCTATCATCCTGGTCGAGCCTCCGGCCTCGCCGAGGTCCCGCACTAGGTTTGCCGCAACTGCGGGCGAATCCTTGTAGGATTCCGCGAGGAACCAGAGGGAGTAGGTGAGCAGGGCGTCGCCTGCAAGCAGCGCCATGGCCTCGTCGAACTGCTTGTGGCAGGTGGGCATTCCCCGGCGCAGGTCGGAGTTGTCCATGCAGGGGAGGTCGTCGTGTATGAGGGAGTAGGTGTGCATGCACTCTATCGCGACGCACGCGGGCATCGGGTCCAGCGAGGAGGGCAGCAGCTCGTAGGAGGCCAGAAGCAGTATCGGCCTCAGGCGCTTGCCGCCGACTTTCATGCTGTATCGCATGGCCTGGTGCACCGTCGCGGGGCGCGTATCCCCGGAGGGGAGGTATTTTTCGATGGCTTCCTCCACCCTCTGGCGCTTTTCCTCAAAGATTTTTTTGAATTCTTCCTTTGTCATAAATCTTGGCAGACAATCGCAGACGCCCGGCCTTTTGTAAAGACAAATGAGCCGCCCCCGGCTTCCGGGGGCGGCCCGCAGCGGCAGGGGCGCTACTGCCTCCGCCATGCGGCGGACACTGCGGCTGCAAAAAGCGAAAGAAGAAGCGCGATGTGCGCGGGCTCCGGGATGACCGCCTCCAGGGCCGTAATATCCTCCAGATGCCAGCCGCTGTAATCCGAGCCGGATGCGGAGTTGCCGAGGTCCCAGCGGTTCATGGCGTCGTTCCAGGACAGGTCCACCAGGAAGTTTCCGAGGTATTCGTTGTCGGAATCGCATATCCAAAGCCCGGTTATGGCGCCGAGGTCGTCGTCGAATTCGTAGCCCCAAAGGGACAAGGCGTGCGCCCCCCAGTCGGCGTATATGCCGCATGTCAGGGCGAAGCCGTTTGCGATGGAGTCGTCGAGGACGGTCTTTAGGAAGCCGCTTTCCATGCCGTCCAGGCTGATTTCTTCCGCGATGTCGTCAACCGGGCCTGCGTACGGCGTGCCGGCCCAGTATGCCCCGCCGGAGGAGCCGGGCTTGAGCGCCGCTTCCTCGGGGTCGAGGGGCTGGGCGATTTCGCCGCTCATCCACCACGTGAAGGCGTTCTGCTCGTCCCCTCCGCCGTTTGTCCAGTTGTCGACAAAGGTTTGCGCAATATCCGACGAGTATTGGCCGGACGGCGCGCCCGCCGGGGTTCCTGCGGGGATTTCGATTCCGCAGGACGCCTTTGTGTCCTGCCAGTACTTTATGGCATTTGATGCTGAAAATGCCCAGCAGAGGTCGTCGTCCTGGCCGTTGAAGAGCTTTTTTACGTCGTAGCGCGCGTCGCCTTCGGTTATTCCTGCGAGGAATGCCGAGCCTGCGAATGCGTGGGCGTGGAGGATTGTTGCGGAGGCGAACAGGGTGATGATTCTTTTTAAATTCATGCGTTTATTGCAAAGGTTTAGGTTTTTTTGGCGGGGGGAATATGAAAGGCGGGGGCATTTCAATAAAAAAGCCGCCGGGAGGCGGCGGCTCTTTAAAAGGCCGGATTTCAAGGATATTTTCTAGCGTCCTTTTTTGGCGAACATTATGCCCCGCATCAGCCCGCGGATTTCGGCAAGGCCCTTCATGCGTCCGATGAAGTTGTAGCCGGGATTGTCGGGGTAGCGCTTTTCAAGGTCGTCTGCCATGTCCCTGCCGTGGTCCGGGCGGAATACCAGCGGGACGTCGCCGGAAGCGACGCGCTCCGCCTGGATTTCCATCAGCTTTTCGACGACCTGCGGCATCGGCACCCCGCCTTCGAGGTGGCCCGCCTCATAGAACGAGCCGTCCGGCTCTATCTTTGTGGAGCGCAGGTGGGTGACGAAAATCTTGTCGCGCAGGGCGTCTATCATTTTGGGTATGTCGTTCTGGCGGCCGGCGCTCAGGGAGCCGGTGCAGAAGGCGATGCCGTTTGCGGAATTGTCGCACGACGAGGTTATGTCGGCGAAATCTTCGAGCCTGCTTGCTATTCTGGGCAGCCCCAGCACGTCGAATGGCGGGTCGTCAGGGTGGATGGCCATCTTCTGGCCGTTTGCGGCGGCCACGGGCGTCACTTCGCGGAGGAAGTCGGCGAGGTTTTTCTTGAGCTTTGCAGCGTCTATGCCCTCGTATGCGGCGAGCATCCTTCTGAGGTCGCCGGCGCGCAGACCCATCTTGCACCCCGGGAACACGTCCATTATCGAGGCTTCAAATTCAGCCACTCGCTCGGGGGTGAGCGAAGCGAAGAACCTTTCCGCCTTCTCCCTGGTCTCATCCGCGTAGTTTTCCTCCGCCCCGGGGCGCTTCAGCACGAACATGTCGAAGGCCGCAAACTGGGCGGAGTCGAAGCGCAGGCAGCGCGAGCCGTCGGGCAGGGCGAACTTCAGGTCCGTCCTTATCCAGTCGAGCACCGGCATGAAGTTGTATATCACGACCTTCACGCCGCATTTTGCGAGGCTGTTGAGCGAAACCTTGTAGTTTTCCACAAGCCTCTCCCAGCCCTTTGCCTGCGTCTTTATGTCCTCGTGCACGGGCAGGGATTCCACGACAGACCACTCCAGCCCGGCGTCCTCCACGGTCTTTTTGTGCGCCGCCACAGCTTCGGGAGTCCAGACCTCGCCGTAGGGGATTTCATGCAGCGATGTGAATACGTCGGTCGCGCCGGACTGGCGGATGTACGACAGGGGCACGTGGTCGCGTTTGCCGTACCACCTGAAGCCCTCTTTCAGATATTCCATTTCCATGCGCGAACCCTTCTATACGCCGGTGAAGCAGGAGAAGCCGCCGTCCACGGGTATCACCGCCCCGGAGAGGAATGCGGATGCGTCGCTTGCCAGGAAGTGCATGGTCCCGAATATGTCGGAGGCTATGCCGAAGCGCCCGAACGGGGTCTTTTTTATGACGTCCCTCCCGCGCTCCGTGCAGGAGCCGTCGGGGTTTGTAAGGAGGGCGCGGTTCTGGTCGCTTATGAAAAATCCCGGCGCTATGGCGTTTACGCGGACGCCGTCGCCTATCTTTTTGGCGAACTCCACCGCGAGCCAGCGCGTCAGGTTGTCTATCCCGGCCTTTGCGTTCGAGTAGCCCAGCACGCGCGTGAGGGCCTGCGCTGAAGACATCGAAGAGAAGTTTATGACAGCGCCCTTTTTCTGCGCCTCAAACGCCTTCCCGAATATGAGGGTGGGCAGAAGCGTCCCCCCGAGGTTGAGGTTGAGCACAGCCTGCCACTGGGCGAAATCGACGTCGAAGAAGGTCTTGTCGGGCGGAACTACGGCCCCGGGCATGTTGCCGCCTGCGCCGTTTATTATGACGTCGATGCGGCCGTACTTTGAAAGCACGGCATCGTTTGCCCTCTTCAGGGCCTCGGCGTCAAGCACGTCGGCGGCAAAGCCCATGGCGTCGCTTCCGGCGCCCCTTGCGGACTCCACTGCGGCGGCGAGCTTCGCCTCGTTTCTGGCTATGAAAGCCACATTCGCCCCCTGGCGAGCCAGATACTGCGCCGCCTCTCCCGCCAGAACGCCCGTGGAGCCGGTTGCGACTATGACTTTGCCTTTTATGTCAAACAGATTTTCCATGTTAAAATATGCGTTATGCTCTTTTTAAGCCTCCCGGCCGCCCCGCATTTCAGGAGGCCGCCGCGCCCGAGCCGCGCTTCGAGCGTATGCAAAGGTAGTTTATTACAACCACTGCCATGAACCCGAAGAAGGCGGCGGGCCCCACTATGCCAAGCTTGTTGTACAGCACGTAGAGGCTCGCAACCGAGCTTCCCGCCAGGGTGAGGCCCATGAGCGAATTCCACACGAGCCTCGAAAGGCCGCGCGGCATGCTCTCCCCGAGTATCCTGCGGCTGTTCATTATGGCAAGGAACGCGCCGCTTGCAACCGGCAGCAGGACCATCGATATGATGCCCGCGTATATGACAAGCCACATCTTTGCGCCCTCCAGAAAGAGCGACACGCACGCGCTGAAAAACACGAGAGCCGAGCCGCATATCTGCCATTTCGCGTTGCCGAATTTCCCGCAGATTTCCGCGAAGCACAGGCCGCATATGAGCATGTTCATGAGGGTTGCGTTCATGGCCATGCCGAACACGCCGAAGCCGAATATGTACTTTGCAACGTCCTCTCCTACGAGCGGGGCGAGGGTTCCCGCAAGGTTCATGGCGTCGCGGCGGACGAGCATGGAGGCGACCTCGCGCTCCTCCTTTGAGAATGCGTTGTAGCTTTCCGCCTGCATTTCAGGCGTCATCCTGCCGAAGGCTTCCGCGCCCATCTGGGATTTGAGCTTCTTGTTGAGGAGCTGCGTATAGGGCTGCACGAGGTTCGACGGCGGGAGTTTTCCGCCTTCGGGGAGCGCCAGGTAAAGCACCTTGGCCCCGGCGGGCGTGAGGGCCTTGGAGTAGTTCTTCCACTCTGCATCACCCTGCGAATAGTAGAGGACGGGGGTGGAGGACTTGCCCGCGGCGTCTGCGGAGAAAGTCCATTCGGCGTCCACCAGCCCCTTTTCCCCCTTGGCGTGGAACTGGGAGGCCGAGGCTATGACTATGCAGGAGGTCGCGATGAGAAACGGGATGAAGAGGCCCGTGCAGAGGTCGAATATGGCCAGGGACCTGAAGTCCTTGTCCCAGCCCTTCTTCAGCATAGAGTAGGGGAAGAGGAAGGTCATGTTGATGCCGACTGCCATCGCGGCTGCGGAAATCACCACGTCTCGCTGGTCCTGGACAATGAGGTGCGACCAGTATCCGCGCGCGGCCTCGGGGAGCTTTTCAAGATATGCCATGAAGTCCGGCGAAGGCTCGAAGAACACCTTCACGTTCGGGACGAACCCGGCCCATACGTTGCCCCAGTTTATCTGGCCGCGCACGGCCAAAAACGCCACGACCCCGAAGAAGCACAGCACTATCAGCGCGACGCTGAGCTTTATGAAAACCTCAAAAACCTTCACCCCCTTGCCGCCTATTGCGTACACTACAATCATCGTCATCGCAATCAGGAAGAACCCCGCCGTTATCGCGACTTCCGTTGGCTTGCCCTCCGGGAGCATCCCGCTTAAGATGTTCTGCTGAAGCGACGCGACCCCGAGCGAAAACTGCGGCATCGCGTTTACAAGGCAGGCTATCATCGACGCCACCGCCCAGCCGTAGCCCAGTATCGGGCTTATCTGGGAGTTCAGCTCGCGCATGGGCTTTTTGGAAATGGAAAGCGTTATGTAGGATATGGCCGAGAGCGATATGATGCCGAGTATCATGGCAAACGGCTGAAGCCACATGAAGCAGAAGCCGCCCAGCACCCCGAGGTACAGCGCCGAGGCCAGCGAGCCGCCGCCAAGGGTTGTGGCGCTTTGCAGCCATCCCGGCCCCGAGAATTTTGCGAACACTTTGAGCGTCGCGAGGGGCCCGCGTTTTTTGGCCTCCAAAATAAGCTCTCGCTGGGACTCTACCTGTGGGTTTTTCGTGGTGTCTTCACTCATGTCTTTGCCTGTGTTTTGTTGAAATCCTGTATTTTTTTGAAATTAGCGCCGTGCGGCGTCGGCTGCGGCCTGCGCTTCGAGGGCGAGGCGGGCGGCGGCGAAGGCGTGGCTTTGGGCCATGGCGTTTTCCGTGCGCCGGAGAATGTCCAGCGCGAACCTGCCGAAAAACGGGAACCCCAGCCCCCGGCAGTCAATCATTTCTACCCCCTTTGAGTTTGAAAGGTAGAGGGTCTGGGGCGGATTGCCCTCGCGGGAGTAGTCTATGTACTTCCTTATCTCTATGAACCCGCTCGTGCCGAGGATGAACGTGCGGCCGTCGCCCCATACGGGCAGGCCGTCCGGAGTGAACCAGTCCACGCGGCAGTAGCACGATGCCCCGTTTGCGGTTTCGACGAGCGCCTCGCCGAAGTCCTCCAGCTCGGGGGTGTCCGGGTTTGCAAAATTTTCGACCCTGGCCGAGACGACCCTGGCCGAGTCGCAGCCGGAGAAGTGCAGAAACTGCTCGAACTGGTGGCTGCCTATGTCGCACAATATGCCCCCGTAGCGGCCCTTTTTGAAAAACCAGTCCGGGCGCGCGGGCTTCGAGAGCCTGTGCGGGGCCAGGATGAGGACCTGTATGACGCGGCCTATTTCCCCGGCCCGCACCAGTTCGCCGGCCTTTTCGGCGGCTTCGTTGTGCACGCGCTCGGCGAAATAGGGCATGTATTTTCTGCCGGTCCGCGCGGCCAGCGCCTCGGCCTCAGCAAGCTGCCCGAGGGAGGTGAACGGCGGCTTGTCCACAAAAAAGTCCTTGCCGCTTTCAAGCGCGAGGCGGCCCATTGAAAACCTGTCGGCCGGCACGCCGGCGTTTGCGACCATCCTTATTTCGGGGTCGCCAAGTATTTCCTCAAGCGACGCGGCCGCCTTCGCCTTGGGGAACCTGCGGATGAATTCCGCGACCTTCGCCGGGTCCGGGTCCCACACCAGGGCGCATTCGGCCCCGGCCGAGAGCATCCCCTGGGTCATGGCGAATATGTGGCCGTGGTCCAGCCCGGCCGCCGCAAACTTCAGTTCGCCCGGTCCGACTGCGGCCTCGCCGCCGCCGTCCGGAACGTAGTCGTATCCTGTGGCGTGTTTGCCCGCGCTCATCTGAAAGATTTTTTGAAGTCCAATATGAAGTCCCTGCGCACCGATTCGCGGAGTTTCGACGCCTCCTGCTTGCCGCGCAGAAGCTCGGCGTAGGCCTCGTCGTCGAAGGGGAATTTCACTTCGGAGGCTGTGAGGCTGGAAAAGAGCATGGCGTTTGCGAGCCTAAGCGACAGTATCCCCTGTTCGGGGCCGTACTCGCACTCTCCGAGGCCGAGGCAGGCGCGGACGAAGTTTTTGAGCACGCCGGCGTGCTGCTCGCCCCTGCCTTCCCAGACCTCCTCGTAGTCGCGGGTTTCGGGGGTGCCGAAGGCGTACTTTGTGTTCATTGTAAATTCGGAGGTTCCGCCCTCGGTTTCGGAGATTTTCAGGCGGGAGTCCTCGGCCACTATGTACATTTTGTCGCCCGAAATTTCAAAGCGGTTCATGCCGGGATGCTCCCCGCTTGAGGTTATGAAAGTCGCCGTCATCGAGTCGGGATACTCCATGAAGCACGTGGCCTCGTCCTCCACCTCTATGTTGTGGTATTTGCCGAACTTGCACCAGGCCCTGAGCGACTGCGGCAGGCCGAATATCCAGGCGAAGGCGTCGATGTTGTGTATTGCCTGGTTTATGAGCACCCCGCCGGCCTCGCCCTTCCAGAGGCCCCTCCAGGAGCTCATGTCGAAGTATATCTGCGGCCTGAACCAGTTTGTCATGTTCCAGGACACGCGCCTTATCCTCCCGGCGGCCCCGCTTTTTACAAGCTCCCTTATGCGCCTGTAAACGGGCGTGGTGCGCTGGTTTAGCATGACCGCGCAAACCTTTCCCGCGCGGCGGGCGATTTCGCCCAGCTCTTTCGCGTCCCGGGAGCAGAGGGCCATGGGCTTTTCAACGAGGACGTGCGCCCCGGCTTCGAGGCACTTTTTTGAAAGCTCGAAATGCGTGAAAGACGGGGTTGCGATTATAACCGCGTCCGCGCCCCCCTTCTCAAGCAGCTCGTCGGCCGACGGATAGAAGGGGATGCCGGCGATTTTCGGGTTTTCGACCCTGCGGGCGTCGCAGACCGCGCAGAGCTCGCAGCCTTCGATTTTGCCGGATACGAGGTTGTCGATATGTAGCGAGCCTATGGGCCCGAGTCCGATTAGGGCGATTTTTAGCATGGCGTTTTTATTGGGAGGTTTTTTCTGCGCCCCGCGCCTTTGGGGCGGCGCGGCTTTTCAGACTATCCCGAAATACTTCTCGGCGTTATTGTAGCATATGTCGGCGACTGTCGAGCCGCAGAGCTCGAGGTCGTCCGGCAGCAGCCCCGCCTCGATTTCCCGGCCGAAGATGTCGCACAAAAGCCGCCTGAAATATTCGTGGCGCGAGTAGGAGAGGAACGACCGCGAGTCGGTGAGCATGCCTACGAACCTGCTCAGCAGGCCGAGCTGCGAAAGGGCCTCCATCTGCCTTTTCATGCCGTCTGCCTGGTCCAGGAACCACCATCCGGCCCCGAACTGCATCTTGCCGGGGCAGAGGCTGTCCTGGAAGTTGCCTATCATGGCGGCTATCATTTCGCTGTCCTTCGGGTGGATGTTGTAAATTATCGTGCGGCCGAGCTTCCCCCGGGAGTTCAGGGCGTCGAGGTGGCGCGAGAGGGGGTAGGCGTAGTTGGATTCTCCGATGGAGTCGAAGCCGGTGTCGGGGCCTATGGAGTCGAACATCTTTGTGTTGTTGTTGCGCATCGGCCCTATGTGGAGCTGGCGCGTCCAGCCGGCGTCGAAGTCCATCGCCGCGCATTCGGAGAGGACTGCGGTCTTGAACTTCGCAAGTTCCAGTTTTGTGGGCTTCCCGCCGGAGGTGGCCTTCCTGAAAATCGCGTCAAGCTCCTGTTCGGACGCCTCCTCGTGCCACATGCTGGAAACCCCGTTGTCGGAGAGGCGGCAGCCCATGGAGTGGAAATAGTCGTGCCTCTTTTTGACAGCCGACATCAAATCCGAAAAGCTTGCGATTGAGACGCCCGCGGAAGCCCCGAGAACTTCCATGTACTGCGCGAACGCCTTGGGGTTTTCTATGCCGTGGACCCTGTCGGGGCGGAAGGCGGGGAGGACCTTTGTGTGGAAAGGCTGCGCCGCAATCGCCTTGTGGTGGCGCAGGTCGTCGGCCGGGTCGTCCGTGGTGCAGACGGCCTTGACGCGGTAGCGGCGCATGCACGAGCGCGCGCTTAGCCCGTTTTTTAGCGCCTCGCAGGCGCGGTCCCAGACCTCCTGGGAGGTTGCGGGGCCGAGGACGAGGTCGTCTATCCCAAAGAACCTGGCCAGCTCCAGATGCGTCCAATGGTAGATGGGATTGCGCAATAGTTTCGGCATGGTTTCCGAAAACTTCTCAAACTTCTCCCTGTCGTCGGCGTCGCCTGTGATGTATTTTTCCTCTATGCCGTTGGAGCGCATGGCGCGCCATTTGTAGTGGTCCCCGCCAAGCATTATCTGCGCCGGGTTTTCCCAGGTCTTATCTTCCGCGATTTCGGCGGGGGGGAGGTGGCAGTGGAAGTCTATGACCGGCTGGGGCTCCGCGTATTTGAAATACAGCTCTTCGGCCGTCTTGCACGAAAGCAGAAAATTGTCGTTTATAAATTTGCGCATACCTTGGGATGAATTCTCATACGGTTGAGGATGAGTCAACACATTTTTCCCACAAAAATAGGCCCTGAAAAAACTCGACAAGCCGCGCGTTTGGGCTTCAATCTGTATTCCCAATGAAGGTCACGCAGAAAGATATAGCCAGGAAGCTGGGGGTCTCAACGTCATTGGTCTCCAGGGTCTTGTCCGGGCGCGCCGAAGAGATAGGGATAAGGCAGGAGTTGATAAAGGAGGTTCAGGCGCTCGCCAAGAAGCTCAACTATGTCCCAAGTTCGGCGGCCCTTTCGCTCAAGGGCAAGAAGAGCGCGACCGTCGGGGTGGTGGTTTACGACTTTTACGACCCGTTTTTCACAAAGGTCATAGGCGCCCTCCAGAATGTGGCCCACGAGGAGAATTTCTCCATACTTCTGGTCGGCTTTATGAACCGCGCTGTTTCCGAGGCGAGCCTCCGCCCGCTTTACAAGCACAGCGTCGACGGGATAATAATCGTGGGCTCCTACGGGGACCTCTCGTGGCTGGACAACTTCCCGGGCATTCCCGCAGCCCGCATCGGCCACGGCCGGGACGAGCGCCTGGGGCTTTGCGCGAGCGTCGACGAAACCGCCGCAATGCTTTCCATATCCGCCCACCTCGCCTCGCAAAGGGTTTCCAGCGCCGTCTTCGCCCGCCGCAACACGCCCGTCCACGCCCAGCGCGAGACCGCCTTTTTGAACGCCTTTTCGGCGGGCAAGTTCAAGAGCGCCTTCGCCCGCAACAGCAGGCTTGCAACCGACTTTGAAGCCGGGCGCGAAATCGCCGACAAGCTCTTTGAAGAGACCGTCCCCGAGGCCGTGGTGTGCGCCTCCGACCCCATCGCAATGGGCGTCATCACCCGCCTTTTCGAGCGCGGCGTCTCCGTCCCCGGGGACGTGCTTGTGACCGGGTTTGACGACATAGCCGCGGCATCGTATTTCATGCCCGCCGTAACCTCCTACCGCCAGCCGATAGACCTGGCCTCCCGAAAGGCGTTCTTTGCCGCGGCAAAGGGGCAGGGCCTCGGCAATTTCGACTGCGAGGGCGAAGTGGTGGTGAGGGCAAGTTCCATCCGCCAAAAGGGGCGCTAGACAGCGGATTCCCGGGGCGGTTTTATCGCATTTTTATATATTAGAGACCATGGAAACGTTAAAAATCAAGTCCGCAAACGATTGCGAAATAGACATCCTCTCCCTCGGCGAAGTCATGCTGCGCCTCGACCCCTGCGACGGCAGGACGCGCACTGCGCGCTCCTTCAAAGCCTGGGAGGGCGGCGGCGAGTACAATGTGGCGAGGGGCCTGCGCAGGTGTTTCGGCCTGCGCGCCGCGCTTGCTTCGGCCCTCGTGGAAAACGAGGTGGGCTACCTTTTGGAGGACTTCATCCTGGCCGGCGGGGTCGATATGAAAAACGTCATATGGATGCCCTACGACGGCGTAGGGCGCTCCGTCAGAAACCCGCTGAACTTCACCGAGCGCGGCTTCGGCGTGCGCGGTGCCGTCGGGTGCTCCGACAGGGGCAACAGCGCCTGCTCCCGCCTCAGGGCCGGGGACTTCGACTGGGACGCCATATTTTCAAAGGGCGTGCGCTGGATGCACACGGGCGGCATTTTTGCCGCCCTTTCAGAAACCGCCCCCGAAGTCGTCATAGAGGCCATGAAAGCCGCCAAGAAATACGGGACGGTAGTCTCATACGACCTCAATTACAGGCCCTCGCTCTGGAAGTCGGTCGGGGGCCATGCCAAGGCCCGCGAAGTCAACCGCGAAATCGCGGGGTACGTCGACGTTATGATAGGAAACGAGGAGGACTTTACCGCCTGCCTCGGCTTTGAAGTGGAGGGGCTTGGGGCGGACGTTTCAAACGTCCAGGTCGAATCCTTCAAAAAGATGATAGGGGAGGCCGTGAAGGCGTACCCGAACTTCAAGGCGATAGGGACCACCCTGCGCGAAGTAAAGAGCGCAACCGTCAACGACTGGAGCGCAATCTGCTGGACGGACGGCAGGTTCTACGAGTCAAAAAAGCGCCCGGGGCTGGAAATCTACGACCGCGTCGGCGGCGGCGACAGCTTTGCGTCGGGCTTCATATACGGCCTGATGGAGCTGGGCGACCCCCAGCTTGCGGTGGATTACGGCGCAGCCCACGGCGCTCTTGCCATGACCACCCCGGGCGACACCAGCTCGGCCCGGCTCTCCGAAGTCAAAAAGCTCGCCGAAGGCGGCTCCGCGCGCGTCCAGCGCTGATTGCAATTTCAACCCGAAAGGAGAATTCCAATGAAGGACATGAAGGAAATAATCGCCCAAAAGAAAATAATAGCGGTTTTGACGATAGACGACGCAAAGGACGCCGTCCCCCTCGCAAACGCCCTCGCGGCTGGCGGCATATCCGCCATAGAGCTCACGCTGCGCACCCCGGCGGCCCTCGAGGCTATCAGGCGCATCAAGGGGGAGGTGCCGGAGGTTCTCGTGGCTGCGGGCACCGTGCTCAGGCCCGACCAGGTCGGCGAGGTCGTAAAGGCCGGGGCTGACTTCGCCGTCGCTCCCGGCATGAACCCGCGTGTCGTGAAGGCCGCCCATGACGCCGGGCTCTTCTTCGGCCCGGGCATCATGACCCCGTCCGAAATCGAGGCTGCTCTCGAGTTCGGCTGCACGCTTCTCAAATTTTTCCCCGCCGGCACGACGGGGGGCCTCAAGCATCTGAATGCGATGGCCGCCCCCTACAAGCACCTGGGCGTAAAATTCATTCCGCTCGGCGGCATAACCCAGGCCAACGTGCGCGAGATTCTGGCCGACCCGCTCATTGCGGCAGTCGGCGGCTCGTGGCTTGCCAAGCCCGAACTCGTCAGGGCGGGCAGGTTCGACGAAATTACGAGGATTGCGCGCGAAGCAGCCGGCGCCGTCGCCTGACTGGCCGCGCGCCGCGCCTTGTGCCCGCTGCGGAAGAACCCATGCTGGAGCGTCTGAAGGCCCTCTCCCGCGAAGCCCCGATAAGCGTTTCGGAGTATGTGGGGGAGTGCCTTTATAACCCGTCTCTGGGCTACTACTCGTCCCGCGAAAGGGAGAGGGTAGGCAAGGGGGGAGGGGATTTTTACACATCCTCCTCCCTGGGCGGAGGCGTCTTTGCGCGGCTTTTGGAGGATTCCGCACGGAATCTCTCAGGCGGGCCCGGCGGCGAGGCGGGGGGCTTTGAAATTTTCGAGCTCGGGGCCGAACCCGGCCGCCCGCTGTTTGCCCGCTCGTCCGTTTTCGGGCCTTTTGACGAGATTCGCATTTCCGGAAACGCGTTCGTGATTTCAAACGAGCTTCTCGACGCGCGGCCCTTCGACAGGTTTGTTTTCGAGCGCGGCGGAATTTTCAAGACATTCGTGCGCTTCGGCCCGGACGGTGCTCCGGAGGTTTCGCTTCGCGCCGCGCCGGAAAGCGAGGCCGAATTTTTGCGCGGGATGTTTCCGGATGCGGAGGAGCCGTTTGTCCTGGACTTTTCCTTCGACGCGCTTGCGCTTTTTGAGAGGGTCTGCTCTATGCCCTGGAGGGGTGCGCTCGTATTTTCCGACTATTTCCGCTCTTGCGGCGAGCTTTTGGAGTTTCCGCGCGGCACTGCCAGGACCTACAAAAACCACGAGGCCGGCTCCGACATATTCGATTCCCCGGGGGAGCGCGACATCACGTACAGCCCGCCGTTTGAGCCGTTTTTGAATGCGCTTGAAGCTGCCGGGTTCGCGCCGGCAGGATGTCTGCCTCAGTCCGTATTTTTTATGGAAAACGCGCGCGGGGCGATACGCAAAATTGTCGAGGAATCCGCCGCCCTTTCGGATGAAAAGCGCGCGCTTGGCGAACTGATAAGCCCCGCGCACCTCGGGGAGGTATTCCGCGTGCTGTACGCGGCGCGCTGAAAGGTTTTGCGCGGCGCCTTGCAGGGCGTGGCGGCCTGCGCGCTTTTGCAGGCTGCATCCGCCGGGGCTTTCAAACCTTTTCCGCCCGCGCTTGGAATCCTTGCGCCGCGGGGATTGCGCATTGAAAGTCTGCCGGGGTTTGTTTTTTCGCTTTGAGCCGCTTGGGAGGCTGAAAAAGTCCCAGATTGTTTGTCATTGGGAACGCCTGAAACGGCCTTCCGCGCGACGCTGCACTGCGCCGTGCGGGCTTGCAGTTTACTAATGGAAAAACCGCCCGCTTTTACTGGCGGACCTCGGATTCCTTTGCGGCCGCGTAGGCTTGCAGCTCCTCGGCCTCTTCGGGGGAGAGCCTTGACTGGTTGAGCTCGGAAAACTGCGTTATTGCGCCCGCAGTCCCCTGGGGGTCTGTGAAAAACAAAGGTACCGTAACCGCCTCATGGCGCTCGTTTACGTATTCAATGAGCCCTGTTATGTCGGGCGAGCGGAAATTCGACATTGCCGCGCTTGTGGCGTAGCCTATTTTCGCGTTTCGCTCTTTCCATTCGTCCGACCCCTTTTCAGGATAGCTCTTTGCCATGTACTCGGGCAGAAGCTCCGCTATCTTGTCGGCGCGCAGGAATGGGTTGATTCGCTGGAGTTCGTCGCAGAATTCGCGCAGAGCAAGCCCGCCCGGGTCCTTTTTAAGAAGCTCGCCTGCGAAATTTCCGCTCGGGTGCGCCCCGAATGCGAACCTGGGCGCGGGCGGCTCCTCGGGGGCCTCCCAGACGCCGGTCACGGAATTTTTCACAATTTTAAACGATGAGCCCGAACCCCATGAGGCTTCAAATTCCTCCTGCCGGAGATCCGCGAGGGCCTCTGCGCAGCGCGCGACAATTTTTGCGCGGTCTGTCCCGTTTTTTGCCTCGGTGAAGGCGTAGCGCATTTCGACCATCAGGGCCACTATCTCGTCGTCAGAGAGGGCGCCGTCCCTGTCCCTGTCGAAAGTCCGCTTGAGCTTGTATGCGCTGGGAAGGGAATCGGCGGGCGAGGCTTTCGGATTGGAAATCCTTTTCGGAAATGCGGAGGCGGGGCCTATTATGAAGCGTCCGTTTTCGGGATTTATGAAGATTTTGGACTTTCCTGCGGGGCTGTTTTTGTCTGCGAGGGTTATTTCCTGCGGGAAGTTTATCCAGAACTTTGAAATTTCAGAAAAGACGAGGCTCATGTCCTTGTACGAGCTCATCTGGGACGCCCTTCGGTTTAGCTCGGCCATTGCCGCCAGGCAGTCCCCGTCGGACAAAAGCCCGTTCGCGTCGGCTTTGAGCGATGAAAAAATGCCTTCATCCGGGCTTTGCCGGGTGGGGCGGGGCACTCCGGAGCCGACAGGCTCCCCCGCAGTTGCCGTCGCGGCAAAGGCGCACGCCGCAGCCGCCGTTAGAAAAACATATTTTTTTAGGCTCATAAGTGGCAAAATTCGCAGTTTAGGCGATTATCCGACCGCGCCGCTTTATTACAAGAAAATAAAAGCGATTAATCTCTGCATGCGGAATCGGATTTGTATTGAGATATTGAACTTTTCCTGCAATAATTTTGCCATAAACATTGTCATTAGCATCATGAAAACTAAAACTGCATTATTCGCGGCCTCCATTGCGGCGGCCTCCCTTTCCGTCTTGGGCGCTGAAGATTCCGGCGTCATCGCAAGCGTTGACGCCGCGCGCGGTTTTTCGGCCTCTGCCGTAAAATCCTACAACAACGCCCTCACGCACGTGCAGGGCGCAAACACGGTTCTTGATGCCGACTACGAGCGCGCCCTCGGCATCTCGGAGCGGTTCCGCTCGCTTTTGTCCGCGTCCGACGGCATAGCTTCCGACGTGTCGGCCGAGTTTTCCAATGCAAAGATGATTGAGGAGCGTTTCACCCAGACGTGCGACTTTTTAAACAGCGCAAAGGTAAACCTCGAAGCGGCCTCCTCGAGCTTCCCGCTCGGGGAAAAGCGAGTCGCCCTCGGCCTCAAGCTGAATTCCCAGATGGGGGAGATAGCCTCCAAAAATCCCGGCGACATGTATCAGGACAGGAATTATTTCCTCGGGGTCTCCGGAGCGTTTATGACTGCTAAAAACCAGCTTCAAAGCTCGCAGGACTCCCTTTCAAAGGCGCTTATCGACCTCAGCATCGCAAATCCGCGCATCGAGGGCATAAAGAGCACCGTGGCTCTCGCCAGGGATTTTCTTTCAAAGGCCGAAGCCTCTTCCGGGAAAAATATGGACGAGATTAACGGCCTGAAGTCCGCCGCCGAAAGCCTGCTTGAAAATTCCATTTCCAGATATTCCGAACTGAACGCCCTGACCGCCGCAATGAGGGTGGCAAAGACCAAATACGTGGCCGCCGAAATATCCCTCACAAAGTTCATCATGAACGATCTTGCGGCGAGCGAAAAATACGGCTCGCACATATTCAAGCCCTCCCCGGAATACTTCATAAAGGCGGTGCAGCCGGTTTTGCAAGCGCCCTCAGTCCAGTATCTGGTTGCGAAAAAGAAGAAGGATGCGGGCGACGCGGCGATGTTCGGCGCGGTTCCGCAGAAAGCGTTCGGCAATTCCTCCTGGGAAATGGCTGCGGGAAGCGTGAATTCCCGGGCGAAGCCGGCCTCTGCTTCCGGGGCCAAAAACGTGCGCTCGGAACTTCTGGAGCTCGGGGCCTCGCTCACAAATCTCTCCGCTGAAATAATGGCGGCCTCCGGCATGCTGGAAAGCATATCGGAGGAGGCCCGCAAGGCGATTTCTGAGATAGAGTCCATAGAGCAGCTCTCGCAGGCCCTGCTGAGGCGCGCGATAGACCTTTCAACCTCTTCGCAGATGGCGGGTTCGGACATTGAAATTTTCAGAAACAACCTCAAAGTCGCGAAAGTTCAGTCGGACGTCGCCTCCTCTGAATTTAAGAAACTGTGCGAAAGCGCCGATAATTATCTGAAAGCCTGCTCCGCCGATACGGAAAGCCTCGTCGAAAACCTCAAAAAAGCCGACGAAGCGCTTTGACACAAAGCTGCGCTGCTTTTTCATATTCAGTTAATGGTTAGGGGCGGGCGCCGTTGCGGCGCCCGTTTTTTTTGTTCCCGGCAGCCGGGGCCGTAGGCTTCCGCCATGGCGCGTGCGATGTTTTTGGGGGGGACTGTTCCCGGCATCTTTGAAAGGCTGTTTTGCGCACCTTTTGAGGGTTTGCCGCCCTTTGTGGGCGTCTTTCGCAGCGGAAGCCCATGGCGGGTGCGCATGGTCTCTTGCGCCCTCCGCCTGCGCGCCCGGAAATTTATGGACATCCGCGCCTGCTGCGGAAAACTTTTCTTGAAGAAGGGAGGGCGATTTGCGAATATTCTGCGCCAATGAAAATCGGCATAGCGCAGATAAACACAACTACCGGGGATTTTGAGGGAAATTGCGGGAAAATTCTCGAATTTGCCGGGAGGCTGAAGTCCATGGGCGCCGATATGGCGCTCTTTCCGGAGCTAGCCCTGTGCGGCCCCCTTCCCAAAGACAGGGCCGCGTCCGCCCGCTTCCTCGAAGAAAACGAGAGGCGCCTCGGGCTTCTCGCCCGCGAGCTTCCCATACCGGCGGCGGTCGGGTTTGTCAGGCGTTCGGGCGGCGCGATAGGCGCTTTCAATTCCCTGGCATGGCTGGAGGGCGGAAAGGCGCGCGCGTTTTACGACAAGCACCTCCTCCCGAACTACGGCATATTTGAGGAGCCCCGCAATTTCGACGCGGGAAGCGGCGTATGCGTGGTCGAGTTTATGGGCAGGCGCATAGGGCTTTCCATCTGCGAGGACATCTGGGCCCTGGACGAAGAGACCGCCGCGCGCTATGCCGCCTGCGAGAGGCCCGTCGACCTTCTTGCGGGGGAGGGGCTCGACGTGCTGCTGAACGCGTCGGCCAGCCTTTGGAGCCCCGAAAACGAAACGGCCAGGCGGGCCCTGCTGCCGAAGGTCGCCCGGGCGGTGAACGCCCCGTTTGTCTATTGCAACCTCGTCGGAGGCAATGACGAGATGGTGTGCGGCGGCGGCGGGTGCGCCCTTTCGGCGGACGGCAGCTACTGCCGCATAATGCCTAAATTTGAAGAGGCTGCGGCAGTCGTCGACATCGGCGCCATGGCCCCGTGCGCCGTTCCGGAATTCGACAGGATTGCGGAAATGTACGGCGCTCTCAAGATGTCCCTGCGCGACTTCGTATCAAAAAGCGGCTTCAAAAAGGTGGCGCTCGGCCTAAGCGGCGGCATAGACTCGGCTTTTGTGGCGGCGCTCGCGGCGGACGCGCTTGGGCCGGAAAATGTCGTTGGAGTTTCCATGCCTTCGCGCTTTTCAAGCGACCACAGCGTCTCAGACGCCGAGGCGCTTGCCCGGAATCTGGGCATGGAGATGAAAAGCGTCCCAATCGCCGGCATAGTCGAGGCCGCGGAGGGCGCGCTTTCTGAAATTTTTGCGGGCCTGCCGCGCGACGTGGCCGAGGAGAACCTCCAGTCGCGCTCGCGCGGGCTGGTTCTCATGGCGATTTCCAACAAGCTCGGCGCCATGGTGCTTGCCACCGGGAACAAGAGCGAGTGCGCCGTCGGCTACTGCACGCTATACGGCGACACCTGCGGCGGCTTCGCCCCGATAAGCGACGTCTATAAGACCGACGTCTACCGCCTTTCGCGCTACGTGAACCGCAGCCGGGAAATAATCCCGGAAAACAGCATAACAAAGCCGCCGTCGGCGGAGCTTCGCCCGGGCCAGAAGGACAGCGACTCCCTCCCAGAATACGACGTGCTTGACGCGGTTTTGTACGCCTATATAGAGGGGAAAAAGACGGCCGCCGAAATCGCTGCCATGGGCTACGCCCCGGAAGTTGTCCGCGACGCGCTTGGCAGGTTTGAGCGCAACGAATACAAGCGCCGCCAGCTCCCGCCCGGCCCGAGGGTTTCCGTGGCGTCGTTCGGCGTGGGCCGGAGGATGGCCCTGTCCGACAAAATGGGCGGAGGGCTTTGATTTTAACGCCGCTTGCAGGCTGCTCTGAAAGGCTTTTATGAATTCAAGGGAACTGTTTGAAGAATCCAAAAAACTAATACCCGGAGGCGTGAATTCGCCGGTTAGGGCGTTCAGGAGCGTCGGGGGGGAGCCGTTCTTTGCCGAGCGCGTGGACGGGTGCAGGATAAGGAGCGTGGACGGGCGCGAGTTCGTCGATTTCGTGTGCTCGTGGGGGCCGGCGCTCTTCGGCCACAACCACCCGCGCATAAGGGCCGCCGTCTCCGCCGCCCTCGATGGCGGGACGAGCTTCGGAACCCCGTCTGAGCGCGAGCTTGAAATGGCGAGGCTCATAAACGCGATGGTCCCCTGCGCCGAAATGGTGAGAATGACAAACTCCGGCACGGAGTCCACGATGAGCGCGGTGCGCCTCGCCCGAGGCTACACGGGCAGGGACAGGATAGTGAAGTTCGCCGGGTGCTACCACGGCCATGTCGACAGCCTTCTTGTCAAGGCCGGAAGCGGCGCCGCAACTTTCGGCAATCCCGATTCTGCGGGCATTCCGGCCGGCCTCGCGCGCCTGACCACTGTTCTTGCGTTCAACGACTTAGACGGGCTTGAGAAGTGCTTCCGCGAATCTGGCCGGGAGATAGCTGCGGTGATTCTTGAGCCGTTTCCCGCAAACGTCGGCCTGATACTTCCAAAGCCCGGATTTTTGGAGAGGCTGAGGGAGCTTTGCGACGAATACGGCGCGCTTCTCATATTCGACGAAGTCATAACCGGCTTCCGGCTTTCCTCGGGCGGCGCGCAAAAATATTCCGGCGTCATACCCGACCTCTGCGCCCTTGGCAAAATCATAGGCGGCGGACTTCCCGTCGGCGCCTTTGCGGGCAGGGCCGAAATCATGGAGCGCCTTTCGCCCCTCGGTCCGGTTTACCAGGCGGGGACTCTCAGCGGCAATCCCCTGGCTATGGCGGCGGGCGCGGAGGCCCTCAAGATGATACTCGAGTGCGACCCCTATCCGGACCTCAAGGCAAAGGCCGATTTCGTGGTTTCAGCCCTCAGGGACGCCGCCCGCGAAAAGGGCGTGGCCGTGCAGGTTCCGCAGGCGGAATCGCTTTTTTCCGTGTTCTTCAACGAAAACCCGGTAGAGGACTTCGACGGGGCGATGAGCTCCTCCCAGACGCTCTACGCCAAATATTTCAGGGCCTGCCTTGACGGCGGGGTGTACGTAGCGCCGTCCGCTTTCGAGGTGAGCTTTATGAGCTGCGCCCACGACGGGGCTTCGCTCGAACGCGCGGTCGAAGTCATGTCGGGGGCAATAAGGGGGCTGTAGCCTGATGATATTTACGCTCACCTGCAACATTCTGGCAGAGACCGTAGCCCGCTACCCGTCGGTTTCGATAGGCTCGACGATGAGGGCCGAAAGCGTCTCTTTCAGGGTGGGCGGAAAGGGCGTAAACGTTTCGCGCGCGCTGGCGGCTCTCGGGGTGGGCACGTTTGCGGTCGCAGTAGGCGGCGGCAGCTCCGGGCGCAGGTGCGCGGAGTGTTTGCGGCGCGAGGAGGCTTTTGAAAGCTTCGTCGCGCCCGCGCCTTTCGAGGCCCGGAGCGGATGGACGGCCTTCGACGTTTCGGCGAATGCGGAGACTTCGTTTCTGGGAGCGGACGCGGAGCTAACCTGCGCCGACTTCATCTCAGCCCTTGACGCCGTGGGGCGCAGGGCGGGGGAGGGGGACGTGCTCGCCCTTTGCGGGAGCGTTCCGGGCTGGGGTCCGGGGATGGCCGACGGGCTTTTCGCACTTGCACGCTCGAAGGGCCTGCGGCTTGCGTTCGACACCTACGGGGCCCCGCTTTGCGATTTGTTCGCCTCGGAATCCGAGGCAGTTAAGATAAATTCCGGAGAGTTTGCGGCCTATGCCCGCTCGCGCGGTTTTGAGGGAAGCCTTGAAGAGGCGTTCGGGATTTTTGAAAAGGAGTGCGGCGCGAAGTTTTTTGCCGTGACAGACGGCGCCGGAACAGCCTTCGCGCGCGCCTGCGGCGAGGTGAGGAGCTTCGACCCGCCGAAGGTTGAGCCTCCCGTTTTTGCAACGGGCTGCGGAGACGCGGCCATGGCCGTTATTCTTGCTGCGGTTTCCAGGGGGAGCTGCGGATTTGATGACTTTGAGGCGGCTCTGGCTTTCGCCTCGCGCTGCGCCGCCTCTCCCGAACTTTTGCCCGCAGACTGTTCGGGGATTCTTCCTTGAGCGTTTTTTTGCGGGCGGATTTTGCAAGCCGGGCCGCCCGCCTGTTTTTGGGCGGGAGGTGTTATGCTTGCATTCAGAAATTGAGGCATAATAGACAAGGCCCGCGCCGCCGGCCATTCAAAACATGCGCTGCGCCATGCGGCCGGTAGGGTAGCGGGGGCGGTTTTGCAATGTATGCTGGCAATGCGGGCGGGCGGATTTTGCGAGGCGGCGAATGCCTCTGTTTTTCACCGGAAAACCCCGGTGCGGGTTTCCTCGCAAAGCGTTTGGCAGTTTTATGCTTTTATGCGCGGCATTTCTAATCGCGCTAGGGGCATTCGGGAATGTTATGACAAGCCATTTGGCGCCATGCGGGAATGCGCCTCCGTCTGCCGTGCGGTATTTTCCCGCAGCAAGCCGGATAGATTCTTTCCCAGAAATACGGATTTGGGCGCGGGACCGGGCTCCTAGGCAAGCTCAAACGCAAGCGCTGCCGATATGCAAAAGCATACGGACAGGGCGGCGTAGGCTGCGGCCTGGATGTATTCGGATTTTTCAATCATGCGCAGTATCTGGGCTGCGAAAGTGGAAAAGGTGGAGAGCGCTGCGCAAAATCCCGCTGAAAACACGTGGCTTTCAATGGCGGAGTCCAGGCCGAAAAATACGTATGAAGCCATCATGACAGTCGCGGAAAAGTTTGCGGCAAATGTGCCCCACGGGAATTTTCCTCCGTCGAACGCGGCTGCCAGCGCGGCCCTGATTCCCGCCCCCGCCGCGCCGCCCGCCGCGCAGGATGCAAGCTCAAGGGCGGTCATCCTCGCCCCCTGTTTTTGCGCGAAAGCGTTTCAAATATCCTGCCTCCGGCGGCGACGGCCGCAACGGAGAGGACAAGGTTTGCCGCAACGGCGGCTGCGAGCGCGCCGAATCCCCCTCTGCACGCCTCTTCCGCCGCAAAGAGCGCGAATGTTGAAAATGTGGTGAACCCGCCGCAGAATCCGGTTGTGGAAAACGCCTGCGCGCCGGGATTCCCCGAAAAGGCGCGCGCGAAAAAACCGTAGGCAAGCGAGCCGGCCGCGTTGCAGGCAAGGAGCGCCGCCGCAAACGACGCGGGGCCCGACGCCTCAAAGAGCAGGGCCCGCGCGGCCGCCCCCAGCGCCCCTCCGAGCATCGTTTCAGCAAGGCAGAGCGGGATTTTCATGGGGCTAGATTATTTCCGCATTCTCCCATGAGTACATGCAGAACATCAAAACCCAGAAGCTTATTATGACGCTTGGAGAGTTGAAGGGGTTTTCAAAAATTCCGAGGAAGGCGCATGCCGCAAGCGACGCCATCAGTATCAGCCCCGACTGGCTTATGCGCATGCGCAGAACCATCCTTATAAAAAACAGCGCGGGGACTACCGCCAGCGCGGCCGTTAGAACCTTACCGTTTTCAAGCAGTGTCTCTTCCAGAGACGTTTCGGCGGCCGGACGGGGCGCGAATTCCAAATCGTCGCCCTGGGTCAGGGCCGAAACCGTGGCAAAGGAGTCGGGCCCCCATCCGAAGAGCGGCTTTTCTTCTATGAGTTTTTGGCAGTCTTCGCGCATGGCGGCCTCTTGCGCGGCATACGGGGTGCCGGCGGCGCCTTCGCGGAAGTCGGCATATTTAAAATATGATGCAGCGCATGCCGCGCAGGATGCCGCAAAGGCGGCCGCGTAAAACATAAATGGGAATATTTTTTTCGATATGGGAAGCTTTTTGTGCGCTTCGCCCGCCATCTTCCCGTGGATTGCCATGCGGGCTTCGGAGGGCAGGACGTTAAACATGTATATGGCCGCTATGAACGCCATCACAAGCCAGCAGACCGGGAGAAAAAACGGTGACGCCGAGTATGCCGCGCCTGCAAAAACCAACGCCCCCATCCCGAGGACGGCGGTTCGCTTTGAAAGCAGCATGCTGAGTGGCCTGAAACGCTGCACCGTGTAAATGCCTACCGCAAAGAGCGCGGCCGCCCACATGAGCGCAAACGGCGACCATGCCCGGCCATCGGAGAACGTCGAAAACGCCTCGGAAGCCATGAGGCCGGTTTGGGCCGGCGCGTTTATTCCGGCAACCGCCTTCAGTATCCAGCCCACGAGCGTGAGCACGGCGACGGACGCGCCGCAGAGTATCATGGTGTTGCGCAGCACGAACCTCGACTGCGTGACAAAGTACGCGGACACGGCGCACGCCGCCGCAACCAGCAGGACTATCGGGTCGGTCATGGCCGCAAACCCGTCTATAAATGCCGCAGCGAGGGGATTTTGGGAGCCGTTTAAAAAGAAGAAGCCCCCGTATTCCGGGGAGTATTCCACGGCTGGAATCTCAAGCCTGAAGCAGGATAGCGCCAAAAATGCGATGTAGGGAAGCAGGGCCGCGAAATACTTGAGCCTGGAGTATTCCGGGGCGTCTATCCAGTTTGCCGGATAGGTCAGCATGTTCACGGGGGCTATCAGGCCGATGGAAAATATCAGGCAGAATCCCACAACGCTTGAGCCGCCGTCAAATATGGCAGGCAGCAGCACGAGCGCCAGTGTGTTCAGGATGAGGACGCGCTCGTTTGCATAACGCGCCGACTTAAGTACTACGTCTTCGTCAAGCATGTCTTAAAATTTATTCTGAAAGCAGATGGATTCGGCGGTCTTTTCCGCGGCTGCGCGGCCTGCGAGGGCCTCCACCAGCGCGAGCCCGAATTCGACGGCGGTTCCGGCCCCTCGGGAGGTTATGACGTTTGCGTCGCGCACGACAGGAGCGTCCCCTCGGACGTTTTCAAGCTCGCAGGCCGCAGACGGGTGCGCGGCGCAGGGCCGCCCGGCGAGGATTCCCGCCTTTTTAAGTATGAGGGGCGCCGCGCATATGGCCGCCGTTATCGCGCCCGATTCAAAGTGCCTCCTTGCGAATTTGATGAGCTCGGCGCTTTCCATCGCCCTGCGCGTCCCGGGGCCGCCGGAGATTGCGACGGCGTCGTATTCCGCGTCCGCCCGGTCGCAGAGCCTGGCGTCCGCCGAAATTTCGATGGAATTGCGCCCGCGCACCGCGAGGCTGTCTGTGAGCGTCAGCACCTCCACTTCTATCCCCGCGCGGCGCATCAGGTCGGCCGGGGCGGCCGCCTCCAGCTCTTCAAAACCGTCGAATATTACAACTGCTGCTTTCTTTGCCATTTCAAATTTGCAAAATAATATTCATGAAGTTTGAAGATTTTATGCCGGACTGGCAACGATATTCATCGCCCGGCCCCGTATTTTGAGGCGTCCAGCGAGCCGGTTTTTATGAATTCCGGAATCCCTTCCAGAAACAGCCAGGGGGCCTCGTCGGGAATCGAATAGTGTCCGGCCCCCTCCACGGGGACGAAAAATTTCGGGGCGTTGGCCTTTGAGAACAGCCGCCTGCCGTTTCTGAAGGGCACGACGAAGTCGCGCGTGCCGTGTATTATGAGGACGGGGCAGGAGGCCCTCTGGAGCATCTTTTCGTTGTTTAAGATGTCCCACGGAAGGATGTTTACGGGCAGGAGCGCGTGGACTGCCGTGGAGAATCCGGAGTGGATTACGGCGGCGCGGGGATTCTTTTCGGCCGCGAGGTAGCAGGCGGCCGAGCTTCCCATGGAGTATCCGAAAACGGCTATCTTTTCCGGGGGGATTCTCAGGTTTTCCGTAAGTTCCCGCCACGCCGCGTCGGCGCAGGGGTATACCAGCGACGACTTTGGCGAGCCCCCGCTTTCCCCATATCCCGGATAGTCGAAAGACATGACCGAAAACCCGAGGGAGCGCAGCGCCTTCAGGCGGTGCATTATTTCGCCGAGGTCCTCGCCGTTTCCGTGCGAATAAAGTATTGTGTATTCCGCGCCGGGATTTTCCAGCCATGCGGCGCATATTTTAAGCCCGTTTCCGGCGTCCAGCATCCGGTAGGCCGGCGAATCTTTGAGGGAGTACGAGGGCTTCGGGGGCCTGAAGGCTATTTTGTCCGAGAAAAAGAACGCCGCCGCGCACAAGAGCGCGTAGAGGGAGGCCGCCCATACGGCGGCCTTAAATAGAATTTGCACAGTCTGCACCGGGTTCCTTTCTGAATATTGCGTCGAGTTCGCGCCACTGGCTGGGCGGAACCGTTTCCGGGCGGCTTTCGGGGGAGGGGGCCCCGGGGCTTTCGAGCCATTCCAGCACCGCCGCGTCCCCCAGGTCCCGCGCTATGGAAGAAATCTGCTTGCGCCTGCGCGAAAATATCTTCCGCACGGCCTCCTTTGCCCTCGGGCAGAAAACGTAAGGGTTTTCCAGCCTCTCCAGCGCAAGCAGGGCCGAGTCCACCCCCGGGCGCGGGTGGAAGCACGAGGCTGAGACCCGGTGCGAGTCGGAAATGCCGTATGCTGAGTTTAGGAATATCGAAATCGGGGAAAAATCGCGGTCCGACTTTTTTGCGCAGAAGCGCGAGGCGGCCTCCTTTTGGAGCATGAGCGACATCGTTTTCGGCAGGGGGCCGGAGAGTATTTTGTCAAGCCACGGGGTGCTTATTGCGTAGGGGAGGTTGGCCACAACCTTGAAGTCCGGGGCGTTTTCGGGAAGGCCCGCGCGGGGGAACTCCACCGCGTCGCCCTGCATGATGTGAAGCCCCGGCGCGCCTGCAAATTCGCCAGAAATGTAGCCGAACAGCTTCTTGTCAAGCTCGACTGCGTAAACCTCCGCGCCCGCCGCGAGGAGCGCGCCCGTGAGCGTGCCAAGCCCCGGGCCAACTTCGACCACAAGGTCTCCGCTTGCGACCCCGGCAAGCTCCAGGGATTTTCTCACTATGTTTGAGTCTATCAGGAAATTCTGGCCGAGCTTCCTGGAGGGCGAATGCCCTATTTGCCTCAGTATTTCCGAAGTTTTTGAAGGAGTCAGTTGGCCGGCGGGCGTCATAGCGGGCTCCCCCTGAAACCGAGCCTGGAGGAGATTTCTCCCGCGCTTTTTACGAGCATGGCGCCTATGCGGCCGAATTCGGACGGCGCAATCCTTCCGGCGGGGCCTGTTATCCATATGGTCGCGGCAGGGCGGCCGGTCTCGCCGAAAACGGCGGCTGCGACGCAGTTTACGCCGTCAACCGCTTCGGAGGAGTCCGTGGCGTATCCGCGGGCGGATATTCCGTCCAGCTCTTCGAGCAGGGCGCCGGCGTCCGTTATGGTGTTTGCCGCGAACTTCCCTAGGGTGAGGGACGCCACGGCCTGGCGCCGCTCGCACGGGGGCAGAGCGGCGAGGAGGGCCTTGCCGGGCGCCGAGGCGTGCATGGGGGAGGTCATTCCGAGCCTGCCTGTGAAGTTGAAGGAGTAAAGGCCCGGCTCCTGCGCTATCATCACGCACTCGCCGCCGAGCGGCACGCCGAGCATGACGGTTTCCGAAGTGCCGTCGCGCAGGCTGCGCAGAACGTCCATGCTCTCCTTTGCGATGTTCGGCTCGCAGAGGGCGGAGTTCGCTATTTTGAGTATTTTGCGGGAGACGCAGTAGGCGTCGGTCTCTGGGTTTTTGCGGAGGTAGCCGGCCTCTTCGAGCGTGCAGAGTATCCTGAAGAGCGAGGTCTTGTTGCACTGTATGTTTTCGAGGAGGCGCGGAAATGTGGCGCCGTTAAAATCAGACAGGACTTCGAGGACTTCAAAGGCCTTTTTGAGGTTGGGGATTGTGTATCGGCCGCCCTTGGGCGTTGACGAGCGTGTCTTTTGGGTTTGAGCCATTGGTATGTTGTATTCGATTCAAATCTTGCAAAACGGGCGCGAAAATACAATAAATAAAAAGAGCGGTTTTTTTCTTGACCGCTTCTGCCGTTTTGATTGAAACTTGGTTTCGATTCAAGCGGCGCATTTGCGCGGGCCGTGGCGGTCCGGCGCGCCGGCAGATTGAGACAGGGGATTTGAGATGGGCAGGATTTCGATTTTTTTGGCGCTTGCAGCCTGTGCTGCGCTCCCGCTTTCGGGGTACGAACGCAAGGGCGGCGTGACGTTCGGCTCGCGCTTTATGAACATGGAGCTCCACCGCTTCGACGGCTCTGCCGGCGCCCGGGACGAATACTCGGAGCCGGTTGCCGCCGGGACGTGGAATTTCCGCCTGCACAAAGACCGCGACATGTTCATAAAAATCCTGGGCCGCAACGGCTCCCAGCCCTACCTGAAGCTCAAACTGGCCGGCGGCCTGGGCGAGGCGCTTGTGTATTCTCCGGACGGGAGGTTCGAGTTCTTCCTTCCTGCGCCCGGGAGGATTTCCGGGGACGAGCGCGGGGAATTCCCCGAGGGCCACAACTCGTTCACCCTCTTCCCGCCCTCCTACGACGAAATTTCGGCATACCGCAACCTCGCCCTGAACCCCTACGACTTCCAGGGGGAAAAGGGCCTCGGCGTCACGTTTTACCCTCACGCGTCGGCTTCGTCGGAATGCCGGGGGGAGATGCAGTTCAAGGCCCGCAACGCAGTTGACGGATTTTCCGAAAACGGCGGGCATTCCGCATGGAGGCAGCGTTCATGGGGCCCGGAGAGGGAGGGGGCGCAGGAGTTTTTCACGGATTTCGGCAGGGAGGTTGAAATAGACAGGGTGTCGATTTTGCTGAGGGCCGACTTCCCGCACGACTCGGTGTGGCCCGGGGGCGTTCTCGAGTTTTCGGACGGCTCCAAGGTTCCGGTCAAGTTCAAAAAGACTGCGGAAAGGCAGGATTTCAAGTTCCCCGCGCGCAGGACGACATTTGTAAGGCTCTCCGGCCTGGAGCCGCCCCGGGGGGGCGAAGGGTGGCGCGCGCTCACCGAGTTTGAGGCGTGGGGCAGGGATGTCATGCCCTTTGAGGCGCGCGGCAAAAACGGGGAGGTGCGCCCGTTTGCAGACATTCTGGCGGAAATCGACATTGGGGACGGCAACCCGACCCGGAACCTGTGGCTCTGGCGGATGCTTGGGGAATTCTGGCCCGCGGAGGCCGACTGGCTGAAGCGCGACCTCGGGGAGAAGCTTTCGGAAATCCCGTCCGGAGAGCCCGAAAGGGAGGAGCTTTTCAGGCGGCTTGCCCGGAAGGCCGCAGAGGGAATATCAGACGCCGCAGAATCGGAGAAGATGCGACGGGCGGCGGATTCGGCAAGGGGGGTGCGCGGGGCCGCGAAGGCTTACGTTTCGGCATGTTCGGCGCGGCGCAGGGAATTTCTGGCGCGCCTGGAGGGGCTTCCGCGCAGGTTTTTGTATGTGGAGCGCTACCCGATAGCGCCGTCCTTTTACGGCTATACCGAGGCCGTCTCCGACGCCCGGGGCGAGATGAAGTTCGCGCCGGATTCCGCGCTTTGCATGCTCGAAGTCAGGGGCGACGGCTCCGTATCACGCGAGGCGCTGCTTGAGGACAAAACCGGAACCATCCGCGACCCGGACGTTTCATACGACGGCAAAAGGGCGCTTTTCTCATGGAAGAAGTCGGTCCACGGCGACGACTTCCACATCTACGAAATGGACCTTGCCACCCGCAAAATCCGCCAGATTACAGACGGCAAGTGCGCCGACATCGACCCCCGCTACCTGCCAACCGGCGAGATTGTGTTCAATTCCACGCGCTGCGAGCAGACCACCGACTGCTGGAACACGGACGTGAGCAACCTTTACATCATGCGCCCCGACGGCTCGTTCATGCGCCGCGTGGGCTTCGACCAGGTCTGCACCACTGCGCCGAGCGTCAACGAGCAGGGGGACGTGGTTTACACCCGCTGGGACTATAACGACAGGGGGCAGACCTTCACGCAGGGGCTTTTCTCGATGAAGCCCGACGGGTCTTTCCAGACCGAGCTTTACGGCAACAAGTCGTGGTATCCAACCGCAATCGGCCACGCGCGCCAGATTCCAGGAACCGGGAAATACCTCGCCACCCTGCACGGCCACCACACCGCCCAGCGCGGAAAGCTCGCCGAAATCGACCCGTCAAAGGGGAGGCAGGAGGATTCCGGCGTGGAGCTCCTTGCGCCGCGCCGCAGGGAAAAGCCCGTGAGGCAGGACGCTTACGGGCAGGGCGGCCCCCAGTTCCAGTATCCCTTCCCGCTCTCCGAAGATTTGTTCCTCGTGACATTCCACCCGTTCAATTCCGACAACCGCTCCTATCCGCTCCCGTACGGCTTGTATCTCATGGACCCTGACGGGAGGCGCGAGCTTCTTGCCTATCACCCGTATCTGGACTCCAAGCAGGCGGTTGCGGCAGCGCCCAGGAAGCTTCCGAAACTCGCGCCCTCCGCGCTCGACTACCGCAAAAAGACCGGAACCCTCTTCATAAGAAACATCTATTACGGCGACGGCGTGAAAGGCGTGCCAAAGGGCGCGATAAAGAAGGTGCGCGTGGTGAAAATCGAATACCGCCGCGCGCCCGTCGGCGCCCTGGACGGCAAAAACAATGAGGGCGGCGTCGGGGTGGCCAACATGGTCTGCACCCCCGTCGCGCTCGGCCAGGGGGCCTGGGATACCAAGGAGATACTCGGCGAAGTCGACGTGGCCCCGGACGGCTCGGTGTATTTTGAAATTCCCGCGCGCACCCCGGTCTATTTCCAGCCGATAGACGCCGACGGAAACGCCGTCACCACAATGCGCTCGTGGACCGCCATGCAGCCCGGCGAATTCTACTCGTGCCTCGGCTGCCACGGCGACCGCGATACGCCCCACAAGCAGCCCCTGAACATCGCCCCCGGCCGACGCCCGGCCAAGCTGCGGCCCTTCTACGACGTGAGGGGAGGCTTCAGCTTCCGAAAGCACATACAGCCGATTTTGGACAGGCGGTGCGTATCCTGCCACAACGACCGCTCCGTGCCCAGGATAACCGGCCGGGACGGCGCAAAGATAAGCGTCGGCGACATAGCCCCGACCAGGGGCGAAGAGTGGCTTTCTCTGGAAAGGAAAAATTCCGGGCTTGCCGTGCGCGCCTTCAGCCTGCTCGACTATCCGGTTGAAAACCGACGCGCAAAGAGGCTTTTTAACGACGCCTACTACAACCTCCTCCAGCCGTCCCTAAACGGCGACACCGTCTGCTACGCCGATTTCACAAACCCCCTTATAAACTGGCCGGGCATGCAGTCTGTTCCGACCCTTTTGCCGCCGTACTACCGCGGCGCTGCAAAGAGCGAGATAATGGGCATGCTGAAGTCCGGCCACGGCGGCCAGAAGCTCACCCGCGAGGAACTGGACAAGATTGCCGCATGGATAGACCTCTATGTGCCCTTCTGCGGCGATTACCGCGAGGCGAACCTATGGAGCGAGGGGGACAGGGCATTCTACGACTACTTCGACTCAAAGGGCAGGGATTTCGAGGCGCGCGAGGCGGAGGCCGTCGCGGAGTTTCTGGAGGGCGCGGGGCGCAGGTAGGCCGGGTTTCCGGCGCCGCCGATGGCGGACGCATTCCGAATCTATTGCAAAAAAAAATCCGGAAGGGGCTTCCCTCCCGGATTCTTTTGCTGAGCCCTGCGCTTTGCGCTATTTGCCAAGCCCCAGCTTTTCGTTCGGCCTTGGCCCCATCTGAAGCTCCAGGCGCCCGCCCGCCGATATTTCGGAGTGGTCTATCCAGAGCCTGCCGATGTCTTTGCCGTTGAGGCGGACGGACTGGATGTATATGTTTTCCGGGGAGTTGTTGCGAGCCACGATTTCAAACCTGGAGCCCTTGTGGTATTTTTTGTCCAGGCGTATTTCGACGCGGTCGAACACGGGGCTTGTGATTTCGTACCGGGTGTCGCCGGGGCATATGGGATGGAGACCGGAGGCTGCGAGGACGTACCAGGCGGACATTTGGCCGACATCGTCGTTGCCCACGATTCCTGCCACGTCGGTGCCGTAGGCCTTGTCGCAGATTGCGCGGGTCCACTTCTGCGTAAGCCATGGCTTTCCGGTGCGGTTAAACATGAAAGGAACCTGGTGGTTTGGCTCGTTGGGATGGTTGTAGTAGTCGTTCCAGAGGAAGTCTTCAGGGGTGTTTTCAAAGAACGATTCAAGCTCGCTTTCAAAGAAGTCCTCGCCGGCAAGCTTCTTGAAGCCCTCAATGTCGTGCGGAACGAACCAGCCCTGCTGGAAGTTGTTGCTTTCCACGCACCCCTGCCCGTGGACAGTCTTGCCCTTGAAGGGGAGCCACTTGCCGTCGGCGCCCTTTGCCGTGAACCATCGCTCGCCTTCGTTCCAGATATTTTTGTAGTTTTTGGAGCCTTCCAGATATTTTTTTGCATCCGCTTCCCTGCCCGTCATTTCGGCCAGGCGGAACATGCACCAGTCGGAATAGGCGAGCTCCAGCGTGTGGGAGACCTTGCCGGGAACGTAGCCGTGCTTTTTGTAGGCGCGGTTGTCGCCGTCGCGCTCGGCGTTTGTTTTTGCCGCGTATTTGTAGGCTTTGTCGGCGTCGTAGCCCCTTATGCCCTTCGCGTAGGCGTCGGCCAGCACGGAGACTGCGGGGTCGCCCAGCATGCATCCGGAGTAGGCGTTCATGAATTCCCACCTCGGAAAGTCGCCGCGCCCGCTTAGCTCGGCCATCTGGATGAGGGAGTTTATCTCGTCGTTTACTATGTCCGGGCGGATTATCGTAAGGAGGGGAAACTGGCTGCGGAACACGTCCCAGCCGCTGAAGATTGTGCGGTAAGTGAAGCCCTCCGCGCGGTGGACGCCCCTGTCGGCGCCGACGTATTCGCCGTTTTTGTCGGAGGCGGAGCGCGGGTCTATCATGGCGTGGTAGAGGGCCGTGTAGAATATTGTCTTTTCGCGGTCCGAGGCTCCCTCCACTTTCATGCATGAAAGCGCTTCGTTCCAGAGTTTGCGTGCGTCTGCGGCGGTCTTTTCAAAATCCCAGCCGGGGATGTCGGAGAGGAGGTTTTCCCTGGCGTTTTCCATGCCCACAAAAGATATGCCGCTTTTAAGCAGCACTTTCTCGCCTTTTTTTGTGGGGAATTCCGTGTAAAAGCCCAGGTGCTTCCCCCTGGCAGAACGCTCCATGGGCCGCACTTCCGCTTCGGCCAGGATTTTCTGATAGGCCGCGCTTCCGTTTGACTCCATCTTGCGCGGGACGCCCTCGGGGATTTTCGCCTCCCACACCCCGAATTTCTTGAGGGGCTTTGAAAACTGGCAGTAAAAGTAAACGGTGTAGTCCGCCCTGCCTGCGCCGTTGCCCCAGCCCCCGTTTGAAGGCGGGCACTTCATCCACCCGCGTATTGTGCGGGAGTCGACCACTTCAACGAACTGCTCTGCGGAAGTCCCGCCGATTCTGCGCGCCAGGTCTATCTGGATGCGCGAATTTTCCGATTCCGGATACGTCATCCGCATGATGCCCGCCCTCGGGGCCGCCGCAAGCTCCACCCGTATGCCGTAGTCGTCGAGGGTCACGGCGTAGTATCCGGCCCGGGCGGTTTCTGTATCGTGGCTGAATTTTGAGCGGTAGCCCTCAATCGGCGCCGAATGCAGGTCGTTGCCGAATTCCATGTCCTCTTTCGGCGGGGTGCCCTTGGAGGTGCGCAGGGGGCCCGTCGTCGGGGTCACCAGGAAGTTGCCAAGGTCTCCGAACCAACCTATGCCGGACATGTGGGTGAAGCTGAAGCCCTCGATTGTGGACATGTGCCATGAGTACCCGGGGCCGTTGTCGCCGCCTGTCATGGTGTCCGGGCTGAGCTGGACCAGGCCGAAGGGCGTAGCGGGGCCGGGGAAGGTCTTGCCGAGCCCGTGGCCTGCGCGCGCGGCCTTTTTCGAGGTTGACGCCCCTATTATCGGGTTTACGTAGTCGGCGGGCTCCGCGCCGTGGGCGGCCCACGCCGTGGCGGCCGCATTGAGCGCCGCAGCGCACGCGGCAAAAACCGCCGTGGGGGATTTTAGAATGCTGGAAATCATGGGTCGGATTAAACTGCGGCCGAATGGCGGGTCAATTTTATTCTGCGCTCCGGAATCGGGCTCAACGCGCAAATGCAGGCGGCGCAGTTATTTTGTGAGCTTCAGGTCGCTCTTGCCGAACACGCGGTAGGGGAGCGGCGGGGCCGTGTGCATGTAGGTCTTTCCTCCCTTTGAAAAGGATGCCGTGACGAACATCGTGTCGAGTATTACGCCGACTGCGTTCGGGTTCCCGCGCACTCTGACGGCGAACTCCTCCTCGCCGGCCTTCACGGTCTGCGGGAGCACCTGGAGGCCCCTCAGGCCGCGGTAGGAGCCTATCCGGACCGGGCCGTTGAAACCCTTGTCGCGCACGAGCCTCATGTTGATTTCAAGGACGTTCCCGGCGTTTACGCTGGCCGGAAGCTCCGGCAGGTCGCTGCCCCATTCGAGCCTGAACGGGGCCTTTGGCAGGACGGCCGCACTTATGTTTTCAACGGGCAGAGTGTGGATTATGAAGAAGGCCTGGGTCAGCTCTTCCGAGGCTCTCACGGGAAGCTCCACATCCGCATCCCCGATTTTGGTCTTTGCCGAAAATGACGGGATGAAGCTTTTCACGTCGGAGGAGTCCGGAGATTTTATCATGAGAAACGACGAATCCTTTCCCGGCTCTATCGCGCATTTTTCTGCCGAGAACCCCTTTGGCAGGTCTTTTACACTGATTTCTATCTTCCCGTCCCATCCCCCGCGCTTTACCGCGCGCACCGTAAGCGGCGCGAAATTGCCTAGCGGAATCTGCGGGTTTGCGGGGGTTACCGTCAGCTCCACGGACTTTTTCGGCGGGGCGATTTTGAGCCTGAATACGCGGTCGTCCCCGCCCTGGTTGCGGGAGTCGTCCAGCTTGAGCAGGTATTCGCCGTCCTCCCTGAAGCGGTAGATTATGCGGGGGTCGAACTGGGCGGTCACGAGGCCGAAGGACGGGTCGTCTACGTCGTCGTTTTCGGCTATTTTCGCGCCGGTTTTTGCATTGTAGAGGCGCAGGCGGGCGTCTGCCGGATAGCCGAGGCGCGCGCTGAAAACCTCGAAAACCAGCTCCTCGCCCTTCTTTGCGGCAAAGCGCACCCAGTGGGCGTCGTAGGGGTTGCGGATGACGCCGTTAAATATGCGGGGCACGGGGCTGGGATTTTCCGGGGGCTTTTCGGAGGGGGATATGTTTTCCTCCGGAAGGGAATCGAACATGAATTTCACCGGGTTTGAGATGAGGCGGCCGCTCTTTACCCTGATTTCGGCCACCTCCCCGTCGCCCGGGGATTTTGAAACCTTCACCGTTTTTGACGGCAGGTTGGCTCCGATCAGGGAGACCTCGGTCTCGCCCTGCGCCCCGCCGCCGCACGGAAAGGCGGCCTCTATGAAGGGGAGCTCGCCCGCTGAGAGGCGGTAGACGAAGTCGTCCCTGCCCCTGAAGAGGGCGTCCCGGATTTCCAGGATGTAGGCGCCGCTCTTTTTTGGCGTGAAAATTATCACCGGGTCCGGCGAGTTCTGCCAGTCGTCACAGTAGGCGGCCGTCTCCCCGGATGCGTCGGAAAGTCGCATCACCGCCTGGAACCATCCGGGGACGGCGTCTGCGAGGTAGGGCCTTATGGCGCGGGCCGCGAGGTCGAACACGTAGGTTTTTCCGGCGGATAGTTCGAACCTGTAAAAATCCCTCTCCCCCTCGTAAATCTGCCCGTTTATTACCGCCGGGAGCCTGCCTGTGTTTTGCGCGGCCCCGGGGGACTGGTGGTCTTTGGCCTCCCGGATTTCTGGAATGTTTCCGACCCTGAAAAAGTAACGGCTAGACGCGCCCTCCGGGCTTTCGAGCCTGAGGTCCCTGATTCCCGGCTCCGCGCCGGGGTCTATGGAAATTTCGGCCTCGATGAACTTCATCCCCTTCGCCTCGTCCCGCCTTGCGGCCGCCGCGGCGCGTTCCGGCGGGAGCGGGCCTATCTTCAGTATCTTGCCCGACACCCCGGCGCCGCTTATTGAAATGCCGGTGGCGGAATCCGCGTCCAGCGCGCCTATCACCGCCTTGAATGAAGTCCCCGCGCATCCCCCTGCCGGATAGACGAGCATGACGGAAGGCGGCTTTGCAAGGCACGCCGCGCACGCGAGCGCCGAGGCAATAAGCGAAAATGCCGCCTTCATTCCGCGCCCCTCCCGCCTTTGCCCGCCTTTGCCCCGGCGGCTGCGGGAGCCGCGTTTGCCGCGCGCGCCCGGGGCTTTTCTTTGGGCGGGTTTTTCATGGATTTTGACATAATTTCCCTCTCTGCCTTTTCCCTCCCAATGTAGGCCTTTCTGATCTTTTCCGGAACTTCGCTGCCGTCTGAAGACAGGAGTTTTATGGCTCCGGGGAGCGTCGAGAATGTGCGCCCCGAGCGCGTCCACAGGGCGTAGTGCTCGCCCTTCTCGCCCAGTATGGCTATTCCGCCGCAGAGCCTGCCCATGTGGTTTTGCCAGAAGAGGATCTGGGCGTCCGAAGTTGAGGCGTACACCCCCGCGAGGGGCGCGGTGTCCACCGCCTCAAGGCGCGATAGGGACGGCTCGAGGCGCGCCTCCATGGGGTCCGACGCGTTCGGCCTCATGCCCCTCAGCGCCCCGTTTTTCCCGCATGCCAGAATCGTGTGCCCGGCCGGGCGCGTCGTCATCCACGACGGGTCGAGGCCCTTTAGGCGGATTTCCCTGAGGCTTCTTTCGGAGAAGTTGCCGGAGAAGAATATTTTCGCGGAGTGCCCGAATCCGGCGGCGGCGGCGATTCCCGTTTTTGAGCCGGGCAGAAACGATATGGCAACCGGAACGGCCGGGAGGATTATTTCGCCGTCCTCGGCGGAAAAGCCGGACTCCCTGCCGAACCTTTTGACGGCGCCTCCGGAGAGCGCGGCCGCGAGCGTGTCCGACTGGTAGTTGAATGCAACCGCGCAGACCTTCAGCCCGTCGAACTTCCGGCGCGAGACCTCCCTGCCTGTATCCGCGTCGAAAACGGCGAGCGTGCCGTCGGCCGAGCCGAAGGCCGCAAACTTGGAATCCCTTGAGACGGCCGCGCACAGAAATTCGTCCTTCGCCTCCGCAAGCACTTTGAATTCCCCCGTCTCAAGGTTTATCCTAAGCGCCCTTCCGCTTTCGCCGCTCTTTCCGGAGGCGGCGTACAGGAATTTGAAGTCTGCGTCGGCGTCGGCCGCCGGCATGCGCCCGAATTCCGGGTTGTAAAACCGGGCGAGGCGCGAAAGGTTGTGGGCGTTCCATACGCAGACGAGGTTTTCCGAAACCGTGGCAAGCCTCATCTTTTTTGGAGAGAACCTTATGGAAAGCACGGGGCGCGCGCCCGAGGGGGATATAGCAACGCGCGAAAAGTCCCGGGACTGCACGACGTGCGAAATGTCGGCGCAGAACGCCGCGCACGCCTGAATGGCTATCGCCAGTGCCGCCGCCAGCTTCATGATTTCATTATCTCCCTCAAAATTCCGCCGGAATTTCTCCTGCGCACCTCCGGGGGCACCGCGTAGGCCACGCAGCCCGTCGGGTGCGGCAGGCGCGCGTCGGGGCTTACGCCCGCAAGCTCGTACACGCTCATGCTCAGGTCCCACGGGTACACCGGACGCTCGACGACCTTCTCCCCGGTTGCGTTCGTCTTGCCCACCACGCATCCGCCCCTGAAGCCTCCGCCTGCGACAAGCCAACTGAACGCCGCCCCGAAGTGGTTGCGCCCGCCCATCCAGGGGGCGTTGTACATTATGCGCGGGGTGCGGCCGAATTCGCCGCCGAGCGTTACTATCGTCGTGTCGAGGAGGCCCCGGGAGGCCAGGTCCTCCATGAGGGCGGCGTATCCCGCGTCGAGGGCGGGCATCAGCGTCTCCATGGCCTCGAAATGCTTCTTGTGCGTGTCCCAGCCGTTCAGCATTACGTTCACGTAGCTCGCGCCGGCCTCAACCAGCCTGCGGGCGAGGAGGAGCTGCTGGCCGAACTGCCTTATCGAGCCGTATTTTTCGCGCACGGAGTCGGGCTCGCGCGTGAGGTCGAACGCCTCGCGCCCGCGCCCGGCCAGCATGGAAAATGCGGTCTGGCGCATGGCGTCGGCGTCTGCCAGCTCCGCCGCGGCCTCTTCGCATATGTTGTCTATGGCCTTCAAAAGCCCCCGCCTGTCGGAGAATTCCCCTGCGGAATCTCCGGGGCGCCTCCTGGGCCGCTGGCTTTTTTTCGAGCCATAGGCGGCCTTTTTGAAGTCGAGCTCGCCTCGGGATATTATGCCCGACGCCGCAAACGAGCGCCCGCTTTCGCCGATGAAGCCCGACTCGTCGAAGCGCGAGTAGGGGTCCATGACCGATATGAAGGCGGGAACGTCGCCCGGGGGGGCGGAACGCCTGCTGTATGCTATAACCGAACCCATCGACGGATACACCAGCTCGCCGCCCGGGGGGACGCCGGTCAGCATCATGTAGGTTGAAACTTCGTGGCTGTTGTCGCCGTGGGTCATGGAGCGTATGACGCTGTATTTGTCGGCGTGGGCGGCGGTGAGCGGCATCGTCTGCGAAAGCTCTATGCCGTCCACGTTGGTGGGGCAGACTTTTGTGTAGGGGCCTGTGAACTCACGCGGCGCGGCGGGTTTTGGGTCGAATGTGTCTATCTGACAGGGGCCTCCCGCAAGGAATATCTGTATGACAGCCCTGGCCCTGGGCTGCGCTGCCGCCGCCGGGGCGGCCCCGGCCTGCGGGCCCGCCAGAAGCCTCGAAAGCGGCAGCGCAGCCGCGCACACGCCGCCCATCTTTATGAAATCCCGCCTTGAAATGGATATTTTCATTGCAAGCCCCCCCTACATTTTAAACAGAAATTCCCTGGTGTTTGCGAGCGCCCAGGCTATGTCCTTTACCGATTCCAGAACGGGCTTGCCGCCCTCTGTTATGTGCCGCCCGCAGGCTTTCATTTCGTCCTGCGACGGACGCCTCGAAAGGAAGGCCAGATAGAGGGCCGATACCTTTTCCTCCGGCGAGGTCGGGGACTTTGCGATGTCCTTTAAAAACTTTGAATTGTCCAGCTTCGACCTGATGTTTTCGCTGCCCATCATGTGCAGGAGCTGCTGCATTGAAACTGCGTTCGACCTGTCGTTTAAGTGCGACGAATTGCGCCCGGGCTTGCCGAACAGGGTGAGGAACGGGTTTGAGACGCTCCCGTCGTGCAGCGCGCCCGCGCGGAAATCCTCGGGCCAGAAGGCGTATGGTTCCGGGGTTATGCTCTTGAAGGGCTGCCACACGCCGAGAATCGTCCCGAGGGCGTCGTTCAGGCTCTCTGCGTCGAGGCGCCTTGGAATGTGGCGCGAGAAGAAGAAAAAGTCGTCGGCGTTGGTCGCGTTGGGAACGGACGAGCGCTGGTAGGCAAGCGACGTGAATATGAGCTCGTAAAGCCGCCTCAGCCGGAAGCCGGACGATTCGAACTCGCGCGCGAGAAAGTCCAGTATCTCGGGGTTGAGCGACGGCTTGTTCGGGCGTATGTCGTCGGCCGGCTCAACGAGTCCCGCCCCGAAAATCCAGAACCACACGCGGCTTGCGGCGGCCCTGGCAAAGTAGGGGTTCCTCGGGCGGAGCAGCCATTCGGCGAACGCCTCGCGCGGGTCTCGGCCGGGCGGGGAGGATATTTTTTCGCCGAAGATGAAGTAGTCGGCCCCCGACCTCACGGCCGGCTGGTCGAGGTCGAGCGTCAGCACTTCCTCCTTCCATTCCTTGGATTTCTTCACCGACATGTGCCTGAAAAAGTCCGCGAGGTTCGTCCCGTCCTCCTGCGTCCACTCCTCGTTCGGGTGGGCGTGGCACTTTACGCAGTTCGTGCGCGCGCCCATGAATACGAGCGCGGCGGCCTCCGCGAAATTTTCCGCGTCCTTGGTGTTCACGGCGCGGTAGAAGTTTACGGGGGGATCCTTGAAGTCGCTGCCGCTTGAGAGGAGCATTCGCCTTGCCATGACGTCGAAGGGCATTCCCGAGGCTACAGCGCCCCGCAGCCAGGCGTGGTAGGCCTGGGCGCCGTTCGGCCACAGGTTGCTTGGAAATTCGCTTTTTATGCGCAGCAGGTCGGAGAGCTTCATGGCGAGCCGGTCTGCGAATTCGGGGGAGTCGAGGAGTTTTGAGACGAGCCTTTTGCGCTTGTCCTTCGACTGGTCGCGGAGGAATGCGTCGGCCTGTTCCGCTGTGGGCGGAAGGCCTGTTGCGTCGAAATACAACCTCCTTAAAAACTCCGCGTCAGTGCATATGCCAGACGGCGCTATCCCGGCCTTTTTTTGCATTTTGGCCGCGAATTTGTCGATTGGGTTTTCGCTTGCCTCGTCGGGGAAGGGAACGGAGGGCTGCTTTGCCGCCACCACTGTGAGAGTCGCAAATTTTCTGGAAAACGAAACGTCCGCGAATGCCAGGCCGAAGCCCGAGGCCGAAACCTCCCCGCCCTTGGATACGGAGACGAACCCCTGCGGGCAGGAAAACTCGGCGGAGGCCGTAACATCCCTTTCAGAGCCGTCCGAATATTTCGCCAAAACCCTTGTGCGGGCCTTTTCCCCCGGGCGCAGCACGATTTCCTGACGCTCCAGCGATATCGAAACCAGCTCCGGCGCGTTGGCGTCGCGGAGCGGGCAGCCCGAGGCTATCCATCCCTCTATTTTCTTCGCGGCTTCCGAGCCCGCCGGGGCCAGGGCGCCGCCCGTGTGCGGCAAGCGTCCGTCGAGCTTTTTAAGCAGGAGGCTTTCCGAGGGCGTTTTGAAGTTTACGGGCCTGCCTTTGAAGGAGCCGGACAGGGCCTCGCAGTCGGCGCGCAGGTCTGCGGAAAACATGGAAAGCTTTATCCCGCCCGCCCCGGCCTCGGAGCCGTGGCACTTCGCAGATGCGCAGCCCAGATTCGCAACAACCGGGGCGACGTCCTCTGCGTAGTGGGCCTTTTCCGCCTCCGCGCCGTGCGCCGAAAGGGATGCGCAGGCGAGAATCCCAGCCTTGAGCGCGCATTTTGTCCGTACTTGCGTTTCCCCCATAAAAATCCCCAAGGTTCCGCAGGGCAACGCCCCGCAAAGTTTTTCCGCCTTTCATTGTCGCGCTTCTCAGGGAAAAGGCAAGCGAAAGTTTTCGCATTGCGGCCTTGATTTGGCGGGGCGCCTGACGTATCATGACCCTTAAAATCAATATGCTTGAAAACGACGCTACAGACGCCCTCCGGCCCCGGCGCGGCCGCCTCGGCAGGATTTTCTTCCGCGACTTTGAAGTGAAGAAGGCCGCCATGCGCGCGCCGGCTGCAAAGATTCTTGCAAGCCCGGATTTGGAAAGCCTCGGCAGGAACGCCGCGCCACTTTCCGAAATGGCGTCCCTGAAATATAACTACGCCCCCAACGCCGCCTTTGCCATCGCCTTTGCGGTCTGCGCGTATGCGGCGCATCTGGCTTTCCCCGGAATCCTGTTCAGAGGGTGGGGGCCTGCGGCCGTTCTCTGCGTTTCGGCCCTCTGGCTTTTTTTCATATTCCGCAAGGTGTCGGTGCGGAATGCGCCGATACGGGCCGTATTGCGACGCGCGGCCTTTCTGAAGTACGGAATAGAGCCGCTTTCGGGCTTCTCCCCGGCAGGGTTTGCAAGGGAGCTTGCGCGCGATTTCAACAGCTTTGCCTGCGGGGACGAATCCAGGCGCGTGGACGAGGCCCTGAAGGGCGTGGCCTCCTTTGACGGCGCGCCCTCCGGGCTTTTGATATACCGCTTCAGCTACGTAGAGGTGAGCCAGGTTTACGATGCCGCAAACAAGCGCATGCGCAAAGAGAGGAAGACCTTTCGACATAACGGCGTCATTCTTGAAAACTTTCCCTTCATGCCGCGCATGGAGCTGCGGGGCTCCTACGGAAGGCGCTGGGCGGCGGCCTCTCCCGGAAGATGGAAGACATCGCTTGATTCGTTCAACCGCGCCTTTGAAATCACCTGCAATGATGAAACGGAGTGCGCCAGGTTTCTAAGCCCTGCCGTGATTCTGCGCCTTGAAAGCCTTGCCGGAGCCTTTTCTTCGCTTTCAATCGAGTCTGCGGGCGGGAGGGTGAACGTCACGTTTGCAGACCGCGACCTCTTGGACCTCGAAATGAGGTTTGGGGACGTGGCCTCCTCTCCCGGGCTTATAAAATCCATAGCTTTGGGAAGATTCTCCGCCCCCAAGTATGAATTTCTGCTCCGCGTATTTTCCAGGATAAAGGCTTTTAACGACTCCAATTTCTGACTCCTCCCGGCTGCGCGCCCCCCCGCATGAAAAATCCGCGTTATATCCTTGAAAAATCCGAAGGATTCCGCCAGATTTTCTCCGGATGAAGTCGTCCGGAATTTAAAACAAGGCATCATATGGCAATTACGTCGGTTTTTCTAATGTCGCTCACGGCGGTCGCGGTTTTGGCGGCCGTCTATGTCATAGGGTTTTATAACAGGATTGTGGGGGCGTTAAACCTCGCCAAACGCGCGTGGTCGAATGTGGCCGGATGGCAGCGCAAGGAGCTTCGCGCCCTGGAACTTATGGCTGAAAAAATGGGCGAGTACGCAGCTTTTGAACGCGGCGCCCTTGCCGACATCACGCGCCTTCGCGAGGCGGGGGAGAGGCTGGACGACAACAAGATAGACGTGTCGGCCCTTCGCGAGGCCGCCGGCGTTTCAAGCAGGGCCAGGGCGGTGCTTGACGCGCGCCGCGAGGCGTATCCCGACCTCCAGACAGGCAAGCTCTACGTCTCCTACATGCGGGAAGTTTCCGAATGCGAGGCGCAGGTGGCGGCGGCTCTGACCGTGTTTAACCGAGGGGTCGAGGAATACAATAACACCATACAGATGTTCCCCAATAACCTCCTAAACGCCGCTTTCTTCCGCCGCGCAAAACTCGACGAGTTCCGGGATTCCAAGGCCGAATCCGAGTTTGAATACAGGCCGAATTTCTGACCTCCGTCCCGCATTGCGCTTCCCGAGCAAAATGGGGGAGGGCCGCTTTTTCAGCATTCCGGCTTCTCCAGCGGGCCTGCCTGCCAGCATTGTCTTGCCTTCCGCTTTTCAAGCGCGATTAGGCGCGGTTTGCCGCGTGCAACATGCGGAGAGTGGGAGCGGGACTTTCCCGAGGCCGGGGAAACTTCGGGCGCGGGAGTCTGCGCAGGCAGCCGTTTGCGGGAGCTTATATGTTTTAAGCGGAATGGCTTATGAATTGGGGGCGGAGGTTGGCGCAAAACCTGCTTGTGGGAGCTTCTGCCGTTTCCGCCTGCGGGGCGGCATTGTCCGCTCTCCCGTTTCTTTTATGGCATTCAGTCCGTGCCCGGTTCCATTTTCTGTTTCATCCCTGCGGGAGGTTTTATTTGCGCCTGAAAAACGGAGGGGGATTTTATAGAGGCAAAGCCTCCGCCGCGCGTTTTTTGCACGGCCCGGGGCGTTCAAACTCCCGCCCTTCGGCCTCCGGATTTCCCCGCGCCTAGCGCCTGATTTTCGCGCGGGCGTACTGGACGGGGTATTCGATTTCGGCCCCGAGCCTGGCCGCCGCCTGGAAGGCGAAGGACGGATTGCGCAGGAGCTCGCGCCCGAGGAGGATGATGTCGGCCTGGGCGTTTGAAAGTATGGTTTCGGCCTGCGCCGCCTCTGTTATGAGCCCAACGGCGGCCGTCGGCATGCGCGCGTCGCGCCTTATTGCGTGGGCGAACGGAACCTGGTATCCGCATCCGACCGGGATTGCCGCGTTTTCGACAAGCCCGCCCGAAGATACGTCTATGAGGTCCACGCCCTCGTTTTTAAGAAGCACTGCAAGGGCGGCGGATTCGGTTATGTTCCATCCACCGTCCACCCAGTCGGTCGCTGAAATTCTCGCAAAGAGCGGCATCCCGTCCGGAATTGCCGCGCGCACCGCCCGCGCGACTTCGACTGCGAAACGCGACCTGTTCTCAAAGCTTCCGCCGTATTCGTCCTTCCTCAAATTGGTTATTGGCGAGAGGAATTCGTGTATCAGATACCCGTGGGCCGCGTGTATTTCAACGATGTCAAAGCCTGCCTCGACGGCCCTTCCGGCGGCATTGGCAAAATCTTCCACCGCCTTTTTTATATCGGAGGCGTCCATCTCGCGTGGGACGGGATGGCCGGGATGGAACGGGAGGGGGGATGGGGCGATGGGGGACCACCCTCCGTCCTGCGGCTCCAGGGGCCGGCCGCCGAGAAAGTCTGCGGCGCAGCTCGCCTTGCGCCCGGCGTGGGCTATCTGTATGGCTGTCGCGCACTTCTGGGCCTTGGCAAAGGACGCTATGCGAGCCAGCCCCCCGATTTGCGAGTCGTCCCATATGCCGAGGTCCTGCGGGGATATCCTGCCTTCCGGGGAGACCGCCGCCGCCTCTACTATCTCAAGCCCCAGCCCCCCTGCGGCGCGCGCCGCATAGTGGGCGAAGTGCCAGTCGTTTGCCATGCCGTTTTCGGCGGAATACTGGCACATTGGCGAAAGCCCGAGCCTGTTTTTCAGCTCAAGGCCCCTTATTTTCATGGGCGAGAAGAGGAGGGGGGATTTTTGCATAATCTTTTTTCCGTTTTTAATCGGCGCGGCGGGTTCGTTTTTTAGGCGGGCGCTCCGGCTTTTGTGCCGGCCGCACCCCGGGGCGGGGGCAAAAAAACGGCGCGCGAAACAGACTCCCGCGCGCCGTTTGGAAGGCTACTTTATCTGCTCTATGAGGTATTCCGCCAGCGGGCCCTGGTCCTGCCCGAAGTTCGCTATTTTGAAGCTTTCCCCGTCCTGGACAATGAAGGCTGCGTCGTAGGAATTGACCATGTTGTCGCGCACGCGCGTAAAGAGTATGACTTTCAGCTCGCCGAGGTCCGCCATCTTTTTGAAGGACTTATCGTATGTCAGGTAGTCGGAAAGCGCCTTCTTCTGGTCTTCGGGGCTCATGCCGAGGTACTGCGCGGCGAACTTTTCGCGGCCCTTTTCCGTCATTGCGTCCCCGTAGGCGGGGAGGTCCAGGGCGTGGAACTTGGACTGGGCTTCCTTGTAGAACTTCAGCGCCGGGTTGTCGGCGTTCTGGTCGCCGGTGAGGTCGATGTATGCGATGTTGTCCACCGCCTTGCTTTCGCCCGCATACGGGAGTATCGGGCGCGTCGGGTCGGCCATTGCCACCGATTCGCCTATGAGGGATGTAAGCGGCGTTTTGCGGGCCACGGGATTCCATGCGAACCTCTCCTTGCCGCCGTCCTTTACGAGGTCGAGCCACAGGAAGCGCATGTCGGGCTTGAAGGTGCAGCCGGGGGCGTCAAAAAACACCACGGCCGATTCGGGGGAGACGAAAACCGCATAGGCGGCCTTTAGCTGGCCGGTTTTCCCCATGCGCCTGAAAAACGCCGCCGCTCGCCTCTTTTGGGCGGGGGCTGTGAGGCATGCCTCGAACTTCGGGTCCTTTGGCCCGGCCTTGACGGCCTCGACGGTTTCCATTGCAAGAGCTGTCAGGGGATCCGCCTTGGCGGCCTCCTTTGTGAGGTGCAGGGCCGGGAGCGTGAGGTTGGCCGTCTTTGAAAGGGAATCTTGGGAGTCGATTCTTACGGGAATCGGGAAGGAATAGCGCTGGGGGCCGGAGGCTTCGGCGGCGGGCTCTGCGGAGAATGCATAGGAGGCCGCCAGCAGCAGGACTGACGATATCAGGGTTTTTATATGCTGAGTCATTGCGGTGGTGTCGGTTTGGGGTTTACTGTTTTAAAGCTTCCGCGCCGCCCGTCAGGGCAGGGGCTTTGAGCCGTGGGAGGCCACGACGCGTATGGCGATGCCCCCGCGGGCGTTGAATAGGCCCTCCACCTCGCACCAGACGGGCTTCATGGCGCCTACGAGGTCGTCCAGAATTACGTTTACTGCGTGTTCGTGGAAACACCCCTCGTTTCTGAAGCTCCAAAGATAGAACTTCAGGGACTTGCTTTCAACTATTTTTTCCGCCGGGACGTACGTGATTTTGATTTTTGCAAAGTCCGGCTGGCCGGTAATGGGGCACAGGCACGTAAATTCGTCGGTCGAAAGCTCTACGGTGTAGGCCCGGCCGGGGTCCCTGTTGGGGAAGGTCTCAAGTATTTTGGAGGGCTTGTTGAGCTTCTTTCCGAGGAGCTTCAGGCCCATGCGGGGGGAGTCTTTTTTTGTCTTTTTTTCAGCCATGTTTTCAGTCTTCAAATTTGAGCGACATCACCTCGTCGGTCTGCCTCTTTCTAAAATCCAGCAGCCTCTCGCGCTTTTCCGGGTTTGAGAGCGCGAGAATCTGGACTGCGGCGACGGCCGCGTTGACAGCCCCTGCCTTGCCTATGGCGAGCGTCATTACCGGCACGCCCCGGGGCATCTGGACTGTTGAAAGCAGGGAGTCAAGCCCGTCGAGCGCCCAGCCCTTCATCGGGACGCCCAGTATGGGCAGGTGGGTCTGCGAGGCGAGGACGCCGGCAAGGTGGGCCGCGCCGCCCGCCGCCGCGATTATGACCTTGACGCCGCGCGCCTCCGCGCCGGAAGCGAGCACCATGGCCTTGTCGGGGGTGCGGTGGGCGGAAGCGATTTGGCGTTCATAGGCGACGCCTAGCGATTCGAGGGTCCTGGCGCAGTGCTGCATGGTTTCCCAGTCGCTCATGCTGCCCATTATTATGAGTACCTCCGGAGTATTCTGGTCTGACATATTGGCGGCATTTTTACATATGGGGAAATTCACGCAAGCAAAAATGATGCGCCGCAGGCCGCGAACCGCCGCTTCGGATGCGCCGCCCGGGGCTCGGGGATGCGCGGAATTTTATTTATATATGTGTGTTTCATATGCTTGCGCGCCTAACCCCGGCGGCGGGCGCGGCATAATAGCCTTGACACGCCGCTCAATCTCGAAAGAATCCGGCCGAATAAGGATATGGGCCTTGCACGCGGCCTCCGCGCCGTTTTTTTTGCGTATGAAGATAGTTATAGTAGGGGCCGGCGAGGTCGGCAGATACCTCTCGCAGATTTTGAGCGAGAGGGGCGACGACGTGACGGTAATCGAAAGTTCGGAAGCCATCGCAAACGAGATGGACGAGGAGCAGGACGTGCGCGTGATAGTTGGAAACGGCGCCTCTGCCAAGTTTCTGGAAAAGGCGGGCGTGCAGGACGCCGGATTTTTCCTGGCAATGACCGCCCACGACCAGCTTAACATCGTGGCATGCTCCCTTGCGAGCAAGATGGGCGCCAAGTACACCGTTGCCAGAATCCACGACCAGGTTTATTCCGACAATTCCATCATAAACTACCAGGAGCACTTCAACATAGACTTCCTCCTGAACCCCGAGGCCCTTTGCGCCGTCGAGTTTGCCAAGATGATAAGGAACCCCGAGCGCGTCGCCGTCGAGGACTTCGCGCGCGGTGAAATAGAGGTGCAGCGCGTCGAGCTGGACGCCGGGGCGAAGATTCTCGGGCGCCCGCTGCGCGACATAAAGTTCCCGAAGAACATGCGCGTGGGCTACGTGCAGCGCGGCGGTAAAATGATTGTGGCGGGGGCTGACACCTCGTTTATGCTGGGGGACGTCCTGACCGTCATGGGCTCGCCGGAGGCGCTCTTTGAGTCCCGCCAGCTATTTTCGGCGCGCAGGGCCGAAAACGACGTGGTTGTGGTGATATACGGGGCCACGGAAATTTCAATATCGCTCGTGCGCCTTCTCTCAAACCCGCGCTTCAGGGTGAGGGTGATAGAGCCGAGCCTGGCCCTGTGCCGCCGCATGGCCGAGCGATTCCCGCACATAACCGTCATAAACGGCAGCGCGACCTCGCTCAAGCTGCTTGAGGAGGAGGAGGTCGGCGGCGCGGACTATTTCGTCGCCTGCACGCGCGACGACGAGGAGAACATCATGACCTGCCTCCAGGCGAAGAAGCTCGGCGTAAGGCACGTCCAGCTCACCATAAACAAGCCCGACTACGAGGCGGTGCTCGGCAACATGGTGGACGTCATGGGGCTGGACCTCGTGGTCTCGCCGCGCAGGACTACGGCGGTTGAAATAATGCGCTACATCTCGGCCGACAGGTTCGTCAAGGTAGGCAAGCTCGACAACGAGGACGTGGAAATCATCGAGGTTCGCGTGTCGCCCTCCAGCCCTTGCGCCGGGAAGGCCCTGCGCGAGGCCCGCCTTCCGCAGGGATGCATAATAGCCGCGCACATGCACCGCAACATAACCAAGGTTCCCGGGGCCGACGACGTAATAAACGCCGGGGACAGGCTCATAATAATCCTTTCCAGGGAGCGCACGGGCGAGGTAGCCGGCATGCTGGGCGGACACCAATGAACTACCCCATAATATTCAAGCTGCTGTCGTTTATAACGCTCATAATGGCCCTCGCCTTCGGGGCGTGCACGGCGGTGTCGGCCTATTATTCGGAAAACGCCGTCGAGGCCGGGGCCTACGAGCCGTGGGTCACCTCAATCGCCATCGCGGTCGTCGCCTCCCTTGTGTTTTACCTTCCGGGCCGGGGGGCGTCGCGTAAGATATTCAAGAAGGAGGCGATGTGCGTCGTGGGCCTGGGGTGGCTTCTCTGCTCGCTGATAGGGGCGTGCCCGTACTTCATGATTTTAAACTGCGGCTTTTCAAACGCGTTCTTCGAGTCGGCGAGCGGCTTTACTTCGACGGGCGCCAGCGTGTTCGGCAACGTCGAGGAGTTTCCGAGGAGCGTGCTGTTTTGGAGGGCGCTCACGCAGTGGATTGGCGGCCTGGGCGTGGTGATACTGTTCGTGGCGGTGCTCTCCTCCCTCGGGGCCGGGGCGAAGGCGATATATTCGAGCGAGTCGAGCCTTGAGACTTCCTCGCTTGAGCGCGGGAGGCTGAAGAGCGGGATATGGCGGATACTTCGCATATACCTGGCCCTTTCCGCGCTTTGCGCTGCGGCGTTTCTTGCGGCGGGGCTTCCGGCCTTCGATTCGGTCTGCACAATGATGGCGACGGTTTCGACAGGCGGCTTTTCCGTCAAAAACGCCAGCTTTGCCGCCTATTCAAACAGGGCTGCGGAGTGGGTCGCCATCCTTTTTATGTTCATAGGCGGGACGAGCTTCGCAGTCCTGCTTGCGGCGGTAAAGCGCGACTTTAAAAGCGTCGCGCGGAACACGGAGTTCAAGGCTTACGCCGCCATAGTGGCCGCACTGTCGGCTGCCATATTCCTTTCCATATTCAACTATTCGACCCCGAGCGTTTCCGGGGCGGCGGGAACTTTCACAGACTCTGTCTTCCAGGTCGTCTCAATCCTCACGTCAACCGGCTTTACCAGCGCCGACTACCAGACATGGGCCCCTGTCACGCACGTCCTAATCCTTTTCATGCTGATTTCGGGGGCCTGCACTGGCTCGACCTCGGGCGGCCTGAAAATCGCAAGGATAGTCGGGGTTTCAAAGATAAGCCTAAACGATATTGAAAAATCCTTCCGCCCGAACGTCGTGAGGCCCGTCATGATGAACGGCCGCGCCCTGGGGGATTCGCACGCCCGGGACATGCTGTCATTCACGGTGCTCTACGCCCTCGTCTCGGTTGCCGCCATGATAATTCTTGCGGCCTTTGAGCGTGAAATGTCGCTGAGCGGGTGCATAAGCGCTGTCATGGCGTGCATATCGAACATAGGGCCGGGGTTCAACGAGGTCGGCCCTACAAAAAATTTCGGATTTTTGTCGGACGCGTCAAAAATCATGCTTTCAATTCTCATGGTTATGGGAAGGCTTGAACTGTACGCCATACTGGCGCTCTTCATGCCCTCCCTCTGGAAAAGGTTCACCTGATATGGCAAAACTTGGAGTAAACATAGACCACAGCGCAACCCTGCGCCAGGCGAGATACCGCGGGGCGGACGCCGCTTCCGGAATAATCGTGGAGCCGGACCCGGTTGAAATCGCCCTGCTTGCCGAGCGGGGCGGCGCGGATTCCATAACGGCCCACCTGCGCGAGGACAGGCGCCACATAACAGACGCCGACATATTCGCCCTGAGGGCCAATATATCGACAAAGCTGAACATGGAGATGGCATGCGCCGAAAGCGTGCTTGAAACGGCCCTTGCCGCCGCCCCCGACTACGCCTGCCTCGTCCCGGAAAACCGCGAGGAGGTCACCACCGAAGGCGGCCTGGACGTGGCGGGAAATTTCGCAAGGGTTGCGGATACCGTTGCGGCGCTCTCGGCCAGGGGCGTCGTGTGCTCCCTTTTCATCGACCCTGAAAAGGCCCAGATTGAGCGCGCCGTCGAGGCCGGGGCCCCAGCCGTCGAGCTTCACACGGGCGCCTACGCCAACGCCTGGGGAAACCCTGAGGCGCTTGAGGCCGAATTTTGCCGCATAAGGGACGCCGCCCTTTTTGCCGCGTCTGCGGGCCTCATCGTGAACGCCGGCCACGGCCTGAACTACCTGAACGTCTCGCGCATCGCCGCAATCGGGGTATTCGGAGAGCTGAACATAGGCCACACCATAATTGCGCGGGCGCTCTCGTGCGGGATTGAGCGGGCCGTTTCGGAGATGAAGGGACTCGTTTCATGAATGGGCCGGGCGGCGCCGTCGGCATCGGCACGGACCTTGTCGATGTGGCCAGGATTGCCTCGATGCGCGAACGCCACGGGGACTCTTTCCTGAATCGGGTGTTTTGCGATTTTGAGCTTGAGGCGTGCCTCGGCCGGGGGGCTTCGGCGGACATGCGCCTCGCGGCCCGCTTTGCCGCAAAGGAGGCCGTCGTCAAGGCTTTGGGCACGGGCTTTTCGGGCGATATAACGATGAGGAGCGTGGGAGTCCGCAACCTTGAAAGCGGGGCGCCCGAGGCCGTTTTGGACGCCGCCGCGTCCGCCCGCCTGCGCGAAATCGGGGGGACGCGCGTCCTTATCAGCCTCTCGCACCTGAAGAGCTACGCCCAGGCCGTGGCAATCGCTGTGAAGTGACATGGAAAACTATTGCGACGACATACTCGACTGCGAATCCTCCGCCGCCTATGAGCGTTCGCTCTTTGCAGGCGACCCCCGCGCCGCGCTGCGCGCCATGGATTCCGCCGGGCGCAAGACCGCCCGCGCCATCCTCTCTGAATTCGGCCCCGCGCTGGGCGGCGCACCCGAGGTGCTTGCACTCGTAGGCTCCGGACACAACGGCGGGGACGCCGCGAGGGCGGCCCTGGAAATCCTTGAAGCGCTCTCCGGCGCGTCGATTTCGGTGTTCGCCCCCGGAGGTTTCGGAGCCATGAAGCCCAACACGGCGTTTTTTGCGGGCCGCCTGATGTCTTCCTGCGGGCGCGTGCGCGAGGTCGGGGAGGGCGGGTTTCCGGGCCGGTGCGGGCTCGTTTTGGAGGGTCTTGCGGGGATGTGTTTCAAGCCTCCCATGCGCGGCGGCATGGAGCGGGCTGTCGCCCTGGCAAATTCCGTGCAGGCCCGCGTAAAGGCGTCGATTGACCTCCCCGCCGGGGTCGGTGATTTTCCGCCGTCTTCGGCCTTCCGCGCAGATGTAACCTACATGACGGGAATCGCCAAGGCTGCGGCGTTTAAGCCTGAAAACCGGGAGTTCGTCGGCCGCCTAAGGTATGTGGACCTCGGGTTCTTTCCGGAGGGTGCGCCGCGCGGGGAAAGGGCGGTCGTATCAGGCAGGGTTCTCGAGCCGCTCAGGCTCCTCCGCCGCGCCGAGACCGACAAGCGCTCCTACGGGCACCTCTTCATTTTTGCAGGATCTTCCAACTATCCCGGCGCCGCCCTGATGAACGCAAAGGCCGCCCTGCGCAGCGGCGTCGGCCTTGTGAGCGCGTTCGTCCCGGAGAGGTTCGCCTGCCAGCTTGCCGCAGCCGAGCCTGCTTGCATATGGATACCCTGTCCGGAGGACGAAAGCGGCGGCCTTTCGCTTGAAACGTTTTCGCTGTTCAGGGGCGTATGCGGGGCCGAGAGCGCGGTTCTGGCGGGTTCCGGAATGGGAAAATCCGCCGAGAGCGCGGCCCTCGTTTCGGAGATTATAAAAAACACCGCCGCCCCCGTCGTGCTGGACGCGGACGCGATAAGGCCGTCGGTGCTGGATGCCGCCCCACGGGACAAAATCCTCATAACCCCCCATGCCGGGGAGTTTTTGCGCATATCCGGGGGGCTTTCCGACGCGGACCTCTCCGCAATGTGCCGCTCAAGGGGCGTTGCTGCGCTCCTGAAGGGGCCGTTTTCCAGAATATGCGACGGCGGGGGGATCGCCTTCAACGTTTCGGGCGGCCCGATGCTTTCCCGCGCGGGCAGCGGAGACGTGCTTGCGGGGCTCGCCGCCGGATTCCTCGCGCGCCGGGACCTCGGCTTTTCGCGCTTCGACGCCGCATGCGCGGCTGCGCGCCTCCTTGGGTGCGCGGCGGAAAAGGCCTTCGCCGAATGCGGCGAGACCGCCTACGCCACTTCAGACATCTTCCCGTTCATAAAAAAGGCCCTTGCCGATGACTGACATTGCAGAAAGCTACATGCGCCTCGCGCTCATACCGAATGTGGGGGCCGCGACGGTGCGCAAGCTCATCGCCCGTTTCGGGTCGCCCGTCGAAGCCCTGCGCGCCTCGCGCCGCGACCTCATGTCCCTCGACAGGGTAGGCGCGAAAATCGCCGACGCCTTCGTTGCAGGCAGGGATTCAGTTGACGTGGACGCGGTGAAGGCAAAGCTCAAGTCGTTCGGCGCGGACTACGTGTGCATCGACGACGACCGCTATCCGAGGCTGCTGCGCAACGTCTATGACGCGCCCGTCGGCCTGTACGTCGCAGGTTCCGCAGACCTGAACGCGCCGTCTGTCGCGATAGTCGGGTGCAGGAATTGCAGCGTTTACGGGCAGTCCGTTGCGCGCCGGTTTGCGGCCGGCCTCGGGCGCATGGGCATTGTGGTTGCAAGCGGCATGGCGCGCGGGATAGACTCGGCCGCCCATTGGGGCGCGATAGAGGCGGGCGCCGCCACCGTGGCCGTGCTCGGATGCGGCATAGACATCGTATATCCGCCCGAGAACGTCGATCTTTACCGGAGGATAATCGCTTCGGGCGCCGTCATTTCCGAATACCCGTTCGGCATGCGCGCCGACCGCCAGACTTTCCCCATGCGCAACAGGATTATCGCCGGCATGACGTGCGCAACGGTGCTCGTCGAAAGCGACGTGCGCGGCGGCGGGATGATAACGGCGAGGCTTGCGTGCGACTTCGGCAGGGACGTATTCGCCGTTCCCGGCAGGATAGACCAGTCCACGAGCGCCGGATGCCACCTTATGATACGCGAAGGCGCGCGCCTTGCGGCCTGCGTCGAGGACATCGCGGAAGAAATGGGCTATTCTGGCCAGTTTGAAATCAAGTTTGAAGGCGGGGAGCCTTCCCGTTCGGACGCTCCCTGCGCGCTGGAGCTTGACGGGGACGAGGCGGCGGCATATTCGGCGCTCGCCTCCGGCGACGCGCTGTCGCCCGACGCAATTTCCGAGCGCGCAGGTCTGGCAATTCCGCGCGTTCTTTCCGCGCTTCTTATGCTTGAGCTTAAAAAGCTTGTCGCAAAGCGGACAGACGGGCGGTATGAAAAGCGGCTCTGACGCCCCGCGCGGTTTATTGCGCTGCGGCTCCCCGGGCGCCTGCCTGGGGTGCATTTTTTGCAAAGAGCCTTTGATTGCAGCCTTCTTAAATGCCGGGGTAGATTCATGCGCCTTATGCCTTAAAAAAACGTAAAACGCATGCTCGGGAAAGATTGAATAATTACCGCTGCAATTCCCGCGCCTCTCCAAAATCGGCATCTGGCAGGCTGGGGGGATTTTCCTTGCATTGGGGCCGCGCGGGCTTTGAAGGAGTCTTGCCTGCCGGGATTTTTTCCGCCGGATATTTCCGCCAAAACCCGCGTCTTTCGGCTTTTCGCCCGGGCGCATTCACAGACTCCGGAACCGGGGCGCAGGCAGGACAGCCCGCACGGGGGCGGAGTTCGGGCGCCTTTTAGGAAATGTGCGCAAAACAGGTTGCGGCTCATCCCGCGTAAAAAAATCCGGCGGAAACGCTGCCCGCCGGATTTTGTATCCGCGCAATGCTCAGGGCGTCAGGCTTCGCCCGGGGAGGTCATGCGGTCGTAGAACTCGCATATGTCCCCGCGCTTTTCCGCCTCCTGGAAGGCCATCGCGGGCCGGGGATGCTCGTTTAGGAAGCCCGTTATCATGTAGGAGTGGGCAAATCCCCAGCCGAGCTTTTCGCGCATGGGCTCTATGTGGTCCTGGGCGCATTTGAGCACGGGGCGTATGTTCCTGCCGATGTAGCCCATGAGAAGCTCGAGCGGGCAGTTCCCCGCGCCGCGCCCGAGGCCGGACACCGTGGCGTCGATGAAGTCAACGCCGCAGTCGACCGCCTCGATGGTCTTTGCGAAGGCTAGCTGGAGGTTGTTGTGGGCGTGGAAGCCTATCTTTTTGCCGGCGTCTGCGAGCGAGCGGCGGTATTTTGTCATGAGGTAGCGGACGCTGTCGCAGTAGAGGGAGCCGAATGAATCCATGAGGTATATCGTGTCGGCCTCGGACGCGCTCAGGATTTCGAGGTCCCGGCTGAGTTCGCTTTCCTTTAGCGTGCATATGGCCATGAGGTTCAGCGACGCCTCGTAGCCCTTGTCCTTGGCGTCCTTTACCATGTCGAGGGCCAGGGGTATCTGGTGGCTGTAACAGGCGACGCGGATGAGGTCCAGCGGGCTTTCGGACTTTTTAAGGATGTCGGTCTTGTAGTCGCTTTTTTCGGCGTCTGCCATGGCGGAAAGTTTGACCGGGCGGGGTGTGTCGCCTATTATCCGAAGGATGTCGGATTCGTCGCAGAACCTCCATGCGCCGTATTTGTCCCGGGAGAAGAGCCTCTTTGAATTCTTGAAGCCTATCTCCATGTAGTCCGCGCCGGAGTCTGCGCAGCAGTCGTAAACCGCGCGCACTGCGGCGTCGGAAAAGCGGCTGTCGTTCATGAGGCCGCCGTCCCTGATTGTGCAGTCGAGGACTTTCAGTTCGCTTTTGCGGTCGCAATTTGCGCCGCTTAAACCGTTGTTTTTTTTCTGCTTCATATGTTTTGGTCTGTAAAAATTTTCTTGGGTGGAGCCCGTAAAACAAAAAACCCGAACCGCTTTTTTGCGTTCGGGTGGTCTTGTGCTGTGCTTTTTGTTCACATGTACGCGCGCCAAACGCTAGACTGCGGCCTTTCCGTAGTAAAAATAAAAAAAGAAATAGGCGAACCATGCGCGCGCAAAAGACGTCCGGGTCTGCGTGGGGCCGGAGAGGTTTGCTGCGCTTGGGATTTGGCGTTTCATGTTTATACGTTTTTTAAAAACGGCCTTTTCCCCGCTTTTGTCAAGGGATTTTAAAAATTTTTTTGGCCTTGCCTGGATTGCGGCGCGGATGCGGATTTCGGGATGAAACCCTCCGCCGCGGGGGCCCTAACGCCGCCCGCAAACCCGCGCCATCCGGCTTTCCGCTTTTTTTTCGCGTTCCAATCCCCGCGCGTTTTGCGTTCTTGCGGGGCGATAGTTCTTGCCCGCGCCGCGCGGAAATGGCATAACAGAGCCATGAAAAGGTTTTTTGTTTTTCTCGCCGCCGCAGCCGCCGCATTGTCGGCCTTCGCCGGGGGCGGGCAGGTGCGCAGGCTGGACGTTGAAAGCGGGGCGATGGGCAGGGACATCCCGAACATCGTCGTCCTTCCGGAGGGATGCGAAACTTCGGGGCGTGAATATCCGGCGCTTTACCTTCTGCACGGCGCCGGCGCGAATTTCAGGGCCTGGCTCGACATCCGCCCGGACCTGCCCGAACTGGCCACCCGCCACGGCGTCATATTCGTCCTGCCCGACGGGGAAAATTCGTGGTATGTTGACAGCCCCGCAAAGGCGGAAAGCCGCTTTCAGGAATATTTGACAAACGAGCTTCCCGGCATAGTGGACAGGATATTCCCGACGCGCAAATCCCCCAAGGGCAGGGCGGTTGCGGGCCTCAGCATGGGCGGCCACGGGGCGATGTGGCTTGCGATGAACCGTCCCGACGTGTTCGGCGCGGCGGGCTCCATGAGCGGCGCCCTCGACATCACTGCGATTCCGAAAAGCGGCAAAAAGGCGGAAATATTCGGCCCCATCGACGAAAACCCCGGGCTGTGGGACTCCTTTTCAATCCTTAAAAACGCGGAGCGCCTCGCCGCTTCCGGCGTCGCAGTCTCTGCGGACTGCGGGACGGACGATTCGTTTATCGGCATGAACCGCGCCTTCCACCTGCGCCTCCTGAAGCTCGGAGTCCCGCACGACTATTCCGAGCGGCCCGGCGGCCACGACAACGCCTATTGGGCGCGCGCGCTTCCCTTCCAGCTCGAGTTTTTCAGCGGATTCTTCTCCTCTGAAACCTCGCGCTAGGCCGGGCTTTGGGCTTGCAAATCCGGAGGCGTTCGGCAAGCATGCCGCGAATATGAAACTATTTTCCAGACAGGCGTTCTGCGCCGTTTTGTTTTTTGCCTGCGCCGCGCTTTTTGCGCGCGCGCCGGAGCTTGTAAAGGTCAAGAGCCCCTCCATGGGCGTCGAAGTCTCGAACATAGTCGTCCTTCCCGACTCCTATCCGGACGGCGCGGCGGAGTATCCCGTGATATACCTTCTGCACGGCTACGGCGGGGACCACAGGATGTGGACTGCCATGCGCCCCGACCTCCCGGAGGTCGCCTCGGAAAAAAACGTGATTTTTGTGATGCCCGACGGCGGGACGAGCTGGTACTGGGACAGCCCCAAAAATCCCGCCCTCAAGTACGAAACCTACGTGGCAGGCGAACTTGTGCCCTTTGTCGATTCAAAATATAAGACCGTGAAGTCCCCCAAGGGCAGGGCGATTGCGGGGCTAAGCATGGGCGGCCACGGTGCGCTTTGGCTTGCGATAAACCATCCAGACGTGTTCGGCGCGGCGGGCTCCATGAGCGGAGGCGTCGATATAAGGCCCTTCCCGAACAACTGGGACATGGCAAAGAGCCTCGGCGACTACGCTTCAAACCCCGAAATATGGGATTCCCACACGGTAATTGAGGCGCTCTCCAAAATCCGGCCCGGCTCCCCCGCAATAATCATAGACTGCGGGACTTCCGACTTCTTCTACCGCGTGAACGAAAAGCTCCACGAGAAGCTTCTCTACATGAATATCCCCCACGACTACATTACCCGCCCCGGCGCCCACAACGGCGACTACTGGAAAAACGCCGTGGACTACCAGATAATGTTTTTCGACAAATTCTTCCGCAAATAGCGCCTTTTGGCGCCCCTGCGGATTTTCTTTACAATAACGCGCAGTGCAAATTGTCCTATATTCGGTTCTCATGGATTTAGGACTTTGCCTGCGCGTTTTTTGTCTTTCCTCTACTTTCGGTGCCGCGCCAGCCTCATTCCGCCGCCCTTGAAAACGGGCTTTGGGGAATTGCCGCAGAGTCCGCGGTCGCCGATTTGTTGGGAAGCGGTGCGGGCCTTTGAGAGTTCATCTGGGGCGGGGGGCTTTTTAGCGGGCTTCTCAAAACAAAAGCAGCGCCGCCGAAATGACGGTTATGGCGGCGATGAAGGCGCGGTACTTCTCCTCCGGCATCCACTTTACAAACTTCACCCCCAGAAACGCGCCTGCGATTATAAAAGGCGCCGTGAGGGCGCCCGCCGAAAGCGACGCGGCCGTTATGTTATCCCATGCAAAAATCTGGACGGGAATCTTCAGGTAGTTTACTGCCAGGAAAAACCATGCGCTTGTGCCGACGAACGCCAGCTTCGGGAGGTTCATCGAAAGGAGGTAAACCGCCATTATCGGGCCTGCGGCGTTTCCTATCATTGTGGTGAATCCGCCCAGGGCCCCGAATAGCGGCCCGTACCACCAGGATGAAAACACCCTTCGCTTGGCCTCCTCGCTTTTGCCGCGGCTCCAGAACATGACTCCGAGCCCCGCAAATATGCATAGGGCCATGAGCCGCTTGAATTCCCCCTCGGGGATTGCCGAATCCGCCGCCAGTGCCAGCGCAAACCCGGCGAGCGCGCTAGGAAGCAGCATTAATACGTACTTCCACTCTGCGGAGCGCCTGTAATAGGCGACGGCCAGAAGGTCCGCAAAACAAAGCATGGGAAGTATAAGCCCCGTGGACTCCTTGGCCCCGAACGCAAACGCGAGAATCGGTATCGAAACGGTGTTTATGCCCTGTATGCCGGTTTTCGACATGCCGACGAGCGTCCCGCATAAGAGCAGGGCCGCGAGCTTCAGGGGGGAGTCGGAAACAAGGGAAAAGTCGGGCATGGATTTTCTTTTTTAAGCGGTTAAGAATGCGCCTTTTGCGCCCGGCGTCAAGAGCGCCCGGGCATTTTTTGCCGGCGGGGCGCGGGGCATTTTTTCTTGAAGGGGATGCGGCTTTGGGTTTGATTGGGAAAATGAAATTTATAAGATTCAAGCCCATTTACATGGAGCGCGTCTGGGGCGGGCGCGATTTTGAGGCCAAGCTGGGCCGCACCCTTCCCGAGGGAAAGGTCATAGGCGAGGCGTGGGAGATTTCCGACCGCCCCGAAGCGGAGTCGGTTGCAGCCGGCGGGGAGTTCGACGGCATGACTATCCGCGAAATAATCGAGTCCCGCCCGGAGTACGTCATGGGGCCGGGCTGGAGCCCTTCTGCGCGCTTCCCGATACTTGTCAAGTGGCTGGACTGCCAGGAGCGCCTGAGCCTCCAGGTCCATCCGCCCAAAGGCGTTGCAGAGCGCCTCGGCGGCGAGCCCAAGACTGAAAACTGGTATGTCGCCGACTGCCGTCCGGGCGCGGGCCTGATAGCCGGGCTGAAGAAGGGCGCAACCAGGGAGGAATTCGTAAAGAGCCTCTCCGACAACTCCGCCGAAAGGCTCCTGCACCGCTTCCCCGTGGAAAAGGGCGACTCCATATTCGTGCAAAGCGGCCGCCTGCACGCAATCGACGGCGGCAACCTCATACTCGAAATCCAGCAGAATTCGGATACCACCTACCGCGTTTACGACTGGGGGAGGGTTGGCCTCGACGGCAAGCCGCGCCAGCTCCATGTCGAGCAGTCGATAGCGAGCATTGATTTCGGCGACTTTGAACCGCAGCCCATGCACGTTTCCGGCAAGGGCGGCGAAATGTGCTCGTGCGACGAATTCAGAATCGACCTTCTGCGCCTCGATGCGGGGGAATCCTTTGAAATAAAGGCCGGGGAGGCGATGCGCATTGTGAGCGTCGCGGAGGGCGCGCTTGAGGACTGCTGTGGAAACGCCGTGGCGATGTCTGAAAATATCGTGGTGCCCTTTGCGGAGGGGCTGTCCTTCAGGGCGTCGGCGCCGTCGGTTGTATTGATTACAAGGTAGTCGAATCTTGCAGAATTTGATTTGCAATCCGGAGGGGCGCCCCTCCGGATTTTTTTATGCCGCGCCGAACGGGGGCGCGCCATCCCCGCGCATGCGAATCGTATGGAAATCCTTGTACCTTAAACCCGATGGCTTAAAGAAAAATGAAAATGCCCGGCCGTCTGAGCCGATTTTTTGCGACATTTTCGATGCCAGGCGTATATTTCAGCGTTCTGAAAGCGCCTGTCCGGGCGTTTTTTTAAGGGGGCATGCTTTTAGCGCGGTTTTTCAGGTTCTCCGCAGGGAGGTTCTGGAGATTTTAGCCCTCTTTGGGGCGTCTTCAAAAAGCCGGGATTTGGTTAAATTAATGCTTGCAAACGGGGCGGTTTTTCAAAGTTATATTGCGGATAAAAGCGCGCAAAAGCTCCGGTAAAACGGGCGGCTTTTTTCGCATGCAGGGGCGGGCGTCCCGGAGTTTCTACGGTCGGCCGCAGGGGTTTTGCGCGCCGGCCGTGATTTTTTTATGAGCATAAAAATAGGAATAATGGGATACGGAAACCTGGGGCGCGGAGTCGAATGCGCCGTTAGGCAAAACCCCGACATGGAGCTTGTCGCGGTTTTCACAAGGAGAAATCCCGAATCGTTAAAAATTCTGACCGATTCCGCCGAGGTCGCGCCGGCTTCCGCTGCTCCCGACTGGAAGGGCAAAATCGACGTCATGATACTTTGCGGAGGCAGCGCAACCGACCTTCCCGCAATGTCCCCGGAGTTTGCGAAAATGTTCAACATAGTTGACAGTTTCGACACTCACGCGAAGATTCCGGAGCATTTCGCGGCCGTCGATGCGGCGGCCCGGAGCGGCGGCAATCTGGCCGTAATATCCGTGGGGTGGGATCCGGGAATGTTCTCCCTCAACCGCATGTACGCCAATGCCATCCTGCCCGAAGGCCGGGACTACACCTTCTGGGGCAGGGGCGTGAGCCAGGGCCATTCCGACGCCGTGAGGCGGATTCCCGGAGTGCGGGACGCACGCCAGTACACCGTCCCAGTGGAAAAGGCGCTGGAGGCCGTGCGCAATGGGGAGACGCCCGACCTTTCCGCGCGCCAGAAACATACCCGCGAATGTTTTGTCGTGCTCGAGGACGGGGCGGATGCCGCAAAGGTCGAAAGCCAGATAAAGGGCATGCCGAACTATTTTTCCGACTACGATACGACGGTTCATTTTATAAGCATGGAGGAAATGAGGCGCGACCATTCAGCCATCCCCCACGGCGGCGTCGTGATACGCACAGGAAAGACGGGCTGGGACGCCTCAAGCTCAAACCTCATCGAATACAGGCTGAAGCTCGATTCCAACCCGGAGTTCACCTCGTGCGTGCTGGCTGCATACGCAAGGGCCGCATTCAGGCTCTCAGGCGAAGGGGCTTCCGGATGCAGGACGGTTTTTGATATAGCGCCGGCCTATCTCAGCCCGAAATCGGGCGAGGAGCTTCGGGCGTCAATGCTCTGACTGCGCCGCATATTTTCATTTAATCCGCCCCGTGTCCGATGCGTCCGGGGCGTTTTTTTTCAGGCGTTTTATCCTTGGCAGCCGGCGGCCCCAACAGGCAGATTGAAGCTGGAGGATGGGGATAAAACGCCCTGCGCTGCCAGGATTTTGGGCGGGTGAGTTTGATTTTACGGCATAATAACGCCCCGCCGATGCGGGCCGCGCCGCGTATATTTCACTTTGGCATTTCCTGCCGGGATGCGCCGATTTTTTCTGCGCATTCCTTTTTCTGCCGGTATCTTACCACTATGTTTTTTACCGCAAAATATGTCGCCGGAGTCATTATCAGGGAAAAGATGGCCCCTCCGACAAAGAAAGCGGCAATCAGGTCGGTTCCCGCCGCGAGCAGCGCCTCATAGCTTTCCTCGTGTATGACGTTTGCCAGGGCGGACTTTATGTCGGAGTACGAGAGCGGATTGCCAAGTATGCGGCTGCCCGCATAGCATTGGATTGGATATATCAGAAATATTGTGAAATGGTTGGTTATGAGGGTTCCAACGGATGCGCCTATTTTGCTGCCTTTAAGCAGAAACGAAGTCGGGATGGAAAAGGCCAGTTGAAATCCGAAGGGTATGAGGCAGCCCCAAAACATGCCGATGGACCATCCCCTTGCTATATATTCGGGTGAAGCCTTCTCGGATACGATTTTATCGTATAGCTTTTGGAGGTTTTTCTTTATGAAGGCTGCGAAGCGTAAAAACATTGGATATTAATGATTGCGATGAGGCCGGTCATTGCAACAAATTTTGCGCTCTTTTCTGCGGGTTATGCAGATTTTGCAGCGAAAGGGCGGGGGATTCCGGGTTACAGGCGGCGGAAAAATCGCAACACATCATGGGCGGCATTTCAGGCATCATCCGCATGCGCATTTGCGGCATCTTGAACATCCGTTGCAAATGGGGCGGCTGCCGCACTCTGCGCATGCCGGGCCGAAGTATGGCTCGTATGCCGAACTTTCCCCAAATAGCGCGCCTTGCGCCGGGGGCAGTTTCAGCTTGTATTCAAAGCTCCTGCCCTTGTGGATTCTGCCGCCCTTTTCAAAGCGGGCCCCGGTTTCAATGAGGCAGAAAGTCGTGTCGCATGCAACGCATTCCCGGTAGAGCTTTTCAACCCATTCGCATTTGAGCGTCCTCGAGCCCCCGTAATTTTCGCCCCCGGCTACCACGCGCTCTATCTGGCCGCTTTTCAGATATTTTTCGAGCGAAACTTCCCCTATGAACGGCGCGACCATCACGCCCTTGTGCCTGAACGGAAGCTCCAAAAGAATTGGCAGGCGTTCGTCGGCGCGCTTCTGGTTCTCGGCAGTTACATTGAAAAACACGTTTTCCCATCCGCCGCCCCAGTTGTCCGGGAGGCATTCAGGCACCCGCTCGGGGCGCTTGGTAAGAAGAAAAAATATGACGTCCCCGCGCTCGGCCATAATGCTCCATGCCTCTTTTCTCCAGGGGTCGGCGTCCTCTATGAAAAAGTCGGAAGTCATGCATACGCGCAGGGTTTCGCCGCTTCGCACCTTGTATTCGCCTCTGGCGTTTCTTTGCAGGGGGTAGTCGAAATTGTTTTTCACCCTGAACACCCGGCTCGGATTCAGCCCCCGCTGCCGGTCGAGAAAATACATGTAGCAGTTTGAGCATCCCTCGCTTTTCCTGGCGCAGCCGTGCCACGGATTCCAGATGTCGTGCATTCCGTTTTATCGAGCGGTGTTTTTCTTGTAGGCCGCCCCCCATTTTTTCATGGAAAGGAGGACGGGGTTGAGGCTTTTTCCAAGCTCGGTCAGGGAATATTCTACCCTCGGGGGGACTTCGGCGTAGACTTTCCTCGAGACAAGCTGGTCGCCCTCCATTTTGCGGAGGTTTTCCGTAAGCACCTTCTGCGAGACGGATCCGACTGACTTTCGGAGCTCTCCGAAGCGTTTGGTTCCGGCCAGCAGGTCGCGAAGTATCAGTATCTTCCACTTGTCGCCAATGAGGGAAAGCGTCGTTTCGACGGGGCATTCCGGGAGGTCTTTTTTGTTTTTCATGCGCCAATAGTTTCTTTTAGGTTATTATAGCACAAAATTGTGCCTACTTTACATTTTATGCATGGTATGATAAAGTAATCACCATTCGGACTGAAAGCATAAAAAAACAAAAAATGAAAGGAAAAAACATGAAAGACATCGCAATTGCAAACTGCGCTACCATCGGCGGAAGCGAAATCAGGCAGAGCGAAAACAGGTTTGTTATAAAGCCCGTCGTGGGACTCGGCGAAGGCGAAAGGTGCGCCGTTCATTTTGTGGAAGTTGGCCCCGGCAACTCCGCCTTCGGCTACCACTGGCACGAAATGAACGAGGAGGTCTTCTACATAATAAGCGGCAGCGGGATTGTCCGGACCGAGAAGGGGGCGCTCGCAGTCAAGGCCGGCGACGCGATAGCCTTTCCGGCGGGAAAATCCGGCGCCCACAGCATAAGAAACGCTTCGGATTCCGAGAAGCTCGTGTACATTGATTTCGACGCGGTAAACATTCCCGACCTTGTTCACCTGCCCGATATTGGAAAGGCAATGTACACCGGCCCCCATTCAAGCGGGATGATAGACGAGCCTGAAACCACGGCGTAAAGGAGGATTTGACATGAGAATAACAGCGCTTTTTGCCGTATCAATAATATCCACGCTCCCGGCTTTTGCCGGGGGCAAGACGGTGTTGTTCGACCTGTCGCACGGGCAGTGCCGCGACATCGTGGAGGGGTATGAATCGGTGCCGGGGTTCGACACCCACATGCACATACTTTCCGACTATGAGAAATTCGCGTCGGAGGCCGGGGCGGATTTCAAAGTCAATGAAAGTTCGGAGCTGGACGAAAGCGTCCTCGGCGGCGCGGATGTGCTCGTCATGCTTTCTCCGCTCAATAAGAATCTCGGAAGAGACATTTCCGCCGCCGAAAAGAAGGCCGTTTCGGATTTTGTAAGAAGGGGAGGGGCTCTCCTGATATTCGTTGACGAGGAGCATCGTGTGGATTTGGACAAATACGGGGCAAACGATATAACAAAGCAGTTCGGAATCGAGTTCGGAAAGGATATAGAGGGCCTTCCCGGAAACTGCGGGGCGGTGAGCTTTTCAAACGAGATTTTTGCCGGAAGGCGCGAAGTCCCTTACAGCGGAAGCCGCCTTTTGCGCGGAGGCATTCCCGCGAGCGTTTCGTACGAGGGCGGGTATCTGCACGGAAGCTACGTCAAGCTCGAAGGCGGCGGAAAGGTTTTCGCATGCGGAGAGGCAATGGTCGGGCTTCTAATGGGGTATCCGGACGGAGAACGGAATGTGCACCGTAAAATGCAGTCGCGCTGGTGGGGCAAGGACAGCAAGGCATACATGCGCGAACTCATCGCCTGGGCCCTCAAATGAGCGGCCGGTTCGCTGGTGGAGGGCGGGCTTCCCGCTCTTTACTCGGCAAGGCCGACGATAATAAAAAAAGGCATGCGCTAAAAGGGAGAATTTACATGAAAAATTCCCCTTTTTAGAAGCCTTTATTTTTCAATAATCAAGCGAATCCAAGTTATAATTTAATTTATCAATAAGTATGAAAAAGTTAGCATTGGCAGCCCTCTTGGCAATATTTGGAATTGTTTGCGCCTGGGCGCAAAATCCAGAGAAAAGTAAAAACGCAAAAGAAGAGGTCAAGGTGGATATTCTTGGCGAAACATCGCAAAGCTGGGATGGCGCAACTCTTCCAAACTATCCGGCGACGACGCCGAAGATTACCATTTTGCGTTATACATTCCCGGCCCATCAGCGTCTTTCGCCCCATGTGCATTCAATCATAAATTGCGGTGTGATGCTCAAAGGCGAGTTGACCATCGTGGCAATGGACGGACGCGAGCATACCTTCAAAGAGGGCGATGTGGTAATGGAGATGATAGGCGCTGTACATTACGGTGAAAACCACAGCAACGAAGAGGCTGAAGTCATTATGTTCTACGCCGGTACGGAAGGTCTGCCGCTGAAAGAAGAGGCAAAATAATCGGATTTCAAAGACAGGCATATTATGGAATATTTCGCATTTCAATGCATATGTCCCGTCAGATTTCCGAATGCCAAACCTTTGAGTTTGCACTGGCACTGGGCGAACTCGCCAAGAGCCGGGCGCATATAGAGGCGGCTGTAAAACGGTGAGCGCGCTGCTTGGTCATTCCAATATTATGACTACGCTGAATCTCTATGTTCATCCAAATCTTTATCAAAAGAAACGTTGCATTGAGAGAATGAGTAATATATTGAAAGTATAATTCTTGCAATTATATGTATGGAAAGTCCTTATGAAAACTGTCTTTTGCGCAATGATAGGGGTTTTTAAAAAGATTCGCGGGGCATTATGCGCCGGCTTGTTGGGAGGCGCGCCGTTTATTTTAAATGGCGGAAATTTGGCGGATGTTATAGGGAAATGCGATTCAGAATTGGCAAAGTCCGGAGAACTTATAATAGGGGCCAGCGTCTGCCCCTTGTTCGCCGAAGAAAGATACGGTTTTATAAGTTCAATGGAGTCTGATTTGTCGGGCGCATTTCCTAAGGCGGATGTCCGAACCGCCTTTGAAAAGGCCGGGGTGGCGGACGTTCTGAATGGGATGTTTGAAAAAAATCCCTCTTTGGGGCTCATCGCATTCTATGTGCATTCCGGCGGCGGCGATGCGAAGATACGCATACTTGATATGGAAAATATGGAGCCTCTGTGCGATATAAGGCTTGCGGGAATTTCCGAAGGCGCGGGATTTCCGCCTGATGCGCCTGCGTCCATTGTGAGGGCTTTGAATTTTATAAGCGAAGTTTCGGGACATTTGGATTTCAGGGACTTGTCGGGATATGCCAATTTGTCAAACAAGCTGCCGTGGTCGGTCGCAGCGCGCGGCAAATGCGTTTCTTTTTTGTTCTCTCCGCCTTCCGGTTTTGACGGCGGGGGACTGAAGCTTGTTTTGGATGCGGATACGGGGCGAATCTTTAAAATGGAGCAGACAAGATGAGAAATTATTTTATTAGACTCACGGCTATTGTTGCCTGCCATTTTTTGCCATTCGGCGCTGTTTCGGCTTCGGATTCCGTATTTGAATTCTTAAGCGCCCTCGACGCGCGCGCGGAAGATTCGCCTGAAGGGGAGTACGCCCTTAGGTCTCTGATGTTTTTCCCGCCAGCCTTGGGGCGCGATTCAAATGAAAGCATGAAGGAAGGGCGTGTAAAAGAGATAGCTTCTTCGGTATACCGCAGAATTTTTATGAAAATGCCCATATTTCCTTTTATTTCCCGGGGCGAGCTTGAGGGGAAATTCATGGATTTCAGGAATGAAATCGCGGGGGGCGTGGTCGTCGCCGTATTCAGTTCCCGAAATCAGCCCCTCGGAATGATGAAGGAGGGGAACGAGTATTCCATGATACGGATATTCCGCTTGTCAAACGCCGAACCGATAGGCCGCTTTCATATTCCCACCCAGTTGCCTCCCCCTTCGTGGGAAGAGGATGGAAAGGGTTTGGGGAGGCCTTTTGCGGAGGAAATGGAGGCTTTAAAAGGGGTCCAAAAATTCCTGAGCGAATCTTTCAATCCCGTATCAGATTATTTCGATTTTTCAAATTCCGCGGATTGGAGCGTTCAGAGGTCAGGCGGCACAATGACGTTTCAATTTGAAAACGCAGGCGGGAAGGGCGGCTTTATAATAAGCATGAATATGGATTCCGGCAGGATTTGCGAAATCATTCCGCGTCCCGGAGACTGATTTTTGCGAAAAGCCGGAGAGGATAGGAGAGTGCCCATATGCCTCCCTTTGGGGGCATCTGGCGGGTTTTGGGGCGCCACGGAATGCGGATACATTTGCCTTCGCCGTGCGAAAAGGCGCGGGAATTTGATTTTACATATGCTCACCTGAGCTTTTCCCAGGCGCATTGCGCGAACTTTTCGGCGGGCAGCTCCACAAACCGGTAGAAGAGCCAGACCGCCGCTGCAAGAACGGGAATCGAGGCTGCCCATGAAAGTGCAGTGGCTTCGGCGAACCCCCATCCGCTTTTTATTAACGCCGAAAATGCCCATGCGGAAAAAGACATCATTACCGGGAAATGGACGAGTATCAGGGCAAAAGACCATTTTCCCGCGCTGCAAAGCCATTTTCGGCTCACGGCCTTTTGTGCCGCAACGCTCAGGGCAAAACCCAGAAGCATCGCGAAGTTTGCCGCCGAATACAACACGGAGGCGTCTATCGCACGGGGAAGCCAGACGATGGGGAAGGCGTTTCCCGCCGCAAGCCCGGCAAATATCAGGGCGGGCCCCAACCGCCGCGCTTCCCTGAGGCGTGGGCAGTTTTCCGCCATGTCAGCCGCAGCGATGCCGGCCACAAATGGGGCGTAATGCCCGTTTATGGCCGTGCACAAGGCGAAAATCGCGGCGTAGAAAACCCACCTTCCGCCTTGCCTTCCGAAAAGCAGCAGTATTGCGTAGCTCAGGTAGGAGCCTGTGAAAATTATATTCATGCACCAAAGTATGCTGCAATAATAGCCGTCACCCGCTGCAAACGCCGTGTATATCCCGGAAATCAGGGCGGGGAGGAAAGAGACGCCGTTTTTGTAGAAGGCCATCGACCAGTTCGACGGCGCGAGTTCGCCAAGCTGCGCATTGAACATGAGCCCGCAGGCGGCGACGGCATAGCATATCAGCGTGCATGCGAGCACGGGCGGCATCAGCCTGAAATAGCGTTTGACCGCCTGCTTTTTGATAAATTCGCCATTCCCGCTTTTGAAGTATACCGAGGCCAGTGTGAAGCTCACTATGGCAAAGAACGTGTATAGGGGGTAGGAGCTGTTTGTGAATATGGAAAACGGGAAGGCGGAGAAATAAAATTCGCTTTTGTCTGAGTCGGCCACCCCGCATTCCCAGCCGACGTATCCGAACGGCATAAAGGCCAGGACGTAGTGGAAAACGGTGACCCATATTCCGGAAATTCCCTTGAGGGCGTCTATATACGGTATGTGCTTTTTCATTATAAAAGTGCCGCAATTAAATTCAGTATGGGGAAAGTCCATAGCATTGTCGCATCCCGCAAGGCAAACGGTTTTATGGAAAAATCGGGCCGGTGAAGATTGGGAGGGCCGGCGCAGGGGAGGGGCTCTTTTCTCAAGCGCCCGGTTTTCCCCGTCAAACTCTGCCGGGCGATATGGCAAATCCCCCGGAAAAATCGCGCAGAAGTTTGGAGATTTCGGACGGCCGCATTCCTTCTTTTGCGCGGGCGTCTCATTCGCGACGTTTGCCCATTTTACGGGGCGCGTCATGCCCGCTTTTTTATGGCGTAAAATTTTGCAAAAAAAGCCTTTACTTTAACGTTAGCGTAAATGTTAACATCCTGTTATAATAATAAAAATGAAAATGGGGGATTTTTAAAAGACCATTGAAAGTTGAATGCCAAAATGAAAAATCGCGCGGAAACAGAATTTAAAATAAGCGAGATAGCCGGCTTTTACAGCATGACTCCGAGGACGCTTCGCTATTACGAGGAAATCGGCCTGCTCCGCCCTGCCAGGATAGATTCGTCATCTGCTTACAGGTATTACGGAAGGGATTCCATCGAAAGGCTCGAAGTCGTGTCGCAGTTAAAGGGCATGGGGCTGACTCTCGACGAGATACGCGAATGCCTCATGGGGCGCTTTTCCGTTTACGACAAAATCGAGCAGTGCAAAAACGAAATTCACATGCTGAACTTCAAGCTCAAAGAGCTGGAGTTTCTCGAAACCAAGCGCGGGCAGTATGTTGCGGACATAATCGACGTCCCCGCCCGTACGACTCTGGCGCGCGAGCTGAAGGCCAAAAGCCACGCCGATATGATAGACAGCTTTTACGCCTTTGTGGAGGAGATGATTTCCCAAAAGGTGAAGCTCATGCCCTTCAAGCGGTATTTCATAGAGCTTGTGGACGGGAGGTTCGTCGATGGCGACCCTCTGGTGAGGATTCACGCCAACGTTGCCCTGGACCGTTCCGCGCCTGCGGGCACGGCCCTTTTCAAGGGGCGCAGATACATCCGCACCTGCCACCGCGGCACATGGCGCGAAATCTCAAATGCTTTTGAATTTCTGCTGGAACACGCCGCCCAAAACGGCATGACGTTGGGCAGGCCGGTCCTTATAACCTATGTCAACGGAACTTTTTTCACCGACAGCCCGGACAACCTGGTCTCGGTCTGCCTCCCCATGGATTGAAACCTAAAAAAAGGGTAAGGATGAAAACACATCGCACAAAAAAGTCCGCAATAGCGGCCGGAATATTTCTCTCTGCCGCGCTTTTGCCCGGCAGCGCAAGCGGGATGTCCGCAATCGGAGCGATTGCAAAGGCCATAAAGTACACCTTCAAAGTCGCCGACGCCTGCACCAACGAGGCCCATGACAAGCAGATGTACATTACGACCAACACGCAGCTCGAAGACTACGACGGCCTCTTTGAAAAGACGGGAAAAGACGCCGTGGGAATGTTGAACATCAGGATTTCCCCGAGCCGTGTTGCAGATTCCCACTTGGCGTACAATAGTTTCATTGTGAAGTCGGATAAGTCCGCCTACGGCTATTTCCACAGGGATTCGGGGGCTGCCGAGAGCTCGCAGATGGGCGGCATATTCCACACCGAATTTATCGTCGAATCCACCGGCAGCGACGAGCACTGGAATGTTTACAACGCGGTCGGCGTCTTCAACGATGTCGGCACCTCCCTCGTCTCGGACTGGGTGAAGTTTGACGCCAACACAATAAATGTTCAAGGCAGGGGCAACGCGCGCGCCTACGGCATCGCTGCGGGCGGAAACTTTGATATTCCCGTAATCAACAACGACATTGATGTCGCAAGCGACTACAACAGCGCATACGGCGTGTATGTTCTTTCGCAGTCGGGCGGCAGCAGAATGTCGCAAATAGGGGCTGGAAACGACATAAATGTCCGCGTCAGGGCAGGCAGAACGCCCGGTTGGACGCAGGAATCAATGGCGGCCGGCGTCTATCTGAACTCGGCCTACCTCGGCGAGATAGCGGGCACTGCGGATTCCCCCGTGAAAATAACGGCGCAAAACGAAGGGCTAAGCGACAACGACACTGCGGTCGGAGTGTTCGTGGCTGACGGCTCCAACCTCGAAAGGGGCGTGAGCCACGCCAATATAACCGCCAAATCGCAGGGAGACTTTGCCGTGGGCATCGGCGTTTACGGCGAGAACGGTACCGCGCACATAGGCCAGATAAGGGACGTCGACGTAAAAGTCTCTTCCGAAAGGGGGCGCGCGGTGGCACTGCTTTTCGACGGGAATTATACGATGGACGGCTCAATAAGCGGAAGCTTTGAAGTCAAGTCCCACGGCGACGTATTCGGCTATTCCTTCGGGCGAGACGTTTCCGGCTGGCATTCGAGCAGCGAGGGCGGCATCGCGTTTTACAACGGATACACAAAGGACTCCACGGGCCTTGCCATAGACTACGGCAATGTTCGCATAGACATAACCTCTTACGGCGCCTCGAGCGACGCGGAAGGCAACAGCGCCTACGGAGCCTATGTCGCGGAAGGGATAAAACTTGACGACAATTTTGGGTTTGTCGGCAATGTTAACACTTCGGGTTTGGGGTACGGCATATACAACTGCGGGGAAATCGGGGACTTGAATTTGCAGGCGAACGTCTTTGCGCAGGGCGGCACTGCCTATGGCATATACGCGGCAGGCGGAAATGGCGACGCCTTCAAATCGTCTATCTCCTCCCTGAAAGAGGGGGGCTTCATTCGCGTTGAAAACAACGGTTCCCTGGGCGACGCCTACGGAATATATCTCGACAAGGGCGCCTCCATCGGCAATATCGCGGCCGATTTGAAGGTTGCAAATGCGAAGCGCGGATACGGCATATATGTCGAGCAGGGCGCGTCGGTGGGCGATATTTCCGGCGACATCGCCATATCCTCCAACTGCGAATTGGCGTACGGCATTTTCAATGACGGCGGGTCGGTCGGGAAGTTTTCCGGCAATTTTACGTTTGAAGTGGACGGCTATGCCCTCGTTTATGGCAAATACGACCGTTTAAGCGATATTCCGGTCGGATTTTTCGACATCACCACCGGCGATTCGTCTACTTTTGACATATCGCCTTCTATCCGCATTGTCCGCGCCGCCGAGAACACGCAATATACTGTCAGCATTGACGAGTATCCGGAGACCCTGGACATAAAATACGATATGGAATACGGATCCGGCATCTTTTTGGCTGGAGGCTCAAAAGTCGTGTTTTCCGGCGAAATGAAGGGCGTGGATATAGGTATAAAGGCCACGGGCGCCGGAACGGAAGTCATAAGCGTCAGCGGCAATATAAATAATGATACCTTAAACAGGGATATTAGCGGATCCATATTTGTGGAGGAGGGCGCCAAAGTGACGGATATAACCCCTACGGCAAATATTCAGGGGGACGTCTTTATTTCCGGCGCGGACTCCCAAATCGTAAACTTCCGCCCGAATTACATTAAAGGGAATATCTCCATTTCAGGCGAAGGGGCGCAAATCGCAAACTTTAGCCCGAAATCCTTTAAAGACAGCTTTGTTGCGCTTGAAAACAAAGCGTCCATAGGGGTGTTCGACATATCTGGGGTTTCTTTTGTAGAAGGTGTCAGGTATGAAACTGTCTCCAGCGTCAGCTTGGATTCCGGATCGAAGATTTCGAGTATTGTGGGAACCAATGTCCCCAGCGGGCATATTTTCCAAAGAGATGTGTTTTCAGCAAAGGGGGGATCCGAAATAGGAATCTTCGACGCATCTTATGTCTCGTCTTTTGACGCCTATGAGCAATTCAATCTGATTACCCTCGAAGACTCCAGCTTTGCCGGAATGTCCGCAAACGCCAAAATCGAGCTGCGGATTGATGCCGCTGAGAGCCGCGAATTGTATGATTTCGGCGCGATAAGGGCGTCGGGCTCGTCCAAAATCGGCGATATTGCGGAGGGCGCTGAAATAATCGTGAATTCGGGGAATAAAATCTGCGCAACCGTTTATGGAATCAATGCAGGTATTTTGGGTGACGAGTATGGCTCCGTGTCGGTGGGAACCATTGCGGGAAAGATTTCCGTCCATGCAGGCCCCGTATCCAGAGCTTACGGAGTAAAGTCCAAGGGTTTTATCGAGGGTCTGACATCGACTGCGGAAATTTCTGTAAATACCGACCGCGATCGCGCAATCGGAATGCAGTTTAGTTCCATAGGCTACATTGCCGGCAAGATTTCGGCAGAGAGCATGGGCGATGTGGAATACTGGGACGAAAGTTATGCCATCTATGTGGATAACGGCTCCGACGTAGTGAAATTCAGGGAAGGCGCACAGATAAGCGCCATAACGAATTCCGATTACGGCTTTGCCCTGTATGCTGACGGGACTCCCAGTTTGAGAATCTCCGGCGACGATTCCCTAATATCCATGCACGGAAACGTTTTCAGCGGCCAGGAGGGGGCGTTTGTCATAGAGAGCGGGCAGTTTTCCTTTGCCTCCTCCCGTTGGACGGCGCCGTCTGAAATTTCATTCGGCTATATGGACCCCGAAACTTCCGAAATCTCCACCTCAAGCGTGGTTTTCACGGACAGCACTTCGCTGAATACCGCCAAGGTTGTTTTCTACGCGAATTCGCTCGACGACCACTCTTCCATTTCCGTCGCGGAAGGCAAGACCCTGAGCCTCGCAAATGCGGACACTGCCATAAGCATCATCCTGGCCGAGGATTTTCTGGCCGAATCCGGAAGCGACATCATGCTTTCGGACGCCATGATTTCGGATGAACTCAGGGCCGCCACCGCCGACAGGTTTAACGTATATTTGGGCTCAAAACTTCTGGACTCTGAAATATGGAGCGTCTTTAACGACGAGCGCGGCTTCGGCGTTATATTCAATTCCGCAGTGCCCGAGCCTTCCGCGTATGCGGCAATATTCGGCGCGCTTTCCCTGGCCTTTGCGGCCTGCCGCAGGAGGAAGTGATTCTGGGCGGGCCGGCGTTAAAAATATTCCATATTACATTAAAAATCAAATATTCCAAAGAGATGAAAAAACTTCTAGCAATCCTGTTTTCTGCCGCGGCCTGCACGGCGTCAAACGCGGCGGATTATTCGCTGATGTACGTTTTTGGCGATTCGTATTCGGACGTCGGCAACTACTCCGTTTCTCAAAGCCCAAGCCGTTCGCCATACGCTTACGAGGGCCGATGGTCGAACGGAAAGCTGTGGAACGAATATCTGGCGGAAAAACTCGGCATGAATGCGCCGACAATATCCAAGGAGTATATGAATGGCGATTCGCCGGAAGAAGGCCAAAACAATTTTGCCTATGCCGGCGCAAGGAGCGAGAAAAATAATTCATCCGAAATCCCTACGGTGTACGAGGAGATACACGGTCTGCCCGAATACGAAATTTACCTATATGTGGGTTTTGACCGCTACGGCGTTAATTTCTCGGAAAACGACCTTGTCTTGGTATGGGGCGGCATTAACGATGTCGTATTTTGGGACGATGTTATTTTCGAGGGCTACGAATCAAGCGACTATGGAAGAGAATCCGCGCAGAATATGGCGAAGAGAGTCCATGAACTGATAAACATGGGCGCAAAAAACCTGGTTGTCCTCAACCTTCCAAATCTGGCGCATCTTCCCATCGCATCGGAAGGTGTGCAATGGAGGCCCGTATGGTTCGAAGAAGGCACGCAAGCGTTCAATGAGACCTTTGCAAATGAAATCAATGCGCTTGTAGAGACGTATAAAGATGAGGGGGTCCAGATAACCCAAGTCGATATTTTCACCCTGTTCAACTCCATTATGAACGACCCACGGAACTACGGGTTTGAAGACACCGAAAGCGAGCTTATAGTCGCTCTGGAAGAAAACGGGGATTTGGATCAGGATAAATACCTGTTTTTCGACGAAATGCATCTCACAACTGCCGGCCACAAGGTGATTGCAGACGCCGTGTACGATGCCATGACCGTGCCCGAACCTTCAACGTATGCGGCGGTTTTCGGGGTCCTGGCGCTCGCCTTTGCATCCTGCCGCAGGAGAAAGTGAATCTGGACGGCCCGGCAAATACTTCCATCCATCGCATTTAACCTGAACGAACCAAGAATATGAAAAGAAAAAACGGAATTATTGCACTCTTAGCTTCGGCCGCCGTCTGCGCGGCGGCGGACGCGGCGGACTATTCGCGCATGTACGTTTTCGGCGATTCGCTCTCGGACGTCGGCAATGTCCATAATACTCAGCAGTATAATGACGGCGGCCGCTGGTCAAACGGAAAGGTCTGGAACGAGTATTTGGCGGAGCGCCTCGGTATGGAGGTTCCTTCGAATTCCAAAAATTACACGGCGGGCGAAACGCCGGAAGCCGGGAACACCAATTTTGCCTACGGCGGCGCGATGACATCGCACGGCACTACGGAGGCGGTAATCCCAAGCGTGCACCAGCAGATAAACGGCAGAAACTTCGGCCAGCAGGAAAACGTCGGCTTCGACCGCTACGGCGTTGATTTTGCGGAAAATGACCTAATCCTGCTGTGGGGCGGCGCCAACAACTTCTTCTTTTCCGGCCAGACTCTCATCCTTGAGGACTTTGAAGGCGCCGGAAACCGCGCCGCGCGCAACATGGTGGACAATATCGGCATGCTTATTGAAAACGGCGCAAAAAACATAGTCGTCATCAACCTTCCCGATATCGGCAAAACTCCCGCCTATTTGTACGATGAAGAAGGCGCCGCAAACGCGACACTCTTTGCCAAGTCCTTCAACGACCGCCTGGCGGCCGACATGGACGGCGTCAAATCCGACAATCCCGACGTACTGATAACTGAGGTGGACGCGTACGGCCTGTTCAATGCCATCATGAAAGATCCGCTTGCCTACGGTTTTTGGGATACCACCGACCAACTGATATTTGCGCTCTCGATAGGCACGACTGTGCCTTCCGATAAATACCTGTTTTACGACGACGTTCATCCCACAACTGCCGGCCACAAGGTGATTGCGGACGCCGTCTACTCGGCTATACCCGAGCCTTCCGCGTATGCGGCGGCATTCGGTATTGCCTCGCTGCTCTTGGCCGCATTGCGCGCCAGGGGGAGGGGCCGCAGGTAATATTGCTCGGCTGTTTAGTTTGTATCTCTTGCCCCTATGCGGGGTTGAGATTTTGAAATGCATATCCGGTGCGCGATACAAAAGCATGCCGGATATATTTTTTTTGCCTAACGCAGACAAAGAAACGGAAAGGGGATTCTGAAATGAAATTTTACGCGGATAAGAATCCCCCGCCAAATCTGCCGCGAACCGCTATCCGCTTCTTTATTTCTCTCGGTGCATTCCAATCTATGCCAGCCCCATATTTTAATATACACATTGTAAATAGAGATGGGGCCGCTCTTCTGAAGGCTTAGTATAAGTATTTAGGCTATTGATTAAAACCTATTATGAATCAAATTCCAATATGGATCTAATCTTTACAAGAGAGATGCAAATTGGTAGATTATTTTTATTCAAGCTATGGGGATACCATACTGCAATCTGGCGAACTTGCACAAAGACCCCATGTGCTCATGTTATTGGAATCGTAATGGAGATGCAGGAGATTTTGTCACAATCGGATCGCCCATTAAAGCCTTGCCTAACCCATTAGGAGATGGCCCATTATGAATATGAGAAATTACATATTAATCTTGTCTATTTGCCTATTTCATTATATTTTAGGATATGTTGGTTTAGCCTTATTAGTCAAAGATTTTAAAATTGCATATTTTGTATCGGGAGCTTTATTCTCGATGATTATAAGCTATGTGTTCTATTTTTTTATAGAAGTCTATTTGAAATATCGAAATAATAATTGGAAATTTATTAACATTATTGATTCGTTTATTGGATGGACTTTTGGTGGATTATATGGTTGTTATATCTTTTTTGTAGTGGCTTTTCAAATTGCCTATCCAAATCCACATTACCTCTGGGGGCTATTCTCTGGAAGCCTTTTTGGCGGTATTTTTGGTGCTATTTTTGGTGAGAAAATTTTCGATATTTTCAATAATAATGCTTATAATAAAAGCCTTTGTGAAATAGGTAAAAAATCTTTTCTAGAGTTGGCAGTTTTGGGATCTTTTCTAGGAACGATTTTAAGCGGCGCAATTTTATTTGCACTGGATATTCAACACCTGTCTGTCGTTGCCTTTTTTATATTATATCCATTTTCAATATGTTATATCGCCTTGCTGAAAATTTTCGACTACTTCTTGAAGAAGTATTTTAAGTTTGTTAAAAAAGTATGAACTTCTATGGCAATTAGAATTTGATTTATTGAACAATTGAATATACGGATACTTCAATTCCGAAAGGTGTAAAAAATATTATTACGGAGTTGATTCACTTGATTCAATATATTCATATGGATGAATGGGAGGGCTTTGCATGATTGATTTTGATAATGAGGTTGGATTTGTTTTTAGCGGAGCAAATACGAATGTAGAAAGTATTTTCTCGGTAGATGCGAATTGTGTGGTATTGGCGATTATTTTTATTTAAACTATGGAAAAATATTCTTGGAGTTCTTGTTTTTAACAACTTAGGTGCAAAACATTATTATGGAAAATAGCGTTATGACAAAAAAGACACCTTTAACTTTCTTTTTTTATTTTCTTTCCATCATCCTTTCAAGTTTGTATGCGGGTACTTTATCGCAGGATATTTTAACGCAGAATGCAACTTATTTTAATTCGCATTTTACAAAAATTTCTGAGGTTAAAAAATCCGAGAGTGATGCCAGCTTCATTTATGATTTGGGGAAATGTTATTATTTCGGTATAGGGGTCGAGGAATCCAAAGAAAAGGCAATTAAGCTTTTAATTGAATCGTCTAGGTTAGAAGAGTCAGATGCTGCTCTCCTTTTATCTTATTACTATCTAGTATTAAAAAAGGATACGGGCGAATGTTTAAAATGGCTGAAATATTCGTCCAAAGAAGGTAATTTGCAAGCTAAAGGATTGTTAGATTATTTATTCTTTTTTGGAGGAATATTAGAATTTGTTGGCATAGATGATTTGCACAGCAAATCTTTTGATGAAATAAGACTTAGAGCCATAAACGGAGATCAAGCGAGTCAACTTCTGCTGGGCGAAATTTATTACGCAAATAAAGAGTATAAACAGGCGTTCTTAGCTTTCAAAGAAATTGCCGAGAAAGGTAATTCCGTGGCGTCCATAGCGTTATTGTATATGGGAGAATGTTATTATTATGGAAGGGGAGTTGAACAAAGTTACAAAAGAGCCTTTGAATATTTTTCTAAATCCGAAAGTGCCCAACTTTGGATTGGGAAATGCTATTACTATGGGCATGGCGTATCTCAAGATTTTTCGAAAGCCTTTGATATCTTCAACGAGATATTGGAAATGGATAAAACTAATATAGAATGTAAAGTTTTTCTTGGGCAATCTTACCTATTTGGCAATGGGGTTGATGTAGACTATAAAAAAGCTGTTGAATATTTTTCAAATGCTGCTGGATTCTGGAATCCAGACGGGGAATATTGGCTTTCCTATTGCTATTACTTCGGCAAAGGCGTAGATAAAGATCTTGTAAATGCTCTTATTCTTGCAAGAATGTATGAAATGCAAGAGGGAACAAAATCATATTTAGATTAGTGCTTTCTTTATCCGCATTTTTTCTAACATCTTCTTTTTATATAATCGTATATAAAATACCTAAACGATTAAAACCATGTGAATATGATATGGATAAGCTTTTTTGAAATGCATAAAAATGCAAGAAATAACCTTGCGTAAAAATATTCAGGATGCTGAAAATATTGTGATGTTTAGGGAAGGGAGGCTTTAGAAACTCGTAAGGCCAGTGGCAAAGAGAACTTATTATGAAAAAAGTATTAAGTATTTTGTTTGTAGCGTATTTCTGCTGTTCCTGCGCATATGATACGAAAGAAGATTTCAAAGAAAGGGTTAAGTGGTATATGACAATTGATGATGCAATTTGTTTGCATGAAAAGCCTGTTAGATTTGACAAAACCTACAATACAAAGACACCGATATTAGGTTATGCTTGTTTTGAATTAAAAAATAAGCCTAATTTAAAAGACTTCAAATTAGAAGAAGTCAGCGAGTTGTCTACGGAAAAGGATAGAAAACTATTTAAAGATTCGCAGGCCGCATTATTGCATATAATTTCAAAGTCGGAAGATTCTGAGGCAAAGGTTGCACTTTCAAATTTTCTAAAAAAGTACCATGATAATATAATATTTGTATACAGAAAAGATTATCCTTTGATTCTTCGAATTGAGAATAATAATATAATTAGATTTATCTTCTATGGAGTAGTTTTTAGCCCATCGTCTGAAATGATTTATTACATTATATTGTACTATCCTTAGAAATGGAAAAATTTCCTCTGCAATAAAATGATTTTTGTGTTTCGGATTGAACTTTTATATACCTGATTGAACATAAATTAAGAAGAAAATTCCACTGCACCCCCAAAGACCAATCTCCACGTTTTACGCTAATAATGAGGGGGCAATCGATTCTATGCAGATATTTGTGTGTAGTGGAGTAGGGTGGGATTTTTATCGGGCTTCGGGAAGAAATTGTCTATATACAAATACGACTGGAATTGATACAACTGCAAATCCTAATGCCAAAGGAATATTCTTTGAGCCGTCAATTGTGAGAGCATATTGGAAATAATGTTACAGGAGCAAGCAGTTGAACTCAATTTCCGGGAAATTCCTATGGGGCTGCCTATGCGGGGCTACCTGGTCTTGTGCCTGATAATACCTTGCTATATCATCCACATGTAAAAAATACTCTCAGATTGTCTGAATGCCATAAAATAATATTCAAAGGGAAAGAATAATCTTACTAACATGAGGGTTGTGAGTTAAAGCCCAAATTCCAGAGTCAGTTGTAAAATCCTATATATTGGCAACCCGTATGTTTTGTCAGTTGTAGATGGAATTGAAGAAACTCCGGGCATCGGCCTTTGAAATCCCGTGCATGTTCACGTATCTTGAACGCAGCAGGGAATTGTCACGATGCCCCATATTTATTTGCAGGCGCGGCAAATCGCTAAAGTGCTTTGCATGGTGCGAGGCATAGGTGTGTCGCAAGACATTTTGTATCCATACTCCCGCAAATCCAGAATCAGCTCGTATTTTTGTCCATCTGCGGTTCCAGTTGGGCGGACAAATGTGTTGTTGGGTAAAATTGCCGCATCCGAGCAACAGCCGATTCAGGGCGGGGCATATTTCGACATGCCTGACTCCCCCGGTTTTGCTGCATTTTAAACGTATGGTAATGGAGTTTTCCTTTAATCTATATTATCGGTATCAAATTTCTTCGATCTTCGTTGAAGAACTTAGCTTCACAATATCGTCGCCAACTCGTGGTGCCAAGTGGCGGTTGCAGTTTAGTTGCACGTCTGGTGTGTTCGGGCTTTTATTGAACCCTAATAATCAAGTAGTTGCAAACAGGGGTGTTGTCTCATAAATAAGCCCAGATTCAGAACTTGCTGAAAATGGGCTTGTTGCGCGAAATTTTAAACGGAGAGAGAGGGATTCGAACCCCCGGTAGACTTACGCCCACACCTGATTTCGAGTCAGGCACAATCGACCACTCTGTCATCTCTCCTGTTTGGAATATGAAAGCTTTGGTCCAAAGCAATCATATTTGAAAGTTAAAAATAATCGTTCATAAAACTGAAAAGGTCAATCGTTTTTTTTATGCCAAATTCAAATAGGCGAATATTTGATGGCAATCTTCCGAGGCACATTTGTTAGTGGCGGCAGGATGGGGCGGGGGATGTCGGCATTCCCATGCCTTGTCCATAGGGCGCGGTTTGGGGGATCGCGCTCAGGAAAATATGGATATAAATCTCTCCCAGAGGGTGGGGTCGAGGTTTGCTCCGGTTTCCGATATCTGTCCGGAGGAATTCACTGTGAAGCTCTTCAGGCTGGGGCCGGATTTCCCCAGCGAAAGCGGCGCGGTAGAATCAACCCTTATTGAATTGTCCGCTCCCGCTTCGATTTTTATGCGGGCGCCTCCTACCGCGCCGACAGCTTCCATAACTTCAGATATTTCTGCAAAGGGAATCCTCTTTGCGGCCTTGCGTATCTCCGCTTCAACCTGCGCTTTCACAAGAAATGGCGCCTCTATCTCGCGCTCCATTATTTCGCCTTCGCAAGAAACCTTAAGTTTTGATACGGAAGCGACAGTCATGCCCATGTATTTTATCCCAACCGGGGTGTCGGTGGAAAATGACAGAGAATCGCCGTCGGAGGAAATTTCAATGCACGCTCCGGCGTCGCACTGGGCGTATTTTGAATCGATTTCGTTTGCAGATTTCAGGGATATTGTGGCTTCGGGAATTTTCATATAAAATTTTTCCTCGAACCTTATTTCCGCCTTTTCATGCGGTCAATCCCAAATCCGCGCCCGGGGGAGTGCAGGGATTGGAATCCAATGGAGGAAAGGGGAACGCGGATGGCAAGGCTTTCGGGCGAGGGATGGCAGAACTTCTGCGGGTAAATTCCATTTTAGGATGCGTTTCCCGCTTCAAAATTTGCGCCGGGGGCTACATTCGCCTGTCTGCCACGTCTCATCCCGCAAAAAAAATCCGACGCAGAGGGCGGCAGAATTTTCGTCTGCGCCTGCGGTTCCGTCCGTGTTCGTGCCGGCCCTGTTATGGCGCCACAGTTTTTTGGGGAGGGGGATTTTTGCATCCTCCGCCGGCCGTCTTGTTGCGGATATAAAAGAGTGCGTCCCGTCTTCGGCGTTTCGCCGCGCTATTCCCGGCCAATCAGCGAAAAGCCTATCGAAATCCACAGCGGAAGCGTCACTATGGCCGCCGCGCATGTGGCGATGGTTATGTGTACGGACATCTTTGGAAATCCTCCGAAATGCTTTGCCAGCACTGCGGCCGTCACGCCGCACGGGGCGAGGGCCTGGAACACCAGAAGCTCCTTGAGCGCGTAGTCTATGTCCAAAAAATACGCTGCGGCGAGAAAGAGCGCGGGAATAGCTAACATCCTCACCGCCACTGCCGCCGCTATCACTTTTATGCGCACCTCGCCGCCGCCTCCGAAGTCGTAAAGGAGGTTGCCGAACATGAAAAGGTTGAGGGGAATCGCGCAGCCGCCGATGAGTTTGAGGGTGTTTTTTGCAGCCTGCGGAACCCAGTCCGCAGCTCCCGTCCACGTCAGAAGAAGGGCCGCAAAGACGACCACTATGGGCCCGCGCGCAAACATCCTGAAGGAAAATTTCGACGCCTGCGAAATCAGAAGGAATCCCGCCGACCAGAACACGAGGTCGCATCCGACGTTGTGCGTGAACACCAGCCCCAGCAGCGGGTCGGACGGGTCAGGGTAGAGGATTGCTATCATTGAGATTATGAAAAACCCGTAGTTGTGGACTCCGGTGGTTACAATGAACGTCCTCTGCCCGTCGCCTTTTTTCAGCGACAGCGCCTTTGAGGCGAGCCACGCTATTGCGAGGCATCCGGCCATTCCCGCCGCGCCTATCGAGATTGCCGCCAGCGAAAACGGGACGCTTTTTAGCTTCTCGTTTCCGAGCATGTTAAAAAGTATGAAGCAGGGCAGGGAGACGTCTATTGCCATCTTCATGAATGAGCTGTCCGCCACCGGGTTCATCCAGCCGAGCCTGCGCACGAGCCAGCCTACGAATATTGTCGCGTATATGGGCACAATCGCCCCGAGGGAGGCTTGAGCCATTGAAAAGTCCAGCATGGGCGAACCACCCTAGTCCGGAGCGGCGCGCCTTCAAGCCAAAAATTTCGCCCGTTTGCGTAGTGCGTTGGCGGAGGGATTTTTGGATGATAGTTTTGTTGACTTGCGCAGTCGGAATGAAATCATTTTTTCCAAGGCGGCCGGACAATGCCGCGGAACCTTAAATATATGCAGGAAAAGCCATGAAGTACGTATGCTCTATTTGCGCTTATGAATATGACGAGGCCGCCGAAGGTGTGGAATTTTCCAAGCTTCCGGACACCTGGGTCTGCCCCGTGTGCGGGGTGGGCAAGGGGCTCTTTTCCGCGGCGGAGCCCGAACCTGCGCCGTCTGCCGCGCCCGCCGCCAAAGGCGGGGCGGAACCCGCCGGGGGCTCCTGCGAAACGGCGTGCGACGTCATTGCGGAAACGCTCGCCGGATGCGGCGTAAAGTGGGTGTTCGGAATGGTGGGGCACTCAAACCTCGGGATGGCGGACTCCGTGCGCAGGCTCGCGGACGCCGGGCGGCTGGGCTTTGTCGGAATCCGCCACGAGGGTGCAGCCGCCTTTGCCTGCTCTGCGTACGGCAAGCTAACGGGAAGGCCCGCCGCCTGCCTCACCATAGCCGGGCCGGGCGCAACGAACCTCATGACGGGCCTCTACGACGCAAAGCTGGACGGCGCTCCGGCGATAGCCCTGACGGGCCAGATTCCCTCCACGGCCGCTGGCTTTTACGAATTTCAGGAGATCGACCTCGCCCGCGCATTTTCCGACGTCGCCTGTTCGCAGCACACCCTTTCGGCTTCCTCCGCGTTCGGGAGGCTTGCGGCCGACGCCTATGAAAACGCCGTCCTGCGCCGGGGAGTGTCGCAGATAATCCTCCCGGACGACGCCCAGACCCTTCCGGCCTGCGGCGCTGCTGCGGCCTCCCCCCGCAGGAATTTACGCATGAGGGCGGTCCCCGATTCGGAACTTCTTGAAAAGGCGGCGAACGTCATTGCGTCCTCCTCGCGTCCCGTAATAATAGCGGGCGAGGGGGCCCGCGCCTGCCCGGAGTTTGTCGCGGAGCTTGCCGGGATTCTCAGGTGCCCGGTCCTAACTACTTACAGGGCGAAGGGGCTTCTGCCGGACTCCCATCCGCGAGCCTGCGGGGTCGTCGGGCGCAGCGGAACTCCGGTTGCCGCGCGCTTCCTCTCGGGGAGCGACTGCATCGTTGCCTGCGGCGTCGGGTTCAGCAACCACAGCGCGATTCCAAAGGACATACCCGCAGTGCAGATAGACTGCGACGCCGCCGCGATAGGCCGGATGCGCCCCGTCGTAGCCGGCGTGTTGGGCGACTGCGCCCTGGCTATCGAGGGCCTTTGCGCGCTTCTTAAAGGCTCGTCGGGCCACTTTTCGGAAACTTCCGGGGAAATCGCCGGGGAGTGGGCTGCGTGGCGTTCGGAAAAGGCCGCCAGGGCCGCGAAGGGCCGCGAAGGCGCGCTCGCTCCGGCGCTTGTCGCGCGCGCGATGTCGGATGCGGTCGAGGAGGACGCCATAATATCGGTTGACGTTGGCAACGTCGCGTACTGGTTCGGGAGGTATTTCGAGGCATCGCGACAGAGGTTTCTGCTTTCGTGGTATCTTGGTTCGATAGGGGTCGGCCTTCCGGCCGCCATGGGCGCGTGGTGCGCCGCAAGGGAGGAGGGGCCGCTCATGGGAAGGCCGGTTTGGGCGGTCGTAGGCGACGGCGGAATTGGCCAGTACCTCGCAGAATGGACTACCGCAGTGCGCTGCGGCATGGATATAAAGTGCGTCGTTTCAAACAATTCCGAACTCGCAAAGATTTCCCGCGAGCAGGAGATAGCCAAAATGAGCGTCTGGGAAACCGGGCTTTTGAATCCCTCGTTTGCGGAATTTTCCAGAAGCTGCGGCGCCCTGGGAATAAGGGTTGAAAAGGCTGCGGACCTCGCTCCGGCGCTCGCCGAGGCTGCGGCCCACAGGGGGCCGGCCCTGGTCGAAGTGATGACGGACCCGAATCTGGCGTGACGCCCCAGGCGACCGCATTTGCGCGCGGGGCGGCTCCCGCATCCCTGCGCTTTGCCGCGTCGGGCATGGGGGAATTTTCCCGACGGGGGCGGGGTTATTTGGATTCCGGATTGGAGGCGGGGAGCATGTCGCGCCGCGCCTTGCTTTTCGTGACCATATATACGCCGGCAAATATCATGAGGGCCGCCGCTATTTTTTGCGGGGAGACCGAGTCGCGCATGGCCGCAACGGCTATCGCGGTCGACACCACCGGCTGGAGGTAGTTGTACATGCTGGCGGTAGTCGGCCTTATTCGCCTTATTGCCATCGGTATTAGAAGGTATGCGGCAAACGTCGCCATAATGAAAACATAGGCCATGGCCGCCGCCGCCTCAAGGTCCAGGGGGCCTTTCATCGGGGCCGCGAGGCCGCGCCACGTGAGCGGCAGCAGGGCAAGGAATGAAAAGAGGAACATCCATTTCATCATGGTGACTGCCGAGTACTTCTCTGCAAGCGGCTTTGAAATAACGAAGTAAATCGAATACATGAAAGCGCTCGCAAGCGCCATCATGTTCCCAGCCGCACCCCCTTGGCCGGCCTGCGCACCTCCGCCGGCCGAGACTACGAGCCACACGGCCCCCGCAGCTCCCGTAAACACGCCCGCCGTCTTGAGCCACGTTATCGGCTCGCCCAGTATGAGCGCGGCGAACACCATGACGAATACGGGGGTTGATGTGGTTATCACGGAGGCGTCCACGGGGGAAGTCGAGCTCAGCCCCCTTATGAAGAGGTACTGGTTTATCGCCGTCCCGCACAGTCCGCAGAGGAGGAGCTTCCAAATGTCGCGCCCTGGCACCTTCTCGCGCCCGGCAAAGAGCGACGCCGCCCAAAAGAGGGCGCAGGCGGAGGCCATGCGCAGTATCGTGTGCTGGTCCGGCGAGAGCCTCTCGCTCAAGAGCCATTTTGAAACCGGCGTATTTATGCCGAAAATCACGTTTACTGCGATAATCAGCGTGTGCCCGTAGATTCGTTCCCTGGTCACGTCCTTTGGAGTTTTGCGTTTTATTGCTTGGAAGGAGGCGGAGGCTGCCCCTCGGGGCGCGCGGCGTCAAGCGCCAAATATTCCGGCCCGAAAGGATATTTGGCAAAAAAACGAGTTGAAAAGCGGAGGGATTTTTCTTTTACTCGGCGATTATGAGAAACGTATTATATATGTGCGCGGCGTCGGCTCTACTCCTGGCGTTCGCCGGGGGGGACGCTTTTGCCCGCATAGGTGAGAGGAAATCCGACATTGAAAAACGCCTGAACTCAAGAACCGAGGGGGCATACCTTTACCCGCTGGAAGAAACCCTGCGCGAGTCTTTGGAGCTGCCTTACAAGAGCATTTTCGTAATTCAGGACGAGGATACGAAAAATTCCTTCTATTTCAAGCGCCCCGACAAGGAGCTTACGCGGATTGACGAAACCTACAACCAGCAGGACCTGCGCGGCTGGGAAATCCACATCGCATACAAGGGCGATATTTCCGTAATGGAATCCTACCGCCGCCACGGCGACGCCATGACTTTCGAGGAGCTGGAGGGCCTCATGAAAATCATGTCGGCCGGAAAGGACGCCAAGTGGGTGAGGACCGGGTACGTCCCCTTCAACAGGCGCTGGGATGTCGAATTTGACGGAAATACGCCCAAATCAGTGTTATACGACGATTCGGGAAAGCGCATCGAACCGGGGGCCGCGGACCTTCCGCTTTCCGCAATCCTGCCGCGCAATCCCGAAAGGATTATCTATATCGACTTCCGAGATGAGGTCAGGAAGGACAGGGCCTTCCCTCAGACCCTCCAGGGGCTGATTTATGACGACAAATTCCGCGAAGCCCAGGAGAAGTACGCTAAGCTCGTCGAAGAGGAAAAGAAGTTCAGCGATTCGCGAACCTCGCGCAGCAACCAGCGCAAGGGCGGATCGTCGTCCAAGCAGCAGGCGGGGCGCAAGTTTGTCGTGAATTTCCAGGACCAGACGCGCAAGTGGTTTGAAAAGGATTTCTTTGAAAACGAAACTGACACATCCGGCAAGCGCATATCTATCTTCAGCTTCGCAGTCGACAATATAGACATCGGCGGAAGGGCGAAGGTAAACCGGACAAAGGAAATACAGATGACAGCGGCGATACCGCTGCAACCGGATACGGCCGTTGGGTACAACTACGAGCTTTCGGACGGCTCCATGCGCGCAATGGTGTACCGAGGCAGGGAGGACGGGACTGAAAAGTGGATGGTGCTTTTCATAGACACCGCATACGACAAGGAAATGCGCCAGTACATGGAAAGCCTATACGAACAACAGACCCGCATGAGGGCTTTGGAGGCGGAGCGTTCGCTTTACAACTTCTGATTCCGGCTTCTTTTCAGGATTTGCGCGGCCCTTTCGGCCGCGCATTTTTTTTGCCATTGCGCGTGCATAGCAGCTTAATTTTTCCGGAAAAATTCGATTTTATAAGCAATGAAAAAGACTATTGCCATTTTTGTGCCGGCTGTTTTTGCCGCCGCATCGCTCATTGCATCGTCGCTGCGCGTGGAGCCCGGCGACCCGAGGGTTCCTGCAGTTATCAGGGATGCCGCAGCCTCGACTTTTCCCAAAAAGGCGTCCGCCTTTGTGAAAATCGACTCGGACGACGGGCGGATTTCCTACGAAGTGAAGTTTGCGGACGGCTCCGAGGCCGAGTTCTCCCCGGATGGAAAGTGGACGGAGATAGACTGCCTCGCATCCCCTGTTCCGGCCGCCCTTATCCCAAAGGAAGTGGCCGAATATGTCGCGGCGAACTTTCCGGGCCGCACGGTGACCAAAATCTCCAGGGAGAAGCGCGGCGGATACGACCTTACCCTTTCCGACAAGAGCGAAGTGGACTTGGACGCCAAAATGCAGTGGATTGAAATCGACTGCGGCTCCTCTCCGGTTCCTGCGGCACTGGTTCCCCAAAAAATAGCCGAATATGCCTCGGCAAACTATCCCGGCAAAGCGATAGTGGAAATTTCCAGGGAAAAGCGCGGCGGATACGAAGTGAAGCTCGCAGGCGGGCTTGAGCTGAAGTTTTCCGCAGACGGCGCTTTTTTGGGAATCGATTAGCGGATTCATTTCAATGCCCGCCCGCATGGGGCGGAACAAAGGGCGCGGGAATTCCGCGCCCGCCTTTTTTCCATTTGCGCGCCGGGACGGGGCGCAGTGCTGAATTTTCATCTGCTCTAACTTGGATAAGGGGGTAGATAGCGGATTTTTAAATGAAATTTTGCGTGTAAGCGGAAAAATCCGCCGGGGCCTGCCGCAAAAGGGCGTCCGCTCATTCATTTCTTTTGCGGCAGGCCAATCTATACGGCCCTCCCTTTCGCCGATTTTATACGATATGACGCAATTTGCGCAAAGAAAAGAAGATGCATAGAATCCCTTTTAATCTGTCCTGCAGGTAGGCTTGCGGGGCTTTTTTTTGGGGGGTGAATCCGTCGGGTGAAGGGCGGGCTTGCTTCTGAAAAGAAGGGCGGGGATTGGCTGCTTACAAATCCCGCTTCATGCGGGGCTTCCAACCCGAGGCTTCACAACCCCCAATCTCACCCTCAAGCTCTTTGCGGCCCAAGTAATTCCCCCGCGCCATTCTCCGCCGGCATGTGTTGCCCAAGCCACTTTAAAATGCGGTTCCAATCGGCTTTGGAGGCGGCGGGGCGTAAAAAAACGCGGCCTGTGGTGCCGCGTTTTCGGGAGGGTTTTCACTATTATTTCCTGAGGCCCATGCGCCTTAAAATGAAGTCGCGCTCGCCCTTTGACCAATCGTCGTTCCAGCCGTGGCCGACGCCCTGCATATACATCTTCTGCTTCTTCCCGGCGTAGGAGTTATACATGGCAGTCACCGCCGTCGGGGTGCAGGTGTTGTCGAGGAGCCCTATGCCAAGGTACATTTCGGCCCTTATCTTTTTTGCAAAAAGGGCGGGGTCGAAGTACTTGCCGTTTTCAAGGCGCTTTTCAAAGCCGGTTTTGCCGTTCACCCAGTCGGGCCATCCGGAGCGCCTGCCGAGGGATTCCGCACCGTTGTCGCACATCGCCGGGCACAGGGGGGCTATCGCCGTCACTTTGGGGCAGAGGTAGGCTGCCGCTATCGTCTGCGCCCCCCCCTGGCTGAAGCCGCGGACGGCCATGTTTTTGCCGTCCCATTCGGGGCGCGCCATCGCCACGCGGAGAGTCTGGTACACCCTCTTGAACATCCCGACGAAATAGTTCTTTTCAGGGGTATCGTCTATCCCCCACATGCGGTAGTTTTTCCCGGGGGCGTCCAGCACTTCGCGCCGGAACTTTTCGCGCTCCTGGCCCTTGAGGGTGTTGGGGATGGAGTGGGGGTTCATTGAAATGCCTATGGCGCCTTCCTGGGCGTAGTTTAGCGCGTCGCGCAGGTCTGCCCCGAAGGAGCCGGCGCCGTAGAAAGTCGCGACTATCGGCATTTTCCCGCCCTTGTCAGAGGGGATTGCCAGATAGCCGTCCGCGCGCCCGCCGTCGCAGGTTCCGTCCTCGCCGCCGTCGACGTCTATTTCAAACGTGTAAAGGGTGACGGCGTGCTTCCCGGGCTGGGCGGGGTAGTCGCGCAGCTTTTCCAGTTTCGGATGCGCCGCAGAGCGCTTTTCCACGTCTTTTTTGATTTTCGCCCAGAATGCGTCGAGGTTTTTCGGGGCGGATGTTGCCGGCGCCATCTTTTCAGGGGCGACCACCACGCCGGTTTCGCGCTTGTTCCATACGGTTTTCCCGTCCTTGTCCTTTTCGGGGCGCTCGACCTTGAAGACAATCCAGGCCGGCTCGTCTGAGCTGAACTTGACGTCCCCGCCGCCGTATGGGGCGGCTTCGACGCGCTTGCCGTTCTTTGTTATGACGTATCCCGCGCCTTCGGGGTAGTCGACGGCCCTGAAGGTTATGGTCTCCCCGGGTTTTGCGATGTTGTTTTTTGCGCTGTTTTCAACCCCGAATTCCGCGAAAAGCGAAAGGGATGCAAACAGGGCGGTTGTGAGCCCCAGTCTCTTAATCATATGTTTGTGTGACGTTTTTTTATTGTGCTGAAATTCCGCGCGCGTCCGGGCGCGCCTTTATTTTTAAGACACTTAGTTTCCCGCGCCCGCCCGTTCAAGGAAAATCTGAATGCTGATGCGCCGCAGGGGCGCGCGGCCGCCCGGCTTCGGAGGGGTGGGCGCAATGTTAGAATTGCGTTAATTTCCAGTATGGCCTTTACAAAGCCGCCAGGGCGGCAGATATTGGAATTTTATTTTTTCCATATGCAAGAGGCGAAAGCTAGAGGGGGATTCCTCGCGGGCGCGGCGGCGCTGCCGAGGAGGATGTATGACTGGACTATATCGTGGGCTGACAAGCCTTACGGGATATGGGCGCTTGCCGTCCTCTCTTTTACGGAGTCGTCGTTTTTCCCCGTCCCGCCTGACGTGCTGCTGATACCGCTCGTTTTCGGAGCCCCGAAGAAGTGGTGGAAGATTGCCCTGGTTTGCACGGTAGCGTCCGTTTTGGGCGGGGCTTTCGGATGGTATATCGGGCATTTCGCCTGGGACGCCCTCTCCGGATGGTTCTTCGCCTACGTTCCCGGATTTACGCCGGAAGTGTTCCACGAGGTCGAGGCGCTCTACCAGCAGTACGGCTTCCTTGCGATATTCGGCGCCGCATTCACTCCGATTCCCTACAAGATTTTCACAATCACTGCGGGCGTATGCAGCGTTCCGCTTATGACGCTCGTTCTGGCCTCCATAGTGGGCCGCGGCGGCAGGTTCTTTTTGGTTGCGCTTGTCATATACTTTGTGGGGCCGAAGGCAAAGCCGTTTATCGAAAAGTATTTCAACACCCTTGCCACCGCGTTTTTCGTGCTGCTTGTCGCGGGGTTTATCGCGATAAAGTGCTTCATAAAGTGAGCGCCGGCGCGCGGTCCATTCCCGTTTGTGGCAAAAAAAAATCCGGAGGGAGAGGCCCTTCGGATTTTTTGTTTTTTTTGCAAAGGCAGGGCGTTTTATCCGCTATTTTTCAACGGATTCTTCGCCGCCCTTTTTGGGGACCGCAACGGCCAGCACGACAGTCATCTTTCCCGCGCCTTCATTAACGGAAGAGACTCCTCCAATCCATGCCACTTTTCCCGGCCAGAGCGAAAACACCGTATTTATTTGAAAGCGGGAAAATATCGGAACCCCTGCGGGCGTGGTTTTTTCGCGCTCAAACGGGGCGTCCTGCGGATAAAAGCGCAATTCCTGCGAGTGCCATCTGGCGTTTACTGCAAGGCTCAGGGCCCCGCCGCCGCCGGAAAGCTCCAGGGTTGCGTGCGTGCCTATCCCCGTCGGAACGAGCTTTCCCTTCAGCCCGGGCATGGTTTTGCCGTTCTCGTCAGCAAACGGTATGAATGCGCCGTTTTCATCCATAAAATTGCACACGACCTGCTGGAAGGGCTTTGTGGCCCTGCCGCCGACCCTCATTTCCGCCCAGACGGCGTTTTCTGGCGTCATTTGCCGCCTGGCTTCTGCGGCGAAGTCGTCGGTTCCCGCGAGCAGGTCGGCGTAGTCCATGTTTCCGGGGATTTCTGCAAGGCGGATCGCGTCTTTGGGGAGTACGACGCGCCAGACTGCCACTTCGTACACCCGGCCGTCCCCCTTTTTGTCCTCTCTAAATACCGTCGCAACGCCTTTTGACAGGCCTATTTCGGGTTCGGCTGTCTTGATTTCGGGGTGTTCACGGTGCGAGAGCGGCGTGGATGTCGCGCGCGTCTTTGCGGGGGAGGCGGAGAGCGGGGCTGCGGCGGACGAGAGGGCGGCTGCCAAGGCCAGAATTTTTATGAATGTTTTTCTCATTGTCATATACCTTTTGTTTTGCCTCATCGGGCGGAGCCGGGGCGTTCTTTTTTGCGGGAAAAATTCCGGCCGCATTGCATGTGGCGCATATGTGGCGGGGCGCCGCATCTGGAATGCCGCCAGCCGCGTGAATGCCGGGGGGTTCGCGCGGCCTGCTGCCTTCTGCGGCGGAGAAATGCCCCCGCGCCGGCTCTCCGCAGAACACGGGGATTTGCGCTCCGGCGCGGCGCTGGAATGCATATGAAATACTGGCGCATTCCGCACGCATTTCAAGGAAAAAGCGGTGGAAAAAGCGGTTTTGCGGGCTTCCGGCGCGAAAATCGGCCCCGCCTGCCAAAAATCGCTTGTAAATCCGGAGATTTCGGGTTTATTTGTATGGGAAAACAGATTTATTTTATATGTCTTGGGAACGTTTCAAAAAGTACTACATCAGCCTTCCGGAGCTCGGGTTTGCCCTCGATGTGAGCCGCGTCAATTTTGACGACAGCTTTCTGGATTCGCTCGCCCCGAAAATCGAAAGGGCCTTTGACGACATGGCGGCGCTTGAATCCGGGGCCGTCGCAAACCCCGACGAAAACCGCCATGTGGGGCACTATTGGCTGCGCAACCCCGGCATCGCCCCCACGGCGGAGCTGAGGGCGGAAATCGGGGAAAACATATCCCACATTCTTGAATTTGCCAAAAAGGTGCACTCCGGAGAGGTTCGCGGGGCCGGGGGAAAGTTTGAAAACGTGCTCTGCATAGGAATCGGCGGATCGGCTCTCGGGCCGCAGTTTGTAAGCGAAGCCCTCGCGTCGCCGTCTTCGGACAGGATGAGGATGTTCTTTCTGGACAATACGGACCCCGACGGCTTCGACCTCGTTTTTGAGCGCCTCGGGGACTCCCTCGGAAAGACGCTCGCAATAGTTGCATCCAAGTCCGGCGGGACTCCGGAGCCGAGGAACGCGATGCTGGAGGCTGCGGCCAGATGGAGCGCGGCGGGGCTTGATTTTGCAAGGCACGCCGTCGTAACGACGGGGGTCGGCAGCAAGCTTTATAACCATGCAAAGGCGGAGGGCTTTTTGGATTTCTTCCCCATGTGGGACTGGGTCGGCGGGCGCACGAGCGAATTCGCGTCGGTTGGGCTTCTCCCGGCCGCCCTGCAGGGGATTGACATCGGGGCCATGCTGGGCGGGGCGTCCGCCATGGACGAGGCCACGCGCGGGCGCGACTTCCTGAAAAATCCGGCGGCGATGCTCGCTGCCATGTGGTATTTCTGCACCGGCGGGCGCGGGGAAAAGGACATGGTCATCATCCCCTACAAGGACAGGCTGGCGCTCCTTTCCCGCTACCTCCAGCAGCTTGTAATGGAGTCACTCGGCAAGGAGTTCGACCTCGCGGGGAACAGGGTGGAGCAGGGCATAAGCGTATACGGCAACAAGGGCTCGACCGACCAGCACGCCTACGTCCAGCAGCTCAGGGACGGCGTCGACAACTTTTTCGTGACTTTCATTGAAGTCCTGAGGGACCGCCGCGGCCCGTCGGCCGAAGTGGAGGATGGCATTACAAGCGGGGACTACCTCCAGGCGTTTCTGCTCGGCACGCGCGAGGCGCTTTCTGCAAAGAAAAGGGCGTCCATTACAATAACGGTGGACGACGTTTCTCCGCGTTCCGTCGGGGGGCTCATCGCGCTTTTTGACAGGGCCGTGGGATTTTATGCAAGCCTTGTAAACATAAACGCCTACCACCAGCCGGGCGTCGAGGCGGGCAAAAAGGCCGCAGGCAGGATACTTGAGATAAAGCGGGCCCTCATGGGGGCGCTCGCCGATTCCGCCGCCCCGATGGACATAGATGAAATTGCGCGAAAAATAATGCTTGAAAACGACAAAGAAATTCTTTTTAAATTGTTATTACATTTGACAGGTAATTTTGAAAGCGGGGTTTCCTGTGAAAACGGCGCCTATTTCCTGCGCCGCGGCGGGAAATGATAATCTTGAAAAATTGCACATCAAACCAACCCCTACCAACTTTATTTAAACGAATATGAAATCAGTCTCATTAGTACTCCGTATAGTGGCAATTGTCGGCGCAATCGCATGCGTTGCGTTGTTCTTCAGCGTAAAGGGCCAGATTAAGCAGGCCACGCAGGACATGAAAGATGTCTCCGGCGCGACCCTGGTCGAAAAATCCGCCCGTGTTCCGGGCCTTGTCCAGGAGAACGCCAAGCTCAAGAAGGACCTCAATTCTTCCGAAGCCAACGTCCAGAACCTGACGACCAAGTCCAAGTCCCTCGCTTCCGACCTCGAATCCGAGCGCGCGAGCAACATCCGCGTAAACAAGGAGAAGGCCGAGCTCACGAACGAAGTGAGGACTGTAAAAATCAACCTTCAGGACGCCAAGAAGAACCTTGACGACGCCGTGGCCACCATCGAAAAGCTCAAGAAGGAAATCGTCGCCATCCGCCAGTCGACTTCAGACAACGGCGCTGCGGACGCCCTCAAGCAGAAGGTTGCGGTTCTCGAAGGCCAGCTTTCCGACCTTACCAAGAAGTACGAAGTTGCCGCAGAAAAGGCCCGCATTTACGACCTTTCGGAAATTGTCGTGGTTGAAGATATAGTGGACCCCGAAGCCGGCAAGCGCACGACCAAGAAGGTGCTTAAGGTTCCCTATGTCGCTACCGGCGACACCGCCACAGTCACGCGCCTCGAATCTTCCAACGACCTCGCCGCCATCAACCGCGGCAAGAAGGACAAGCTCGCCCTCGACCAGGTCATCGACCTCAAGCGCGACGGCGAATACGTCGGCCGCGTGACCGTCGTGGAAATCGGCGAGGATTTCGCAATCGTGTCCATCAATCCGAAGCTCGGCATTCCCGAAACGATTGAATCCGGAGACATCCTCGAACTCGTTCCGACCGTCGACCTCTCGAAGGGCGAAGAGCAGAAGGATTCCGCTCCCGCGAACAAGGCTTAGTATAGGCGTTTTCATTAAAAAAATCCGGCGGAGTTTTTCGCCGGATTTTTTTTGCCTTATTTAGCTCCGCGCCAAGGGGGGTATCGGCCCATTGCAAGGTGTGGAAATTATGGATTACACCATTGCACGCATGGAGCCGTCCGAAAGCTCGTAGTTGCACCCAACTGCCGTATCCGGCGGTAGCGGTATCGCCGCTGTCATCTGTATTTCGTCTAAGGGCGTGGGGCGGCCGAGTCTGGATTTTTTACCGATGGAAGAATCTGCGGAGCTTTGGAAAAAGTCAGGGTGGTTTTACGCGGATACGGCTTTTGTGCCCGCTTTGCACTCCCGCCGGCTTTTCAGCGGGATTGGGATTGAAAAAGGTGCGAAAGCGGATTCTGAAATGAAGTTTTATAAACGCCCGCCGGGCTTGCCGATAAACGCCGGCTGCATTTTTTGGTTCTTTTAGGGGATTCCAATCTATGCCTGTTTTTTTGTGCAGCGGATTGAACAAGGGGGAGGCAGCCCCCAGAAAAACGGAAACTTTGCTTTGCAATGAGTCCGCTTTCTTGAAACGCCTGACAATGCGTGTTCTTGAGACGGCACAGTTTTATTCTTTCGGGGAATCCGGACGGGAATGTATGGGAAAATATTTCAGTTTCTTCAAAACTTTGGAAGGCATTAGGCTATGGTTTTCGGGAATTTCACGGCGTCGCGTTTTCTCCCCGGGATGGGCGTTTCCTGCGAGAATTTTTCTTGAAAAGAGCTTTCGGCACCCTAATTTATAAATGAAAAATTTGAGGGTTTTTAAAATGAATATCAAAAAGCTGATTTTAATGTTGATAGCTTCCGTGGCGCTGGTTTCGCTTTTCGGATGCAAGACTGACGACGAGGAGGACTTCGGCGCCCGTTCCCAGACGCCCTGGGGGCGTCCGGCTCCCTGGGAGGGAGGGCTTCCCGGAATGGGCGGGGTGAACGCTCCAAACCAATATTGATTTGCGCGCGCATTTAGGCCCATGCCCGAAAGGGATGGGCTTTTTTAGCGTTTGATAATCCGGGGCATCCCCTGGAATCCTTTGGAATTCCAGGCGTTGAGCAGGTTTGCCCTGCGCATTTTTGCGGCGCAATTTCCCGGGCTGAGCCGTCGAAGATATGTATTGACGCGCAACTTTGAGTTTCTTAAAATTTCAAACGTGTCAAAAATCAATTTTAAGTTTTCGGTTGTGAATATTGTAAAAACATGTCTTTGGGGGATTTTGCCGGGTGCGGCGGCGGCATTTCTTGCGGCGTGTTCTGCGATGCCGGAGGGGCAGTCGGGATACTCGGCGTCCGGCGCGCATGTGCCTTATGGCGGTTTGAATCCGATGGAGTTGTCGGACCTTGCCACCCGGAAGTATCTTGAGGGCAGCAGCGAAGAGGCCCTCGGGGCGGTTGACGCGCTCATTTCAGATGCCGGGGCGATATCCATCCCTCATTTGAGGGAGTACGCATACACAAGGGCCTTGATATTAAACGACCTTTTTGATTCCGGAAAATGCGGCGGCCGCTCCGTGTTTGAAGCCTATGAAAGCGCTTTTTCAAACTGGGAATACGTCTTTGCGGGGGATGGCAGGCTCTATATAACGCGGCTCTACGAATACCTCTCCGGATTTCTGGCAAGCTATGACCCTGATCTTGCCATGGAAAAATCGATTTGCGCCATTGCATTTATCGAATCGCTCCCGGACGGCGAATTTAAAAGGCTTTACGCTGCGGGTTTCAGGACCATATCCATGGAAAGCTTTGCGGGGCTTTATTTTGACATATCATCTGGAAAGGGCGCCACGGAGGAAGCGCGCAGCCTCCTTGCTTCGCTTTTGAAATCCGGACGAAGCGACCGCATTGTCCTTTTGATGCGCTATGCCGCGTCCTGCGGCCTGCATGGGCGAGAGGCTGCAAGGGTTGTGATGGAAGGGACCGACATTCTCTCCTCTCCCATGTATGTGAGGAATTTCTCCGAATACTGCTCTCTGGCAGACATTCTTCCCGGGGGCGGTCCGGATTCTCCTGCGGCGGCGTTTTCCGGGAGGGTTTTGGAATTTGCTGGGGAAGTTTCAAAGTCGGACATGGACGAGCTTTCGAGGGAACAAGTTTTTATTGCCAATGCGCGCCTTGGGTTTGTTTTAAAGCGCGCAGGAAAAAGCGCCGAATAGGAAGGGCGGATGCGGCCTTGCGCTTCCGGCAGTTTTCCGGATTTCTGTCCGGGGATTTGAATGAAGCCGTAAAAAATGCGGCAAGATGCCGACGGATTTTCTCCATCGTCTGGCGCAAGCTCGAATCGGACTGCGTTATCTGCCAAAAGAGCCGCCAAATATGCGTATTTTCCCGTTTTAATTCCGGAATAGACGCATTAGACCGCGCACACAACGCATTTGCCGGTATGCCGGAGGCTTAAAAAAATGCCGGTGCGCCTCTCAAATGCGGGCAGGATGCGGAGATGTAAAGCCGGCGTTTTTTGAAGCGCTCGGCTATCCGTTGAATAGTTTTCCGCAGGGCTTCACCGCATGAGTCCTTTAAAAAACGCAATGGGGAATGGGGCCGGCGCGGATGGAGTCCCGCGCGGCCCCGGGAAGTCAGAGCGTATTCAGGAAGTTGCAGACTTCGTCTATCAGAAAGTCCGGCGTGGAGGCTCCGGCTGTGACGCCCACGACGTTGAACTTCTTAATTTCATCGACGTCAAGCTCCTTGAGGGTTTCGATATGGAAGCACGGAAGCCCCGTGCGCTCCGCCATTATTGCAAGCTTTATCGTGTTTGCCGAGTGCTTGCCGCCGATTACGATGATGGATTCCGCCCCCTTTTCGGCGAGCACGTTGACATCCTTCTGCCGCTCCTTCGTGGCCCCGCATATGGTGTCGATGACCTTTGTGTTCGGGAAGCGCCGCCTGAAGTATTCGGCGATTTCGCGGTAGTCGTCGGTGAACATGGTGGACTGGGAAACCATACATATGTCGCCGGATATTTCGGGAAGGGCGTCGATATCGTCGTTGCTTTTTACAACGTAGCCGCGCCCGTCGGCGTAGCCGAGGAGGCCGATTACTTCCGGGTGCTTGGGGTCGCCCACGATTATCGTTGTATAGTTCTTTTTTGCGTGGCTTTTTATGACGCCTGCTATGCGCCCAACGTCCGGACAGGTGGCGTCCTTAAAGGCCAGCCCGAGATTTTTCAGGTATTCGCGCCGCTCGGGGGATACGCCGTGGGCGCGGACGACGAGGACATCGTTTGACTGGGCGGAAATCTCCAGCTCGTTTTTCAGGTCCTGCGAGCTTTGGTAGTCGCCTATCTCAAGGATGCCCTCCTTCTTGAGCCGCTCCATCATCTGGCGGTTGTGGATGAGCGGGCCGTCGGTGTAAACCTTGTCGGCCCCGCAGTTTGTGCACTTGCGGGCGATTCCTATCGCGCGTTCCACGCCGAAGCAGAAGCCGGCGCTCTTTGCCCTTATCACTTTCATGAAATTCCTAAGCCTTTCTGATTTCGAAGCCGTCTTTTTTGTCGAGGATGGTCCATCCCATCGCAGCCGCCCTGTTTCTGAGCTCGTCGGCGAGGGGGAAGTTCCTGGACTTCTTTGCCTCCCAGCGCTCGCGCGCAATCTTTTCTATTTCGCCGGGAACCTCCTCGCCGCCGCCGTTTGCGGGCGAAAATATGTCGATGCCGAGCGCGTAGAGCATGGCCCCGAGCGCGGCTATGTCGCCGCGGTTCATGGCTGAGCCCCTGGCGTTTGCAAATGCCGTGAATATCTCCCCGAGCGCGCGGGGGACGTTTATGTCGTCGCAGAGCGTCCTCCACGCCCCGGCGAATGCGGTGGATTCAAATTCGGCCCCCGGCCTTATCATTGCGCGGAAGTCCTCCTTGGAGACGCCCGCGGCCTCAAGCTGCGCTCCGGCGAGCTTTTCCAGCTTTTGCAGCGCGCTTTTTGCGTCGTCGAGGCCCTTGAAGGTGAAGTTCAACTGCTGGCGGTAGTGGCCCGAAATGAGGGCCAGGCGTATCTGCATGGGCGTATAGCCCCTTGCCGTCAGGTCGTCCAGGGTGAAGAGGTTGCCGAGGCTCTTTGACATCTTTTCGCCCTCGACCATGAGGTGGGCGCTGTGGAACCAGTGGCGCACGCAGGGGGAGACGCCGGACGAGCATTCGCTCTGCGCGATTTCGTTTTCGTGGTGGGGAAAGCAAAGGTCTATCCCGCCCCCGTGCAGGTCGAACGACTTGCCGAGGTATTTTTGCGACATCGCCGAGCACTCTATGTGCCATCCCGGCCTTCCCTCGCCCCAGGGGGACTTCCAGAAGTTCTCGCCGTCGCCGGGCTTGCGCCCCTTCCAAAGGGCGAAGTCGGACACGGAGTCGCGCTCGTATTCGTCCGCCGAATTTGCGTCGCCTGCGGAGTTTGTGGCCTGGGTTTCAAGGGAGGAGCGGTCCAGGCCGGAGAGCTTGCCGTATTCGGGGTCGGTCGAAATCTTGAAATACACGGACCCGTCCGGCGCCGCGTAGGCGTGCCCGTTTTTTACGAGAGACTCCACCATTTCAAGCTGCTCTTTTATGTGGTCCGTGGCTCGCGGCTCGACGGAGGGGGGCAGGAGGTTGAGCTTTTCGCAGTCGGCGTGGAATTTGTCCTCCCACTTCCTTGTAAATTCCCCGAGTGAAATCCCGAGCCTGCCGCTTTCGCGTATGGTCTTGTCGTCGACGTCGGTAATGTTGCGGACGTGGCGCACCTTTATTCCGGCGGCCTCCAGGGTTCTCCGGAGCACGTCCTGCACGGCGAACGTGCGGAAATTTCCTATATGGGCGGGCCCGTAAACCGTCGGGCCGCAGCAGTACATGCCGAAAACCTCGCCGTCTGCGGGGGCGAGCTCTTCCTTCTTTCTGGACAGGGTGTTGAATGCGGTTGGATTCATTGCAAAAACTGGTCGGAACGGCCGCCTTTCCGCGCCTTTTTTAATGGCCGGAAACCGCGCCGGTAAAATATCGCGAAATCTGCCCTAAACGCGGGAAAAGCGCAAGAGCAAATCAATCCGCCGCAAAAATTGGCCCTCTGCCCGGGCCGTATCGGCTCCGCAAGCTCACTTTTCGACGCGCGCTATGTTCTCCGAGCCGCAATACGGGCAGCGCCGTATCAGCTTGCGCGAGAAGGGCAGGGCGATTAGCCCCGTCAAAAACACGAAGGCTCCCGCGTAGGCGAGCGGCATATATGTGAAATACCCGGCAATTCCCACGCAGGCCCCCGCAGCCATGACGTACCACGCCGCCCCTCGGATTTCCGTCTGGCGGTTGCTCTTGTCGAAATAGTTGCCGCACTGGCTGCATACGTACTTTGCAAAAAACATTTCCTTCAACTTGCGCTTCATGGTATTTCCCTTCTCTTTTACTGTGTTGGAACTTTTTATAATACGGGTTCCCGCATATTGCAAGTGTTTATTTCGTAAAAAATTACAAAATTTCAACAGTTTACGGAACAAATCGCGTTTTAGATTGCAACCCTGGCGCTTTCCGGAGGCCGCAAGGCGCTCAATTTTTGTTGATTTTGGAAATTTCGGGGCGTACTAAGGAACAATGAACGAAAACTACGCCCTCGATATAAGATACCGCCCCCGGAGGCTCCGCCGCAACCCTTCGCGCCTCGCCCTTTGCAGCGAGACGGCGGTTTTGCCCTCCGACTTGATACAGCCCCTTTTTGTCGTGGACGGGAAAAACAAGAATGAAAAAATCGACTCCATGCCGGGCATCTTCCGCATGTCGATAGACCAGCTTCTCAAAAAGTGCGAAAAACTCCTGCGCCTCGGGATTCCCGCCGTGGCCCTCTTCCCCCAGATAAGCCCCAAGCTCAAAAACGACAGGGCAGACGAGGCTACCAATCCCGACTCCGTACAAAACAAGGCCATCCGGGCCGTCAAAAAGCGTTTTCCCGAGCTTCAGGTCGTGGCCGACGTGGCGCTCGACCCCTATACCAGCCACGGGCACGACGGGATATTGAACGAAACCGGGGACTGGATTGCAAACGACGAGACTGTGGAAACCCTCGTCGCAATGTCGGCAGTCGCCGCGCAGTCCGGCGCGGACTTCATCGCCCCCAGCGACATGATGGACGGGCGCGTCGGCGCGATACGCGAGGCCCTGGACGAGTTCGGCTTTGTGGATACCGCCATAATGGCCTATACCGCCAAGTACGCCTCCGCCTTCTACGGCCCTTTCCGCGAGGCCGTTGGAACCCTGAAGCGCGGGAAGGGCGGGGCTGCAATCGACAAGTCAGGCTACCAGCTAAACCCCGCAAACTCTCGCGAAGCGCTGCGCGAGACCATGCTCGACGAGGACGAGGGGGCCGACATTATAATGGTAAAGCCGGCCGGACACTATCTTGATATAATTTCAAAGGTGCGCCAGGCGACCTCGCTTCCGATTGCCGCATACCAGGTTTCGGGCGAATATTCGATGGTTTGCGCCGCCGCGCAAAACGGGTGGGTCGACTTTGAAAAAATCCGCGACGAGTCGCTCGTATGCATAAAGCGCGCCGGCTCCGACATGATACTGACATATTTTGCGGAAAGCTTCGCGGAGGACTTTGCGAAGCGTTCGCGCGCGTAGGCATTCCCATGTATTCGCTTTTGAAAAGATTCGGCCTGGACTGGTTCATCCTGGCGATAGGCGGGTGCATTTTCGCCGCGTGGCTATACCCGCCGATAGGAATAGAGCGCGAGCCGTTTTCGCTGGAGGACGCGGCGACTTTCGGGGTGTCGCTCATATTCTTTTTCTACGGGCTAAGGCTCGACTCCGGGAAGCTCAGGGCGGGGCTTCGCAATGTGAGGCTGCACTGCACCATCCACTTCATGACGTTTGTAACGTTTCCCGTTTTCGTGCTGGCGGCCATGCGCTTCATAGATATGGACCCGGCCCATCCGGGATACTACCAGTGGCTGGGCGTGTTCTTTCTGGCCACGCTCCCGTCCACTGTGTCGTCGTCGGTTGTCATGGTGTCGATTGCAGGCGGCAACATTCCGGCCGCGATTTTCAACGCGAGCATATCAAGCCTCATCGGTGTTTTCGTCACCCCCGTATGGATGGGCATATTCGTCGATGCGGAGCGCGGCGGCTATCCGATAGGCGGGGTCGTGGCAAAGCTTGTCTTCCAGGTGCTTGTGCCCGTATGCCTGGGGCTCGCCCTGAACAGGAAACTCGGCGCCTTTGCCGAAAGGCATAAAAAGGGCCTGCGCTTCTTCGACCAGATGACGATTCTGCTTATAATATACACGTCTTTTTGCCAGTCGTTTTACGACCGCATGTTTGCCAGCTACTCGCTCATAAACCTCGCGCTTCTCACAGCCGGAGTCATTGCGATGTTCTTTGCCCTTTACGGGCTGATATACCTGACGGCGCGCATCCTTCATTTCAACAGGCCGGACACGATAACGGCGCTGTTTTGCGGCTCCAAGAAGTCGCTCGTGCACGGGTCTGTAATGTCGAAGGTGATATTTTCAAACCCTGCGGTTGCGGGGGTCGTGCTTCTGCCGACTATGATATACCACGCCGCGCAGCTTGTCATCGTAAGCGCAATAGCCCGCGCGATGGCGCGCAGGACGGAGGAGCTTGAGCGTTTGGGGGCGGACTCCTAGCGGCGGCCCCATTGCCCCGGGATTCTATGGCGAGAGGGCGCAATCCCTCCTGAAGGCGGCAGGCTCAAAATTCCCCGGCGAAGTCAAGGAGCGCGTCCGAGTATCTGTCGAGCAGCCGCTGGAATATCTCCCCGCAGGCGCGGGCGTCCTCCAGGGAATCGTGGTGGCAGAAGGCGCCAACCCCGAGGTGTTCGGCGACGGTGTCCAGGCGGTTGTCGGGAAGGGAGAGGAGCCTGCGCGAAATCTTCAGCGTGCAGAGCACCCGGCAGTCCGGAGGCTCGATTCCGAGGCAGTCCACGAGCGAGCGCAGGCAGCCGATGTCAAACGGCGCGTTGTGGCATACGACGTACCCGCCAAGAAGCGGGCGCAGGCGGCCGTAGATTTCCCCGAACGTCGGCGCGTCGGCCACGTCGGCATAGGATATGCCGTGGACGCGCGTGCAGAAATAGTCGAAGCGGCACGGGGTGGGCTTTACAAGGGAATAGAAGGAGTCGACTTCCTCGCCGTCCTCAAACACGGTGGCCCCCACGGAGCACACTGAAGTGCGGCTGCGGTTTGCCGTCTCAAAGTCAAGGGATGTGAATTTCATTTAAAAAAGCCCCCTGCGGGCGTTTCCAAGCGCAAATCCCGCCTCGTCGAGGCTTCCGAAGAGCGCGAGCGATTTCTTTATTATGAGGGCCGAGGCCAGGGCGTCGTATAGGGCGCAGTGCCATTTGGCCCTGCCGGGCGGACACATGGAAAGCGCCGCCGCGTCGAGCTCTTCAAGAAGCCCCAGGGCCGAGATTGCGCTTGAGAGCTTCTCGGAGTCAAGCCCCGGCATCAGCGCCTTGGCGGCGAGCCTTGAATCGAGCCACGGCCCCCACGCGAGGGTGTCGCCGCCCGACAGGAAATCCGGCACGCGCCCGGGGCTTGGTATGTGCGACCTTAAAAGCGAGTCCTCCGTATGGAAGCTGTGGGCCGCCAGAATCCCGCCCGCGCGCATCTCCGAGAAAAACCCGGCGTGGGATTCAAACGGGGGGTGGGCGGCCGCCTCCTCGTTTGTGATTCCGAAAAACGCCGCGTCTCTCGCCGATATTCTTGAGCGCGGGGCGCACATTGCAGTCTTTGCCGCGAACACCTCGCCCTCAAATAGCCCTGCGACGCCGAATTCGACTATGCCGAGGGATTTTGAGCCTTCAAAGTCTATCGCGTAAATCGGAACCGGGTTTTTCATCTTGCAAAAATGCGAACTGCAAAAATCATTAAACTATATGCCCGAACCCGATTTCAAGAAATTTATGAACGGCCTTGCAGACATGAGCGGAGAGTACATCCGCTCCGAATTCGGCCGCTCCCACAAAATCGACACGAAGGCGGACTCCACCCCGGTGACCGAAGTGGACCGCAACACCGAAGAGATGCTTCGGCGCGAAATCATGCGGGCCTTTCCCGACCACGGAATCGTCGGCGAGGAATTCGGCAGCGTCAACCCGGGCGCGGAATGGCAGTGGGTGCTCGACCCCGTGGACGGCACAAAGTCCTTCATAACTGGCGTTCCGCTTTTCGGAACCCTCATCGCCCTCATGAGAAACGGTGCCTATGAATACGGCCTGATAGACCAGCCGGTGCTCCGCCAGCGGTGCCTGGGCGACAACAGGTCATGCCTTTTTAACGGTTCGCCCGCTTTTGCCGACTCCTCCCGCAAATCCCTGCGCGGCGCCACCGTCCTAATATCCGACACCCGCGAGCCGCGCTTTCAAAACCGTTCCGCCGAGGGCTGGCGCAGGCTTGAGGACGAGGCGGGAATCCTGCGCTCGTGGGGCGACTGCTACGGCTACATGCTCGTCTGCCGCTCGCTCGCGCACCTGATGCTCGACCCCGTTTTGGAAATATGGGATTTGGCAGCCCTAATCCCGTGCCTGCGCGGCGCGGGAGCTGCGGTTTCCGACTGGAACGGGGGCGAAAACTTCGGCCATTCAGGCGGGCTAGTTGCGGCGTGCACTCCCGAGCTTCTGGCCGAGGCCCTGAAAACTGTCAATGCGGGCGTTTAAGCCCCGGCGGGTCCGCTTTTGCCTTTTCGGGGCGCGCCCGGCCCTAGGGGGTACGGGCGTTTCTTGCGCGGGGCTTACCGCCGCGCGGTTCATACCTGACCGAGCCCCCTGCCTGCGCAGGGGGGCGTCATTTCCATGAACTTTAAAAGGCGCATGGATGCAGAACGCGGCGGTATACGCCAAGGGCCAAGGGCTGCGGGAAGCGTTCCGCGCTTTAAAATGCGTCCCGGCGGGCGGCGCTTCAATTCACCCGGTTTTACCCGCGCAAATTCCTGCCGCCGCCATGCTGCTGCGTGGAGCCGGCCGCAGAGTCCCTCCTTGCGCGCCTTCCGTCGGATATCCTCATGAAGGCGTAGGCTATGACGAAAAACTGGAGGCTTGTGGAAATCCCTTCCGGGGTCGAACTCATCGCGAAGTATTCAAAGAATCCGACGCCGCCTATGGGGTCGTCCCGCGTTGTGAAATACCACAAAAACATGATGGAAGTGGCTGCAAAGAAATAGCCCGCAAAGGCGGGAACTAGCGCCAGCAGCCAGTTTTTCACAAATTTTGCCGCAATCTTGGCCGAGGCCAGAACCAGCCAGAAGTTCGCGAAAAACACGGCAAAGAAGACAGCCGCAAGCAGGGCGACGTATGCCGCCGAAAGCTGGAATATGGCGTCCTCCTGCATGAGGTAGAGGTCTATGAAGGCGATGGCTGAGCTCGCCGCCGCAGAGGCCGCAGCCGCAGGCAGGTAGCGGGCGTTTGCGATATGTCCTATTTTGTGCATCCTGTTAAAAGCTTTCAAAAAATCGGGCCGCGTTCAATTTAAAAAAAGGCGGCGGGAAAATGCCGGACAATTCCGCCTGGGCATTGCGGGCCGCAACCGGAAACCCGACACCATATTTGACTTCCGGATGGCGGATGCGTTCAAATCGAATTTGCGCTTCGCCTCTCCGGAAATTTTTTGTTTACGGCGGGCATTTTGCGTTTCTTTTGGGGCATTCCAATCCATGTCAGTTCCTCAACCTATGTAGGTTCCAAAAGTAAATCCCGCCGCGCGCCATTGGTCCATGTCCGCCCCGAAAGTCTGTGAGCGTCAAGCCGCCTCATGGTCGGATTGCGCCTGCGTTTTTGTGCCTGCTAAAGCGCGGGCGCCATCCTTAATTTCATCGCGCGCGGGCCTGGAAGCGGCGCGGGGGGCTATTCGTCTCCGCCCGGCAGGCGGTCCAAAAATTCACGCAGCCTGGAGGCAGTTTCGGGGCCTATGCCGTCGGTTTCGGCAAGCTCTTCGGCTGTGGCCGCCCGGATTTTTGAAATCCCGCCGAATTTTTCGAGAAGCGCCGCCTTGCGCTTTTGGCCGAGGCCCTCGAAGTCGTCGAGAACGCTCTCCCTTATTCGCCTGCGCTGGAGGGCCTCGCGGTAGGAGTTTGCAAAGCGGTGGGCCTCGTCGCGCATGCGCTGGAGGAGCTTCAGGCCCTCGTTGTGGCGCGGCAGCAGTATTTCGGCTGAATCGGAACAGACTATGGTTTCCTCGCGTTTCGCAAGCCCTATGACGGCCGGGCGCGGTATGCCCAGGGAGTCGAAGGCCTCCAGCGCCGAATGCACCTGGCCGAGGCCGCCGTCTATCACTACGAGGTCAGGCATGGGCCTTCCCTCGTCGCGCAGCCTGCCGTAGCGGCGCGATACGACCTCGCGCATCGACGAATAGTCGTCGTTTGCCGTGTGGAGGCGGAAGCGGCGGTATTTGTTGTTTGCGGGAAGCCCCTCTTCAAAGCGCACCATCGAGGCCACGGTGTAGCTTCCGGATATGTGGGAAATGTCGAAACACTCCATCGAATGCGGCCGCCTTTCCATGGAGAGGGCAGCCGACAGCGCGACCAGGGCGCGCTCTGCCACCGCCTTTGTGGAGCGCGCGGGGTCGGCCTTGATTTCCCGCAGCTTGGAGGTCTGGCAGATTGCAAAAATTGCGTCCCTCAGCTTTGCGGCCCTTTCAAAGTTTTCCGCAGCCGCGGCCTCCTTCATCTTCTCCTCAAGGTCCGCCAGTATTTCGCCAGTCTGGTTGTTCAGAAATTCCAGAGCCGCGCGCACGCGCTCCGCATACTCGTCCGCCGTGACTATGTTTTTTGACTTGAATATGTCGGCGCGGGCGTCGTCGTAGAGCTTCCACGTCCCGCCGCCCAGGTCCGTCGGGCGGGTGTCCGATGAGATTATGCCGAAGTCCTTTTTTAGCTGGTTTATGGCGGAGCGCAGGGCTGCGGGGTTGAGGTAGGGGCCGTAGTACAGGGCGCCGTCATCCTTTGCGCTGCGGCAGAACGTGAAGCGCGGGAGGTCTCGGAAGGTTTCGACTTTAAGAAGGAGGAAGTTCTTGTCGTCGCGCTCCAGGGTGTTGTAGCGCGGCTTCCACCTTTTTATAAGTTTGCTTTCGAGTATCAGCGCCTCCGCCTCGCTCTTTGCGCGTATGAATTCAAAGTCGGCAATAGAGGCTATCATCGAGGCTATTTTCGGCGAATAGGCGCGCTCGGCCGCGTTTGCCATGAAATAGTGCGAGACACGCCTTTTAAGGTTCACGGCTTTCCCTATGTATATTATCTGGCCGAAGCGGTCCTTCATGAGGTACACGCCGCTCGACTCCGGCAGCCGCCTTATCCTCTCTTTCAGCGTGAGCTTCTCTTCCGAATCCATGGCCCGAATCCGTCAAAAAAGCGACATCTGGCGCGAGTCCCAGTCCGACTGCCGGCGCTTGGCCCGGGCGGGGGAGGCGCGCCTGAGGCTGTCTTCAAGGTGCCTTTTTACCGCGTCCCCGCCGGCTTCGAGTTCCGCCAGAATTTCCTTGGCGCGCCCTATGACTTCGGCAGGCAGGCCCGCGAGCCGCGCCACCTGTATGCCGTAGGACCTGTCGGCGGCCCCGCGCTCTATCTTGCGGATGAATATTATTTCGTCGTTCCACTCCTTCACCGCCACCCGGCAGTTTACGAGCCTTGCCAGCTCCCCCTCAAGCTTCGTCAGCTCGTGGTAGTGGGTTGCAAAGAGCGTTTTCGGGCCGCAGTCGCCGCCGCCGTGGAGGTATTCTACGACGCCCCAGGCGATGCTCAGGCCGTCGTAAGTGCTTGTGCCGCGCCCGATTTCGTCGAGTATTATGAGCGACTTTGCAGTTGCGTTATTTAAAATGTTCGCGGTCTCGTTCATTTCGACCATGAAAGTCGAATTCCCCCTCGCAAGCTCGTCGCTGGCTCCGACGCGGCTGAAAATCCTGTCAACCACGCCTATTTTGCACGAGCTTGCCGGGACGAACGAGCCGGTCTGGGCGAGGAGGGCTATCAGCGCAACCTGCCTTATGTAGGTGGATTTGCCCGCCATGTTCGGGCCGGTTATGACGGCTATCTGCTCGCGGGATGAGGAGAGGGAGGTGTCGTTTGGCACGAAGGACTTCGTGCGCGATGCGCCCGCCTTTTTCAGCACCTGTTCGACCACCGGATGGCGCCCGTCCTCGATGAATATGGAGTCCGATTCGTCAACTTCGGGCCTGCAATAGTCCCATTCCCGGGCCAGTTCCGCCCATCCCCGGAATACGTCCGCCTCGGCCACGACTTCCGAGGCGCGCATCAGCCGGGCGGAATATTCCAGAACGCGCCCCACGACTTCCGCAAAAATTGCGTCCTCGCGCTCCGTCGCGGCCACCTCGCTGTGGAGTATCTCCTTTTCCTTGCGGCGCAGGTCCTCGGTTGTGTAGCGCTCCGCGTTTGTCATGGTCTGGCGGCGGATGTAGTGCGGCGGCACAAGGTCCAGGTTGGATTTTGTGACCTCTATGAAATATCCGAAGGCGCCGTTGTACTTTATGCGCAGGTTTTTTATTCCGGTTGCAATCTGCTCGTCCCGTTCTAGGTTGGCCAGCCACGTCTTTGAATCCCGGCCCATGAGGCGGAGGCTGTCGAGTTCAGGGTCGAAGCCGTCCCGTATGGCGCCTCCGTCCTGGATTTTTGCAGGGAGGTCGTCCGCGAGCGCGCGGGAAAGGTAGTCCTCCAGCTCCGAGAAGCCCCCCAGGGCGTCCGCCGCGCCGGAGACGGACGGCGAGAGTATCCGGGAGAGGGCGTCCCTCATCGGGGAAAGCTGCCTAATCGAAAAAAGCAGGGCGCCGAGCTCCCTGGGCGAGCGCATCCTGTTCTGGAGCCTGCCGAGAATCCTGGGGATGTCGCGGACGTTTTTCAGGTACTGGCCGAGTTCGGCGGATTCGGAGGGGGCCGAGTAAAAGTCCCAGACGCAGTCCTGCCTGCGCTTTATTTCGGCGATGTCCAGGGTGGGGGAGGCAAGGAAGGATTCGAGCAGGCGCGCGCCCATTGGGGTCGAAGTCCTGTCAACCGCGTCAAGCAGGCTGCCTTCGCGGCCGCCGGAGGTCGAGCGGAAAATCTCAAGGTTTCGCTGCGTGGCCGCGTCGACCAGGAGGCGCTTTTCAGTAGCAAGCTTGCGTATGGAGCGCAGGTTCTCGGGTTTACCGCGCAGGTTTTCGGTAGCGTAAAAGACTATCGCGCCGGCGGGGCCGAGAACCCTGTCGCAGGGCGCTATGCCGAAGCCTTCCAGCGAGAGCACCCCGAGAGTCTCGCGCACGAGGGCGTCGGCGTAGGCCGGGTCGAAGCGGTAGTCGGGCAGGCGCGTGACCGGGCGCAGGTCGGCGAGGCTTCTGAAAATCGCGTTCCAGCCGCACAGGGCTTCGTCGTCCTTCCACTTGTCGGATTCGCCCTCGGGGAGGAGGAGCTCCTTGGGGTCTATGGCGTTCAGTACGGACAGGAAGTTTTCGGGGTTTGAAAAGTCGGCGCAGTTGAACTCCCCGGTCGAAAGGTCCAGCCACGACGCCTGGAGGGAGCGGTCCTTTAGGATGTTGAAGGCCAGGATGTAGCTTCCGGAGCGGCTGTCGAGCTGGTTGTCCTCCAGCATGGTTCCGGGGGTCAGTATGCGGCTGATGGACCGCTTTACGAGCTTGCCCGCGCGCGGGATTTCGTCCTGCTCGCATATCGCGACCTTCTTGCCCGCCGCCAGGAGCTTTGGAAGGTACTGGGCCGCAGCGTGGTAGGGTATGCCCGCCATCGGGTAGTTCGAGCGCTTTGTAAGGGTGATGCCGAGTATGGGGGCGCATTCCACGGCGTCGTCGTAGAACATCTCGTAGAAGTCGCCGAGCCGGAAGAGGAGCGCGGTGTCCTTGGGAAGGGCCCTGCGGCACTCCCAATACTGCTCCATCATTGGCGTCTGCTTTTCTTTCATCGTTATCGGGCGACTTTCGCAAATTCGTATGAAAATTGCCAACAAAAAACCGCGTTGCGGGCTTTTTATCCTCTATTGCGCAATAGTTGGGCGGGGAGGTTGAACGGTATGCGCAAACAGGGGGCTCCCCGCCGGGCGGCCTCCCGCTGCGGGGCGCAAAAAAGCCGCGGCCGTTTGGGGCCGCGGCATGGGGGGAAGGCGGGTCAGATTTTGAACACTCCGCCGTCCCTGACTTCCCCGGAGATGATGGCCTTCGCCAGCGGGTTTTCGATTTTGCGGTCGATGAGCCTGCGCAGGGGGCGCGCGCCGTACAGCGGGTCGTAGCCCTCCGCCGCGAGCATGTCCAGGGTCTTTTTGGAGACCTCCACCCGGATGTTCTGGCGGGCGAGTCGGACGTTTAGCATATCGACGTGCAGCTTCACGATTTGCTCGATTTGAGCCTGCGTGAGGGCCTTGAATATGATTACGTCGTCTATCCTGTTCAGGAATTCGGGCTTGAAGTGGTTGCGCAGCTCGCCTGTCACCGCCTCGCTTGCGGCGCGGCTGAGGTCGCCGGACTTGTCGATGGCAGCCTCTGTAATGAAGCGCGCGCCTATGTTGGAAGTCATTATTATGACCGTGTTTTTGAAGTCCACGCGGCGGCCCTGGGAGTCCGTTAGAACGCCGTCGTCCATGACCTGAAGCATGACGTTCAAAACGTCCGGGTGGGCCTTTTCTATTTCGTCGAAGAGAACGACGGAGTAGGGCCTCCTGCGCACCGCCTCGGTGAGCTGGCCGCCCTGGTCGTAGCCGACGTACCCCGGGGGCGCCCCGATAAGGCGCGAGGTGCTGTGCTTTTCCATGTACTCGGACATGTCGATGCGCACCATGTTTTCCTCGCTGTCAAAGAGCGTGGCGGCGAGCGCCTTGGCAAGCTCGGTTTTGCCGACGCCCGTGGGGCCGAGGAACATGAATACGCCGGTCGGCCTCTTCGGGTCCTTTATGCCCGCCCGCGAGCGCAGTATCGCGTTTGACACGCTCTCTATGGCGGCGTCCTGGCCTATGACCCTCTTGTGCAGGATGTCGGGCAGGTGGAGTATCTTCTCCCTCTCGCTTTCGACGAGCTTCTTTACGGGTATGCCAGTCCATTCGCTCACAACGTCTGCGATTTCCTCGGGGCCGACCAGCTCCTTTACGAGCTTGTCGTCCTTCTTGCTCTTGTTTTCGGCCTTCTTGAGGTCGGCTTCAAGCTTCGGGATTTCGCCGTACTTGATTTCTGCGGCGGTCGTAAGGTCGTATTCGCGCTCGGCCTTGGCCATGCGTATGTGGGCCTGTTCGAGCTGTTCGCGGAGTTTCCCCGCCAGGTTTGCGGTGTCCTTTTCCTCGGTCCAGCGCGCCTTGAGGGCGGAGGTCTTTTCGCGCAGGTCGGCGAGGGTTTTCCGCACCTCCTCGAGCCTGGCCTTGTCGGCGTCGCCCTTTTCCTTGGTGAGGGCGGCCTCCTCTATTTCGAGCTGCATGACGCGGCGCATCAGGTCTTCGAGCTCGGCCGGCATGGAGTTCATCTGCGTCTTTATGCGCGCGCAGGCTTCGTCAACCAGGTCTATCGCCTTGTCGGGGAGCTGGCGGCCGGATATGTAGCGGTCGGAAAGCACGGCGCTTTCGACGAGCGCCTTGTCCTGTATCTGGACGCCGTGGAAGGTTTCGAGCCTGTCCTTTATGCCGCGGAGTATGGCGATGGTGGTCTCGACGCTTGGCTCGGGCACATAGACGCTCTGGAATCGCCTTTCCAGGGCGGCGTCCTTTTCTATGTACTGGCGGTACTCGTCGAGCGTGGTGGCGCCGATGCAGCGCAGCTCGCCTCGGGCCAGCATGGGCTTCAGCATGTTGGAGGCGTCCAGCGACCCTTCGGTCTTGCCCGCGCCGACGATGGTGTGAAGCTCGTCTATAAAGAGGATTATGCTGCCGTCGGACTCCCTTATCTTGTTGAGGACGGCCTTCAGTCTCTCCTCGAATTCACCGCGGTATTTCGCCCCCGCGATGAGCGAGCCCATGTCCAGCGCAAATATTGTCTTGTCCCTCAAATTTTCGGGCACGTCCTGGCGGACTATGCGCTGGGCCAGGCCCTCGGCTATGGCGGTCTTGCCGACGCCGGGTTCGCCTATGAGGACGGGGTTGTTTTTGGTCTTTCTGGAGAGAATCCTTATGACGCGCCTGATTTCGTCGTCGCGGCCTATGACGGGGTCGAGCTTCCCGTCGCGGGCGAGCTGAACCAGGTCCGCGCCGTATTTTTCCAGCACTTCGTAGGTGTCCTCCGGGGTTTTCGAGGTCACGCGCGAGGAGCCGCGCATCTCCCTTATCTGCTTCATGGCCGAATCGAATGAAATCTGGTTCGCCTTTAGAAGGTTTGCGAGGTCCGCAGGCTCCGGCTTTTCAAGTATTGCAAGGTACGCGTGCTCGGTTGAAATGAACTCGTCTTTCATCGAGGACGCCACGGCTTCGGCGCGCGCCATCGCCGCAGAGAAGGCGGGGCTTGCGTAAACCTCCCCGCTTGCGCCCTTCACGGAAGGGAGGGCGTCGATGAGCCTGTTTAAGCCCATCTCCATGGACGAGCGCAGGCCGTAGGTCTTGTCCAGCAGCGCTCCGACCACGCCGTCTTTCTGGGAGACGAGCGCCGACATCAGGTGGATGCAGGTTATCTCGCTGTTGCCTTTCAACTGGGCGAGATTGCGGGCGGCGTTGAGCGCCTCTATCGTCTTTTCCGTTAATTTTTCGGGATTTATACTCATATGCCTGACAGTTTTAGCACAGTGTGTGCCAGTTTTTTATATGTTGAAATTCAATGGATTGCGAAAACAGGTTTCGCGAACATTGCGCCGGGCGGGGCAAAATTTCCCGCATTGGGCGACATTTTGTCGCGCCCGCGCCTTGGATTTATATCGGAAGCTTCGCCGCCTGCAAAACAGATTTATTTCCGCATTTGTCATTCCGGCAAAGCCCGGCAAGTACGGCTTGCCGCCATGCGGCGCATTCGGAGGGAGCCTTTGGGGAAGTTCCGCAGCCTTCGGGGGGGGGGCTTTTCAGAAAGCATAATGTGCGGAAGGGCTTTCAAACATGCGCCTGGCAGCGTCCGCATCCCCGCAGTTTCGGGCTTTGCGCCCGCCCGGGAGGCAAGTCCGCAGTCGGGGGGGCGGCTGCGGGGCTTTTTTCCTAAAGCGGAAGGCGGGCGATTCCGCAGCTATGCCATGGCGCATTTTTTATTCTGCCGGGAGGCAAGTTTGTGCTTGAATCCGGGCATAGGTGCGTTTTGAAATCGCGGCAATTCGCTTTATATGCGCAAATGCGCCCCCGCGCGGCGGCCGTTTCCGCAAGCGGAATTCCGAATATGAAAAAAAGCCTGATTGCGCTCGCCTTGGGAACCCTCGCACTGGGGGTGGCCGAATTTGTGATGATGGGGATACTTCCCAATGTCGCATCCGACATGGGGGTGCCGATACCGACTGCCGGTTATCTGGTGTCGGCCTACGCCATAGGCGTATGCGTAGGCGCTCCCGCGCTCGTCCTGGCGCGGAGGCACCCGCTGAAGAATATAATTCTCGCCCTCGTCTGCATAATAATGCTGGGCAACCTCTGCGCGGCCATAGCCCCGACTTTTGAATTCATGATGTTTTCGCGCTTCATTTCCGGCCTCCCGCACGGGGCGTATTTCGGGGTCGGGTCGATAATCGCGGAGAAGCTGGCCGGGCGGGGGATGGCATCGCGGGCGGTCTCCACAATGATAGCGGGCATGACAGTGGCAAACCTTCTGGGCGTTCCCCTCGGCACCTACCTCAGTTCTTCGGTCTCCTGGCGCATACCGTTTTTTGTGATAGGCGCGTTCGGCTGCCTCGTGCTCTACTGCATCTGGAAGTGGGTGCCGCAGGTGGAATCTCTCCCGGACACCGGCTTCAGGGGCCAGTTCCGCTTCCTTAAATCCCCGGCCCCGTGGCTTCTGATAGGGGCCACGATGTTTGGAAACGGCAGCGTATTCTGCTGGTACAGCTATATCACGCCCCTCCTTACGAAGGTTTCGGGATTCCAGCCGGGCATGATAACGCCCCTCATGGTCCTCGCGGGCGCGGGGATGGTCGCCGGCAACCTTATAAGCGGAAGGCTCTCCGACAGGTTTATGCCGGCCCGCGTCGCATCGTGCGTCCAGCTTTGCATATCCGCCGTTCTCCTTTTGATATTTTTCTTCGCGCAGGTCGGCTGGCTTTCCGTTGCGCTCATGTGCGCATGCACGGCCTGCCTGTTTGCCCTTGGCAGCCCCCAGCAGGTTCTCCTGAACCGTTTCTCTAAGGGCGGGGAGCTTCTGGGGGCCGCGAGCGCGCAGGTCGCGTTCAACCTAGGCAACGCCCTCGGGGCCTATGCGGGCGCCTCGGTTTTGTCGGCGGGCTTCGGATACCGCTATCCGGCGCTGGTGGGCGTTCCGTTTTCGCTCATGGGGTTCGCATTTCTCGCGTACTTTTTTGTAAAATACGAACGCCCGGCCTATGCGGGCGCAGATGCCGGCGCGGGAGTCTGAATTTTTTGGGCTTTCCAAAACCGGGGCAGGGGAGAAGGCGGGGCTTCCGGCGAAGCCAGCACGGGTGGTGAAAACTGCGTTCCCGGCCTTTATGGCTTGCATTTCGCGCGCCGGGCGGCGTAGCATAAAAGGCATGAAAAGGCTCTCATTGTTTGCGGCGGCCGTGTCCGCCTGTCTTTTGACTTTCCCGTATTTTGCCCAGTGCGCAACCTGGGCGAATGTCGAACGCTACGCGCAGGCGAACGCCGCCGTCAAGTCCGCGCCCGCCGCAGTCTTTATGGGCGACTCCATAACGGACGGCTGGTACGGCAACGACAGGGAGTTTTTTGAAAAGAACGGCTTTGCCGGCCGCGGCATAAGCGGGCAGGTTACAAGCCAGATGCTCGTGCGCTTCCGCCCGGACGTAATCGACCTGAAGCCTACGCGCGTTTTCATCCTGGCCGGCACGAACGACATTGCGGGAAATAACGGCCCCGTTTCGCTTGAAACTGTCGCCGGAAACATAGAGTCTATGTGCGAGCTAGCGCGCCTGAAGGGGATAAAGCCCGTCATATGCTCCGTCTTGCCCGCCGCCGAATACAAGTGGCGCAAGTCGATAACTGACGTCCCCCGGAAGATTGAGAAGCTCAATTCGATGCTCAAATCAATCGCGGAGAAAAACGGCTACGGATACCTCGACTACCACTCCGCGCTGCGGGATGAACGTGGCGGCCTTTCGGAGGAAAATTCCGGCGACGGCGTGCACCCGACAAAAGCCTGCTTCAAGATTATGGAGGCCATGGTGCTGGACTACCTCGGCAAAAACTGACCGGGCAGTCGGGCGGGGCGTTTTTTGCGGCGGGGGCTGGGTCGGAATTTACCTGAAGCCCCCTTTTTTTGCGCGCTTTCCCTCGGGGCGGGGCGTCTGCCGCCGGGTCCGATGCGCGGGTTTAGGGGCGCTTTTTTATGAGGGCGTAAAACTGCTCTATGTCCTCCAGTATGCGCTTTTTTACGTAGTCGTGCGACGGCGTGGCCGTTATGTAGCTGGTGCGCCCAAAAATGGCAAGGAGCGTGGCGCCTACAAAATTTTCCGGGAGATTCTCTATTTCCCCGCGCCTTATCGCATTGCGGATGACCCCGCGCGCCTTTTCAAATTCGGAAAGCACTATCTGGCGGAAGGCCGGGCAGGACTGGATGAAGGCGGAGTAGAGCGTGTTGTAGCGGAGTATGTCAACCTCCCTGCCGTCCAGCTCGGTTATTCCGGCCACGGCGTCCCTGGCGTGGTCGAAGAAATCGCGCAGCGTCATTTTTGAATAGTCCGCCCCCTCGAAGTAGCGGTCGTAGAAATACTCGCGGCATGCGGCGAAAACAAGGTCGTCCTTGCCCTTGAAGTAGCGGTACAAAAGGCCGCGCGATATGCCGAGGTCGCCCTGTATGTCGCTAACCAAAACCTTGTCGTAGCCCTTTTCAAGAAGCAGCTTGAATGTCGCCTTTAGTATCCTGTCCTTTGTGTTCTCCGCCATCTGTACGTGGTTTTTTCCGTTTTTTATCTGCAATTTTTTCCTCCGTGGCAAGCGCGTTTTGCCCCGGCATAGTGAACGAGCGTTCATTTTTTTTGTTGACGGTGAACGTTCGTTCATTTTTTATTTGCAAATCACACTTAAAAAAATGCTTCAAATAAAAACCTCAATATCGGCCCTGGCGCTCTCCTCCGCCTGCGCCACCCTCATGGGTTCGGGCTACCAGATAATAGAGCAGGGCGCCGCCAACATGGGCACCGCCATGGCCGGCGCCACGGCAAACGCAAATAGCGACGCCTCCGCCGCATTCTGGAATCCGTCCGCCGCCGCCTTCATGCCCCTTGAGGACGGAAGGACCCGCGTCGATTCCGTTCTCTCTGCCGTGCTGCCCACGCTGTGCGTCAACAATACCGGCTCCACGCCCGAGGCCGCAATGGGCCCGGAAAACCACGGCACATGCGGCACCAACGAGCTTGTCCCCAACCTTTACGCGGTCCACAAGCTAAACGACAGGATTTCCGCAACACTCTCCATAAGCGCCCCCTACGGCCTGGAATCCAAGTACAATTCGGACTGGTTCGGGCGCGCGATGGCCGAGCGCAGCTATCTTTTCACGACCGACTTCAATCCCGGATTTTCAATAAAGATAAACGACTGGCTCTCCATCGGCGGCGGCGTCAGCGCCCAGTTCGCCTACTGCACGCTCACCCAGTTCCAGCCCGCGACGGGCGGGACGCTCGACTTTACCGGGCAGAGCTGGAGCATAGGCGGAAACGCCGGGTTTACCATAAAGTACGCCGAGGACGGCCGCTTCGGTTTCGCCTGGCGCGGCGCGGTCAGCCACACCCTGAGCGGGAACGCACACCTCAATGACAGCGTCATAGCCCCCATTTCGGCAGACATGTCGATGCCCGATACGTTTACCGCCGGCATCTACCAGCGCCTCCGCGGAGACTTCAAGGAGTTTGCCGTCATGGCCGAATACGCCTACACGCGCTGGTCGGTTTTCCAGGACCTCTACATTGAGGGAATCGGCGCCTCCCCCATAAAGCAGAACTGGAAGGACACTTCCCGCGTGGCGGTGGGCTTCCACTACTATCCCGAAAAGATAGAAAATCTTACACTGCGCATCGGCGCCTGCTATGACGAAAGTCCCGTGCCTTCCGCAAAGGACCGCACGCCAAGGATTCCGTGCAGCGACAGGGTCTGGGCTTCGTGCGGCGCGGGCTACAAGTACGGGCCCTTCAGCTTCGACCTCGCATACAGCTACATATTCGTCCTGGATTCTACAATGGACAGAACCGAGGGCGCAATGACGCTGCGCGGCGACTATTACGCGCACATACACGTTATTTCCGCGCAGGTTGGTTTTGAATTCTAGCGTCTGCCGGAAACTGCTTTGCGGCGCCCGAAATCTGCGGGCGCCGTTTTTTTGCGCTCACGCGTTCCCGCCCGCCACCTTGGCGAAGCTGCGGTCTATGCGGGCCATTATTTCCCCGTCCGGCACGGAACCGTCGAGCACGATTGAAAACCAGTGCCTCTTATTCATATGGTAGCCGGGCAGGCAGGCTTTTCCGTCAAGAATCCCGGATATTTCTTCAGAGCCTGCCTTGAGGTCGAGTATTTCCGCAATCCCGTCGCCGCCTATGCCGATTTTGCGCCTTTCGACACTCAGCAGCGCGGTGAACCATTTGGAGCTTTTCCTCTCCCTGAATACCGCGTTGTTTGGGAATTTTTTCCAAAGGTACTCCGGCTTTGCGCCGAATTTTTTTTCAATATAGCTGATTGCAGCCTGGGCCTGCGCGCTTTTGAATGCGCCAGGCACAAAGCATTTTTCGGCAATGTCGGCCAGCGCGCGCTCGCATTCGCCCCTGACTTTTGTTACGAAGGCGCCTTTGGCGTTTTCCATGTAGGCGGGCGGGTATTCCTCTCCCGTCTCGGAATCCGAAACCCTGAAGTCTATTTCTCCCGATTCGCCGACGGCGACGGAAATTTTGAATGCGCCGCCCATGAGGGGGGCCTCGTATGCGAATCCGCCCGGAACTTTCGCAAAACCGTGGCGCATCATCATGGCTTTGTCTGCCCTGAGGTTTTTGAAAAGCGGCCCGTCGTATTTCATGTATGCATTCCAATCTCCGGCGCGTGGATTTATAGCTCGCCGGATTTTTGGCTTGTCTATATCGCTATTTTGCAAATGCAAGCGCCAAATCCCAAAATACACTCACGCCTTCGGGGTAGCGGATTCAACCTTTACTTTGCAGATATTCCTGATTTTGCCGGCCCCTGCGCGAAAAAAACGCATGCGAAAGGCTGGCAAAATATCCCCTGGCTCGCTTTTAATTCAATTTTAAAGCACGTCTTTTATCCGGATAAACTCATTGCATCCTGTGAAAATCCGCAGCCCTGCAAAGACAAAACACACCATATGGCGACAATAAAAAACTTGGCATATTTCCACATGATATGCTTTTAGTGCTATAATCCTGAAAAAAAAAGCGCGGCGCTTGAAAGTTTTTTAACGAGTTGGCAAAGCCGCAAACAGATGAACAAATTACGGTTTGCCCATACTTTGGAAATCTTACTTTTAGAAAAATTTTTGCACTTTGCCAAAACGGTTTACCCCTTCGGTTCCAGGAATGCAGCAAAACACTATTGCTACCGGGTAGGAAAGGAGTCCACCTGTTATAAAATTTAGAAAAAGGAATAAAAAACACCAATAACCTGATGTATCAAAATCATGCAATCTCTTGACGAACAATATAATGTTCTGGAAAAATCCAAAGCAAAGCAACGCTAAAATGCAAATTACAGCAAGCACAGATTCATAGGCAATGTATGATATAATGAAAACCAATATAGTGAAGAGAAAATAAATCCCCGTCAGCAATGCATAATCCCTTCTCCCAATGCGACCATTCGTTGAAAATAAGCTGTATTCCTTTTCATTTTTTGTGCAATACATGGTATTTCCCTTTTTATTTATAGATTTTGATATCTTATGAAAATCCAACCTTATTGGAATTCCCGTATTTATCATCCGAGTTACATATTATTTAAATAAAACTCGAAGTGTCAATAAAAGTTTTGGAACTGGCCAGTCGCATTTGATGTTTTTGGCATATAACTTGACAAATGTTAGCAAGCTAAGCAAAATGACCAAAGAAAAAGAGGTTGTTTTTATGGATTGACGGCATTGATGTCTCGGCAGCATGTCCGGATTGGGGTATAATTGAAATCTCTGCCGGGAGATTGAACGTGTCGGATAGAATATTTTTTCAGATTTTTTGAAAGGTTTATCTCAAATACAAATTTATCAATAAATCCGGAGTGAAATGGGGGGGGCAAGCTGTTATGATTAAAAAAATACTATGTATATTGGCCGCTTTCGCAGGCGTTGTTTTATCTCTTCTTGTTCTTTTTGTCGCGTACAATTTTTTTGTTATTTGGACGCTGAAATGCGGGATTGAGTCAATCCTCTCCCCCAAATGCGCGGTTTCATATTTGTCTTTAAATGAGGCGGTACCCGCCATGAATATTTTTTGGGTGGACAAGAAATTGGGAAAAGTTGCGGTCTTTCTGGACTATCCCTCAAAGAGGGAGAATCTCGCAATGCTTCCAATGCTTAAAGCGCGCAAGGATTTCATATTGTCCGCGCATTCTGAAAAGTTCATATTGTCAAAACCAAATACCATGGCTCCATATTTTATTGCCGGTTTCAACCCGGATGACGGAATCCTTTGCGAAGTGGCCTATGTGGTATTTGATGCGCCTGTTGAAAATATTGATTCATTTTACAAAGCCATAGAAAATAAAGAAATAACCAATGGAAGTTTTGACTGTTCCGCCTTGCATTATAAGAATTTTAATTCTGAAATTGACTTCGCGGGGGCCAGGCCGTTTTGGGGGGATTTATTTTTAAATCTTTATTTCCATTTTAATCTTCCAGAATCGGCAAGAATGCTGGAGCATTTTTCGCTGGTATGGGGCAGATATAAGCCCAAAACGGCATCGTTTATCACAAGGGATTGGAGCTTTAAATATTACGATTCCATATTTGAATCAAATGAATCGATTAGGAATTAAATTTGATTGCCAGAGATATTTATTCTCAACCGGCCCTTTGAATTTTTCATTATGGATGATATTGATGATTGTCTGCTTTTTATGGGGAAAATAAATAAATTATAAGCATGCAGTGCGGAGGTAATTATATGGAGAAAAATATGTTATCCAATATTTATGTTTCATGGCTTGCCGGGCAATTTGTCGCGCTGTTTCATTTGGAATTGTCTTTTGAGCTAGCCGCATCTGAAACTTGCATATTGTTGGTTTACGCGCTGGTTTTAGATGTTATATTTATTAAAGCCGCAGCGTCGAATAAAGATAGGGTTCTCCAATTCGCGGGAAAGAGGGCGAATTTTATGTTAAATATTATTATTCCATTTATATCTTATATTGCTGTGTTTTTTTGCGGTGTTTTGATGATAATAATTGAATTTTAGGCTTCAAAAGGAGCCGTTTTCCTCTGGCGGAGAAGGCTCTTTGGGGATGGCGTTTTGCGCGGTGCGCAATCCATTGATAATCGTGAGGATATACCCGAATGTGCTTGACGCGGGGGTGTGCCAAAGTTAATCATTTTTAATGAATTATTCTTAGCGCGCATGCGCATTGTGGCGGTGCTGCGGCTGTTTTGGGCCGGGGCTATCCGCCTGAAAATCAAAGGGGGGACAAAATGAAAAGGAGAAGTTTCATAAAGGCTGCGGCTTTTTCCGCGCCAATGCTCTTTTGCGGAAGGCTCTTCGGCGCGGGGAATTCGGCCCCGAACAGCCGCTGCAATGTTGGCGTAATAGGGTGCGGCTCACAGGCAGCCGGGCATTTGAACGCGATACTCAGCATGCCCGACGCCGTATTGTCGGCGGTTTGCGATGTCGATGACAGCCGCCTGAAATACTGGGCGGACAGGGGCGAAAAAAAATACTCCGGCCGCGGGCTTTCGGGAATGCGCCCAAAAACCTTCAAGGACTTCCGCGAGCTTCTTCTGGACCCCTCAATCGACGCGGTTTACGTGACCACCCCAGACCACTGGCACGCGCTCATCTGCATTGCCGCGGCCCGCGCGGGAAAGGCCGTGTACTGCGAAAAGCCGATGACATTTACCATTGAGGAGGCCCGCCTTGTAACCGACGCCGTGCAGAGGGCTGGAATCGCCTTTCAGGTCGGCTCCCAGCAGCGCAGCCAGGAATCGTTCAGGCACGCCGCGCAGCTTGCGCGCAACGGCTATCTTGGCAGGATTAAAAACGTCTGGGTGGGCTTAAACTACGGGGTTGCCTCCTCGCGCAACTGGAAATACGAGGCGGTTCCGGCTGGAATCGACTGGGACATGTGGTGCGGGCCCGCCCCCTACAACCCCTATTCGCAGCGGCTTCTTCCATTGCTGAACCCCGGCGCGGAGAATCCCTATTCCGGCATGATATGCCCGGAGTGGAGGGACCATCTCGACTACGGGAATTCCAATCAGGCGGATTTCGGGGCGCACCATTACGACATTGCAATGTGGGGCCTTGGCCTCGACGGAATGGGGCCGGAGCGCGTCGTTGTGTCGGATGCGGGGGACATTCCCGGGCTTAAAAACTGGCGCCAGTATTTCTATGAGCTTCCCGGCGGAGTAAAAATATACAAGGGCCATCCCGGCCCCGGGGTCTGCCCGGAAGACTACCCCGTGATATTTGAAGGCGAAGAGGGGGTGGCGGCTGCCGACCGCGGCGGCATGGAAAAATTCTGGGGCTCCAAGCCGTACTACAAGGATCTCAAAAACGCCGACGGCGACACGGTTTACTACAAGTCTCCGGAAAATTCGCACCGCGACAACTTTTTCAAGGCCGTTTTCAGCGGTTCGCCGACGGTTGCTCCGGTTGAGGGGGGCAGGTCCTCCGCCGAAATTTCGATAATGGGCAACATCGCCTTCCGCCTCGGGCGCACGCTCGAATGGGACTGGGAAAAGGGCGAATTCAGGGGCGACGACGCGGCAAACCGCCTGCGTTCCCGCCCGTCCAGGGGGCAATGGTCGTTGGCATGAGCGGGGAGGGTTTTGGAATGAAGGTTTTTTTTGCGATATTTGCCGCTGCGGCTTTTGCCTGCCACGCTGCGGGTCAGCAGCACTACGAGCGTCCGGATCCGGTTCTCACGGCCGAGCAGCTCGCCATGACGGAAAAGGCCGCCCCGAAAAGGCTCCTCGCCGCGCCCGCGAAGGTCCGGAGCTTCCTCGTATGGTCCAGGACCGAGGGGGCGAGGCACGGCGAGGGCATCGTCGCCTTTAACGCCCTGCTAAAGGTTCTGGAAAGGAACTCCGGGGGAAAGTGGGAAATGGTCTTTGCAGACGAGCCCGAACCGCATTTTTCGAGCGTCGAAAACCTGCGCAAATTCGACTGCGTGGTTTTGAACAATACTACCGGCAGGTTCTTTGAATCTTACAGGGACGTCTATGAGAAGATGTCCGAGGAGGAAAAGAAGGCCGACAGGGCGCGGAATTTTAAGTACAGGGACAACCTCATAGAATACGTGCGCCAGGGAGGGGGCGTCATGGGGGTGCACGCCGCGTGCGACGCTATGGACTGCAAGGACCCGTCCAACCCCTCCGAAAAGTCCCCTGCTTACCCGCTCATGATGGGCGGTCGCTTTGCCGGCCATCCGTGGGGCGCGGGCAACTCCCCCGTGACGGTCCTGGTGGAGGACGCCTCAAGCCCCCTTACGAGGGGAATCTGGCCGGACGGCGAATTCAGGATACAGGACGAAATCTACACCTACCGCGAGGACGACCCAAAGACGGGCGTCTCTTACGGCTACGGGCGCGACAGGCAGCGCATGCTTCTCGGGCTCGACTTCGACCGCAGCCCCAAGGACGGCGGCAAGGACCCCATGGCTGAAACGAGCCGCAAGACAAAGGATTTCGGCCTCGGCTGGATAAAGGATTTCGGAAAGGGCAGGGTGTTCTACGGGGCGTTCGGGCACCGCATCGACGTGTACTGGCGCAACCCCGGAATCTGCGAATTTTACATGCGCGGCCTCCAGTACGCGTCCGGCGACCTCAAGGCGGACGCTGCGCCCCTCGGGAAGGCAGGCTTTGAAAAGGCGATGGCAGCCTCCGTCATAAATTCGGTAAAGACGCTCCGCAACGTCGAATACGGGGAGCCTGTAAACCCGATTGAAAATGCGGTCTTTCGAGCCTACAAGGCGGCCGGGGAGTCCCCCGAGGCGGCTGCGAGGCTGGAGAGGCTCTGCGTTGACGAGCTGAAAAGCGGGGCGGGGACAAACCGCTACCTTAAGCTCTGTTCCGAAATACTCCAGTTTGTGGGCGCCAATTCCACCGCTGCGGAAGTCGGAGGCGTGATAGCCCGGGACAGCGCCCCCGGCGCCGACCCCAAGGCGCGCCACTACACGGAAAGCCTGTTTATCGCCCTCGCCCGCTCGCGGGACCCGGAGGCCGGGGCGGTTCTGCGAAAGCTGGCGGATTCCAAGTTCAAAAGCGTTGCGGTTGGGGCGCTCTCTGCCATCGGATACAGGAAAAATCCGGCAGACGCGGAGTTCTTATGGAAAAAATTCGCCTCCGCCCGCTCGGATGCCGAGGCTTGGGCGGCAGTTTCGGCGTTGGCAGAAACCGGGGCTCCCGGGGTGTTTTCCAGACTTTCCGAGGCATGTTTTTCGGCGCGCGGCGGGGCGCTGAAAAGCCGGATAGGCGCCCTGGCTTTCTCGAACTCCGGGGCTGCCCCCGGGGAGCTCGCGGCGTTTGCATCGAAAGTCGCGGCTGACAAATCCGCGCCGGAGGGCCTGAGGGCAATGGCGGCAGTGGAGCTTTTGAAGTCCGGAAAAGTCTGCGAAGGCGCGCGGATGGAAAACCTCATAAGGTTTCTGGCGCGCAATCCCGGCGTGAAGATTCCGGAAGAGATGTCGCTTTCGCGCCTGCCCGAGAGGCTGAAGCCGCCAATGATATACGCGCTTGTGGCGAGAAACGAGGGGCGGGACGAGGTTCTGGGATGCGTCCCCGAAAGCGGGGAGGCGGCCGTCGCCTACTGCTATGCGGTTTCGCAGTGGGGCGCCGATTCGTCGCTTGAAAAGGCGTTTTCGCTCGCGCCGCTCATGGACGAAAAGCAGATGAGGCATGCGGCGTTCGTACTGTCTGCAATAAAATCCCCGGATAAGCTCATGAAGATTATGTCGCTCATGCCGCGCCTCGGCGGCAAGGGGGCGGAGCTCGCCTCAAAGGCCGCATCGTTCGTCGATGCTTCCGACTCTTTCGACGGCCTGTTCGGGATAGTGGAAGGCCCCTCCGGGGAGGCCGAAAAGCGCGCGGCGATAAGGGCGCTTGAAAACGCGTCGCTCAGAAATTCCGAGGTGTTTGTCCGCATGGCCGGGGTTTATCCGAAGCTTCCGGAGGCCCTGAGGCGCGACGCCATGCTCCTGATGGTCGCCTGCTCCAGGCGCGGGTGCGATGCTGAAATGGTCGCGGCGGCCGCAGCCCTCATGGACCGGGCCAAAACTCCGTCCGAAAAGAGGAAGTTTTTCAGGTTCGCAACGGCCAACATGTCCCGGCCCGGCGCGGAAATGCTCGTATCCGCATACAGAAAGGGCATGAGGGCGGAGGCGCTCGCGGAGCTTTCTTCGTGGACGGACCCGTCCGCCCTCGGGCCGATGGTGGAGCTTGACAAGTCGCTCAGGGATACGCGGGAGCGCCTCGGGGTCCAGCGTGCAATCGTAAAGCTCCTCCCGCGCGCAGACGCCCTCGAATCGGACGCGGCAAGGCACATAATGGAAAACGCGGTCGATAAAAAGGACGCGCGGCTCGTCGAAAAGATGGCGCGCCTCAACCTCTCCGGCCGCGCCGTCTCAAACCTCCCCGGGGGCCTGTCGGCGACGGCATGCGCGGAGGAGGGCGACGTCGGGAAGATGTTCGACTACGACGAAAACTCAAAGTGGAGCACGAAGCGCCCGTGCAAAAGCGGCGACTGGATACAGTTTTCCTTCGACGCCGAAAAGCCGGTGGCCGCCATACGCGTGGACCCCGGAAGCTCCAAAAACGACGGCCTCATATCCCCCAGGCTCTTCGGGGGGCTAGACATGGAGGACTTTGCCGAAATACCGTTTTCGCTGGGAAAGGACGGCGATGTTGACGTCATGCGCCTCGAAAAGCCCATGAAGCTCAAAATGGTAAGGATAGAGCAGGGCGGGGACCGAGGAAACTGGTGGACCGTGGCGGAAATCATTCCGGTTCTTGAAGGGTCCGCCTACTCCGGTTCGCTCAAGCCTTATGGCGGCGGGATTTCGGCCGGGGCGAGCCACGGGGCCGACGCCGTAAAGTTCGCCTTCGACGGCGCAGACAAGACCCGGTGGTCCACAAACTGCCGCCGCTTCCCCGGCCAGTGGTTCCTCCTGAAGTTTGACAAGCCGCGCAAGGTGGGCTTTGTGGACCTCATTTTGAAGGACTCCGTGGGGGACCGCATCCGAAAGCCGCGCGTATTCATAGGGGATTCCCTCGACGACATGCGCATCGCCGATGTGAAATACGAAAAGAAGATGGATAGGGACCGCTTCGTATTCGCAGCACCCGGGACGCCCAGGTTCATAAGGATTGAAAACGGCGAGGCTTCGGGCAATTTCTGGTCGTTTCACGCAATAGAAGTCAAATAGCAGCCCGCGTGCGCCGCCTGCCCGGCAAAATATTTATAGAAGGGAGTAAATAAACAATGATTTCAATATTATTGAATAAAGAAAAAAACGGTATTGATATTTTGTTGGACAAAAAAGGTGCTGAGCTTTTAATTGATGATCTTCAATATTTGAAAGATAGTAATGACCATGTACATCTTGCTGAATGGTCTGGGGAGTTGACATCGTTGAAATTATTGCATGATGATTCAACAGTCATTTCATTTCTCAATATTGGGGTATTAGCGGATTCAAAAATTAAAGAAATATATGATAATTCTGTAGAATAATAAATCTCACTATAATCCTCAACGCTAGAAACAACGTTAAGTTAACTTTGTTTTATATGTCTTTCGGTGGGCACAAGGATATAGGAGAAATCAAGACAGATTTCAATCGAGCGATTACTTATGGTGGCTCGGAGGAAATACAGGTTAAAATTAAAGAGCAATTAGCGTCAATTGCGTCGAAGAGCCCCAAGGCAGCTAAGATAATAGCAGAGTTGGAAAATTCTAAACATCGACATCATATTGCTCCTATAAAATATGACAAACAAGACCCCGTAACAAAAACCCTTAATCTGGAGGATTCTAAAAACGGAAAGGGAAGTCCGACGGAAATATACTATAATCCAGAGAGTAATAAGGTTTCAAAAAATTTAGCGGGTGAGCGCATAGAGTTTAATCCGGAAGAAGTCTTGAGCCATGAGATATCCCATGCTGGCGATAGTAATCGAGGTAACAATTCTGAAATAATGGATAAAGATCGTAAGCAGAATCAGAAAGAAACAAATGCGATAATTGTTCAAAACGAAGTGTCGAAGTCAGACAATAGAAAAACTCGTACATATCATTCTCTTAGGAGAGAAATTGAGCGTCGTAAACGCGAAGATGCACTGCGTTCCGATGGCAGATTGTCTTCATGGGAATATTTAGATGATAACAACTATAAGCCAAACTATGAAAAAGATGATGATAAGACCAAATAAAATGATGTATCTGTTATGCGCAGTTTTGCTTTCAGGGTGTGGGAATTTTAACCATATTCCATACATTTCATCTCAACGTTATAACGAATGTGAATTGTTAGGATTTCTTCCAATTGAGTTAATGTATGACTACGATGCGAATACTGTTATCCGCGATGATCCACGTTTGGAAAGTAATGAGGTAAAGAAGAATGTTGAGTTTTGCGTGGATGATTTTAATAAGAGAGTTAAAGGCGATCCTTTATGCCAAATTGATTATTTAGATGAAATTCAACCTGTCGGATATATAGATTATTATGTCTTTGGCGTAACTGATACGAGTACGATAATTTATGCCTATGACACGAAATTAAAGAAATTTCTGTTTTCGTTTAATCCAGGATGGTTTTGATTGAATCGCCGTATCCTAATTTCAAAATACCAATAAATAACCCTCAATTACATCCAGCTACAGTCTCTGATGGTTATGCGCTGATACTTTATTAAATATGAAAAATGAAAATATATTAACGGGGGATTTTGAAGAATTTGCATTGCGTGATTTTGAATTCTTGCAATTAGATTACGGATTTTCAAATCCGCTTTTTGAAAGAGGCGACACTTTTGAAAATATTGGATATACAAAAGGAAGCCTTGGTGTTTTATTGAGTTATGATGCTTTGGATCAAATGTGCTCAATCTATTTTTTTGATGCGTCTAATGGGTTTCCTCCTGAAAATCTTATAATAGATTTTAAGTATTATGCGAGATATAAGAATTTATCAGCTTATAATCCCAGTGAGTTAAATTTACCTAATCCCCGTCTTGAAAATGGATTTTTATGCGAAGGGGGTCTTGAGATTGAAGTTTCTAATAATTCCAAAATTCTTAATAAATATTTCAAACCTATATTGAAAACAGATGTTTTTATATATTAACGTGATGATTATGTAGCGATTTTCACTGATTTTCATAAGTTGGAGAACTTTCTACTGTTGTTTACGGTTACGGTTTTTCTAGTACACATACGACAGGAACTCGAACAGGACGGGGCACTTGAAAGAGGTTCGAGGGCCGTCAAATCCAGACCATTATAACGAGGAGACCGTTTACACGATAAACGCGATATGCCGGTTCCAAAAAAAGCTAAGGAAGCTGCCGAAAGTGCTAATAAGGTTAGTAATAATCCAGATGTTTCTTTTGGCGGATCTCACGCAAAAAAATTGAACCAGAGCAAAATGCTATTGGAGATCATATAAAGTTTACACGTGATCAAAATGGAAATGTTCAAAAGTATACATCATTAAAAAAACAAACAAACCCGAATAATGAAAATCCGTGGGAAGTTGCTAAAAGATTCGATAGAGAAGGCAAACATTTTGACAAAAAAATAAAAGAGTATATTGAAGAACCCCGTATTCATGAAGGGGTAAATAAAAATCGTTCTGTGAGATCTGCAAAATCAGACGAAATTCCAAGAGGAGAATAATTGAAAAACAATAAATGTATAATAAGTTATTTGGAAGAAAATTTTACTTTCTTCCAAAAGAATTCCATGAATTATAAATTTTCTATTCGGAACCTTGATAATCCAGGATGGAATTCATTTATACCAATGCCCAAGCAATCATTAGATATTGATTGGGTATCTTTGGAAAATTCCGAAGAAGATTGGATTTTTTGGAGAATTAGTAATGGATTCTTTGAATTTTCATGTTCTCCGTTGAATTTAGCTAAAAGTTTTAGCATATTTTTCAAACTAATAGAGGCAGAAAATATAGGAAATAATTCTTATGATTTAATTAATGCACTTGATTCGTGGTTTAGTCGGAATTGCAATGGAGATTGGGAGCACTCCAATATTGTATGTATTGAGTCGCTTTATGACAAATGGAAAGTAAATATTGGCTTCTATGACTTAGTATATCCTTATGAAGAATTTATGCCGTGTAGGATATTTAAATCAGGGATTAATTGGTACAAGTATGATTTAGAAAATAAGTCTTTTATAGGAGAATCTAGTTCTCGTAATTTGCATAAATTGTTGGAAGGATTTATTAAAAATATTAATATATTTGAACAAGTCTGTTGAAGTGTAGTCCGAGCAGTCCGGCGTCATGACGGTGCGGCCACGATTTGGCTTGAAAAAAAGCCCGACTTTTGGAAGATGCGTTTATGCTTATAAACATCTTGGAGTATCTTGAGTCAACCGCCGCCAGGGTTCCGGACAAAATCGCCCTCGAAGACAGGAGCTCGTCCCTTTCCTTCGCGCAGCTCAGGACGCGCGCCCTCGATATTTCGGACGCCCTTGCCGGCGCAGTTTCGGACATCCGCAGCCCCGTGGCGGTCTTTCTCCCGAAGGGCGTCGAGGCGATTTCCGCATTCATGGGCGTCCTTTATTCGGGCAATATCTATATGCCGATGGACGTGAAAAGCCCGGCGGCGCGCACCCGGGCCATTTTTGAGAACATAGAGCCCGCCGCCGCAATAACAGACGAAAGCGGCCTGGAAAAAATTTCCGACCTCCTCCCCCCGGAAAAAATAATCGTAATCGGCGGCGTGGCGCATGCCGAGTCCCCGAGGACGCGCTGGCGCGAGAATATCGACATGGATCCGGCCTACATCATAAACACGTCGGGCTCGACGGGCGTGCCCAAGGGCGTTGCCGTTTCCCACAGGTCCATAATAGACTACATCGAGTGGGCCAGGGATTGCTACGGGATTGGCGGAGACCGCGTAATGGGAAACCAGGCCCCGCTTTACTTTGACAATTCCGTGCTCGACATATACCTGTGTCTTTCGACGGGGCTGAAGCTGATACTCACCCCGGAGGAGCTTTTCACATTCCCCATAAAGCTTCTGGAGTACTTCAGCCAAAAGGGCGTCGATACGGTGTTCTTCGTCCCTTCGGTGCTTTCCACAATCGCAAACCTCGGGCTTCTCGACGCGGTGAGGCCGCCGCTAAAGACGGTGCTTTTCGCGGGGGAAACCATGCCCACAAAGCAGCTCAACTATTGGATTTCCAAATATCCGAAGGCTCTGTTTTCAAACCTCTACGGCCCCACCGAAATAACGGTTGACTGCACGTATTTTATCGTGGACAGGCTCCTTTCGGATGCGGAGCCTGTGCCCATCGGCAGGCCGTGCCGCAATGCGGATGTCATAATTTTGGATTCGGACAACCGCCGGGTTGAAGGCCCGGGGAAGTCCGGGGAAATATGCGTCAGGGGAACTTCGCTCGCCCTCGGATACTACAACAACCCGGCGCGGACCGAGGCGGCCTTCGTCCAGAATCCGCTCAATTCAAAATACCCCGAAAAAATTTACAGAACCGGCGATATGGCCCACTTCAACGACCGCGGCGAAATCATATTCGAGGGTCGCAAGGATTTGCAGATAAAGCATATGGGCTTTCGCATCGAACTTGGCGAAATCGAGTCCGCCGCCCGCTCCCTCCCGGGGGTTGACTTGGCGTGCGCCGTGTTCGACGCCGGAAAACCGGCAATAATCCTCTTTTACGAGGCGCGCGAAGAAATCCCCCCGCGCTCCTTCGCCTCGTCGCTGACTTCGTCGCTTCCAAAATACATGATTCCCGCAAAATTCGTCAGGCTAGACGCCATCCCGCTTACGGCAAACGGCAAGACCGACCGGGCGGCTTTGGCGGGCATGATATGAGGGCCGGGCCATGCGGAAGTTTTCAAGGGCGCAGGTAGCGGAAGAGTACAGCCGCATAAAGTCTGGGGGCGGGGATTTTTTCTCCAACTACTGCTTCCCGCCCGACGGCGCGGACATGGACGGCGTATCCTCGGGCGAATCCCTCCTGCTTTTTAAGCCGGAGCGGGATTTTGTGCGCCTCTTTTTCATCACCCGCAGCCTGGACAATCTGGGAAGCCTCCTCGACTCGTCGCTTCCGGACGGGTTTTGCGCGTGCGTGGAGATTGCTTCAAGAGGGGCCCCGGCGCGGGATTTGGACGATTTATTTAAAAGCCGCTTCCGCCTGCATTCAGTCTATGAAAAAATGGAGCTTGCGCGCATACCCCCCGCAGTTGCGGCCGAAGCCCGAGGGGAGCTGGCGCCGGAGGAACTTTCTGCGGATATGGATGCGGTCTTTGACAAATTTTCAGACCATATCCCGGAAATTTCGGAAATATCCCGCTTCTGTTCGGAAAAGAGGGCGGTTTCATTTCCATCGCAGGCGGGGCCGAGCTACGTCCTGTTTTCGATAGAGGGGGCTTTCGCCTACATAAATTTCTTCGCAAACCGCGCGGGGCGCGCCGGAATGGAAAGGCTGTGGTCGGGATTTTATTCGGCGGCCGCGCTTGCTGGGGCCAGGGCTGCGCGCCTCTGGGTAAACAGGCGGAATGAGAAAGCCCTGGCGGTTTATTCCAGAGAAGGGTTCAAGGGGGGCGGGATTTTCTCAACCGCTTATGTCCGCAGCCCTGACGGGGGTTAGGCCGCGTGTTCCGGGTGTGCAGTTTTGCCGCATTTTTTCATGTTTTGCCCTTCGGAAGCCTTGGGCATTTTGCAGTTTTTTTAAGCCTGCGGGATTCACATTGCGGAATTTCCCGCAAGCAGTGCGCCCCGCGTTCCCTCTAACGCTGTGGGCATCCCGCCTTGCGAATTTCCGAATTTGAGATTTAGGGGTTTGCTCCGGAGAGGATGCGCGGCGGGAAATCCGCGCAGTTAAGACTATTATAAAAGCGGGGCTAAAAACGGATTTGCAAACGGAGAAAAAACTGTCTGGCATTATAAATGCGCGTAAGGGCGGAATTTGGATTTCTCAATGAAGTTTTATTTTGAGTAGGAAAGGGAAGAGCCCGCCTGATATGTCGCGAAATTTTGCAGGATTTTTCATTTTTTTGGTGTTATAATCTATCCCTCCAGGTCAAAGCCTGCAACGCCCCTGAAATCGGTTTTGGGCGGTCTTTTTTGTGTTGTGGAAAGGGAACGTCATTTTTTTGCAAAATCCGTTTTCAGGAAAGAAAAATCTGCGGCGTCTGCCGGGCAAATGCGCCGACTCTTGAAAGTGCGGATTCCGCCCATGAAAACTGTCCGCAGTCCTCATGGTTTCTGGCAGCTTCCGGCGAGTTTTCTGGAAGTTTTTGCGGCCTCCGGGCCTTTGTGCTTAGGCTCAAAGAGGCTTGTTTACCCAAAAAGGCGCGGGGAAATCTCCCCGCGCCTTCAAAGCATCCCGGCTGATGGTTTTCCCGCAGGGCGCTATTCGCAAACTTCGGCCTTTTCGATTTTCTGGGTTTCGACGGGCCTGTCGGAGAAATCCGTGCGGGAATTTTCTATTTTTTCCACCGCTTCGTATCCGCCTACCACTTCGCCGAATATCGTGTGGTGGTTGTTGAGCCACGGGGTGGGGGCGGTCGTTATGAAAAACTGGCTGCCGTTTGTCCCGGGGCCCGCGTTTGCCATGGCGAGAAGCCCCTTCTTGTCGAATTTCAGCTCCGGCGAAAATTCATCCTCGAACGGCTTGCCCCAGACGGACTGGCCGCCGCGCCCCGTTCCGGTCGGGTCTCCGCCCTGTATCATGAAATCCTTTATCACGCGGTGGAATATTATCCCGTCGTAATATCCGTTTTTCACGAGCCGGACGAAATTTTCGCAGGCCTTGGGGGCCGCTTCGGGGAAGAGCTTCAGGGTGATGTCGCCGTGGCGCGTGCTGAGTTTTACCGTTGTGTCTTTATTCATGCTATTTTTCCATTATTTCGATTCTTGAGTCGGGGTCGAAGGCCCTCGAGCACCTGCCGCAGGTCACGCAGTCCACTATGATGTCGTGCGCGGACTTGCCCGGCGGGATGAACGGGAGGACGTGCTCGTCGTGCGGAACCACGACCTCGAGCAGGAACGGCCCTTCGGCGTCGAGCATTTCGCGTATCGCGCCCGCAAGCTCGCCCTTTTCCGCGACCCTGCGCGCGCCCCATCCGTAGCCCCTGGCTATCTCCATGAAGTTGGGGTAGATTTCCTCGGGGTTGTCGGGGCCCGCCATCTTTTCCGGATTCCTGGAAAGGTTGGTATTGGCGTGGTTGCCGCCGTAGAACATGTCCTGCCACTGCATGACCATGCCGAGGAACTGGTTGTTCAGCATCATGACCTTCACGGGAATTTTCTCCATGACGGCCGTGGCCATTTCCTGTATGTTCATCTGGAATGAGCCGTCGCCGTCGATGTCGACAACCTGCTCGCCGGGGTGCGCTATCTTTGCCCCGAGGGCCGCCGGCAGGCCGAAGCCCATGGTTCCGGCCCCGAGGGAGCTTATGAACTGGCGCGGGCGCGTGAATATGAACTGCTGCGGGGCCCACATCTGGTGCTGGCCGACGCCGGTTGTGATGACGGGCTTGCCGCCGCTCACCTCGTAGAGCGTCTTTATGGCTTCGGGGCCCGTGATGTACTTCCCGCGCGGAGGGTTGGCGAAGGGGTAGGGGTACTCCGACTTCCACTGCTGAATCTGGCATATCCACTTCTGGATGTCCGGCTTTTTAAACGCGGGCGACTTCGCCATTTCGACGAGCCTTTCGAGCGCGGGCCTGAGGTCCGAATGGATGGCGTAAGCGACGCTCACGTTCTTGCCGTGCTCGGAGACGTCTATGTCTATGTGGACTATCTTTGCGGATGTGGCGAACTTTGCGACGACGCCCGTTATGCGGTCGTCGAAGCGCGCGCCCATGGTGATGAGCAGGTCCGAGTTGCAGACGGCTGAGTTTCCGGCGTAGGTGCCGTGCATGCCGAACCAGTAGAGGTTCTTTTCCTCCAGGGGGTTCGCGCAGCCGACGCCCATGAGGGTTGTGGCGACCGGAATCCCCGTCGCCTCGGCAAATTCGTTGAGAAGCTCCGCAGAGCCGCTTGAAATGACCCCGCCGCCGGCGTAAATGACCGGGCGCTTGGCGGATTTCACCATGTCCATGAGCTTTTCAAGCTCCGCGTCGGAGGCGACGGGAAGCTCGTGCAGGCCGGGCAGGTCCACCGGGGCGTCGAAATCCGGCTCTACTTCGGCGAGCTGGACGTCTTTGGGAATGTCGATAAGGACTGGCCCCGGGCGCCCGTGCGTCGCGACAATGAACGCCTCCTTTATGACGCGGGCGAGGTCGTTTGTGTCGAGCACGAGGTAGCTGTGCTTGACCACGGGAAGTGTCATGCCGAAAATGTCGGTTTCCTGAAAGGCGCTCTTTCCGATGAAGCTCTGAAACACCTGGCCCGTCAGGACCACCATCGGGACACTGTCCATGTAGGCGTCGGCTATGGCCGTGAGGATGTTGGTCGCCCCCGGGCCGGAAGTCGTCATGCAGACGCCGACCTTTCCCGTAGTGCGCGCATACCCCTGGGCCATGAAGCCGCAGGCCTGTTCGTGGCGCGGGAGGATGGTGCGTATGCGCTTGGATTTCGAGAAAGCGTCGTGCAGGTCTATCGACTGCCCGCCCGGATATGCGAACACCACGTCCACCCCCTGGAGCTCGAGGGATTTGACTATGATGTCCGACCCCCTCATCTTCCGGGACTCGGGGACGCTTTGCTTTTCTGTTTTCTGGCTCATAATAAATACTAAAGCCTCCAATAGTAGGGCCGCGGCCGCTTTCTTCAACCAAAAAGTTGCCGTTTTTCCCTTTTAGAGGCCCTCCTTCGCCCGCCGGAAAATCCCGGCATCCCTCCCGCCTCGGCGCGCGTTCTGCGCGGGCCGGACGTCCGCCCGGCGGCGTCGCTCCGCCCCGGCGGGGCGGTTTATATTTTTGAAAAAAAAGCTTGGAAGAATGGTTTTTTGTGTGCTAGGTTCGGCTTCGACAAAAGAAAGACGCTATTGCTTTGGCCGCATTGCGCGGCTTTTGCCGCCTTTTTATTTGTTTCGGGCGCAGTTGCATGAAACCGCCTGCGCCCGCACTTTCATATATATACAATATAAAAACGATGCACGCAAAGTTGAACAAGATATTGGCGTTTTCGCTCATGGCGGCGGCCGCCGCTTCGGCGCACTTGCAGGCGCAGGACTACTCCTCGACAGGCACCGAACAGTTGAGGGACGAGGCCAATAAGTTTATAGGCGACGGCCAATACATTCTGGCGCGCCCACTCCTCGAAGTTCTGGTGTCCAGGTTTGAGCAGCTCGACGACAAGTCGCAGTTGGAGCACCTTTATTTTTTCCTTGGATACAGCTATGTGCAGGAGTACATGGGCCAGAAGAGCGCAACCTATCTGGAACAGGCTATCCCGTATTTTGACAAGATACTCCAGATGTTCCCCGGCGGCGAGCGCGCGGCAAAGTCGATAGAGCTGAAGGCCACCTGCCTGAACGGCCTCGGCAAATTCGAGCAGGCTGCGGAAACCTGGGCGATGTCCCTCAATTCCCCCTACGTCGAAAAGCTGAACAACTCGGAGCGTTTCGCGATTACAAAGAAGGTCGCTCAGGCATTCTATAACATGAAGAGCTGGGAGAAGGGCGAAAAATGGTTTGAAGCCATGTTTAATACCGCCCCGAACGTCGAAGACAAGACTTTCGCGGCCGTGGCCCTCATACGTTCCGCATTCGCCGCCGGAGACTTCGACAGGGCGAGAAAATACTACTCCTACACCACAAACAAAGTCCCCTCGCGCTACGACATCGCCCTGTCCGTCGACTTCATGCAGGCGGGCGACAAGCTGGTGGGCGAGGAGAAGTTCCCCGAGGCTTCCCTGTGCTACACGTTCGTCCTCACAAAGGATGAAATCATCGACTTTTTCAAGTCCTACAAGGCCAGGCTCGAATCGCAGATTTCGAGGATACGGGCGGTAAACCCCGGCAACCCGCGCATCAAGGAGCTGGAAATGCGCGTCCAGTACGCCGACGCCATGATAAAGGGCGTCAGCGAAGTCAAGGACTATTCCCCCCAGATGCTCGCCCGCAAGGCGCGCAACTACTTCCTGACAAAGCGCAACTACGAAAGCTACTGGGCCTACCGCCAGCTTCTCGACGCCTATCCCGAAGACCCGATGATAGAGGATTTCTATTACGCGGCCTTCATTTGCGCCAAGGAAATCGGCAAGGAGTCCCAGCTCGACAAGATTGGCACCGAGTACCGCGAAAAGTTCCCCGACGGCAAGTACAGCAGGGAAATCGCCATACAGTTCGCGCTGTTTCTCCTGGAGCAGGGCGAAAAGAACCCGCTCCAGAAGGAACGCTTCTTTGAGGTGGCAAAACAGGCTGTCGAGCAGAATCCGGAGGATGAAAACACCGGTAAATTCATATTCCTCCTCGGCAAGACGTGGCTCACTGACAAAAATTATGCGGAGCTTCGCTCCTATATGAAGGATTTTGCCGCAAAGCATCCCGACGCCAACGGCGCAGACGGCGCCCTATACTGGCCGATGCTTTCCTATCTGATGGAATTCGACTACGAAAACGCCTTCAAATTCGCCGACGAGCTTCTCAAAAAGCATCCCGAAAGCGAATATGCCGAAGACGCCGAATTCAGAAGGGCGGTCTCCGTGTTCGGCGACGGGCAGATTTCGGACGCGCGCAAGTATTTCGCTGAATTTCTGGAAAAGTACAAGCCTATGGGCAGCAAGCTCGCAGGCGAGGCCGAGCTTTTCCTTGGCGACATCTCGTTCATGGAGCAGGAGTACGAGGATTCCTACAACCACTACATGGCGGTTCCCGACATTGCAAACGGCGTCCAGAAGACGATAGACGCGGCGTTCTTCCAGTGCGCCACCATGCTTGAGACGGCCGAGCAGTTCGACCGCCAGGCGGAAGTCCTCAAGCGCTACATAAAAGAGTATCCGGAAGGAAACTCCGCAATGGCGAACTTCCTCATTTCAAAGCCACTCCTCAAGCAGGGCCTCTCAGCCGACGCCGTGCAGGGCTACATGGATTCGATTTCCAAGTACGGCAACGACTTCAAAAACGACTCTGTCGATAAGATTATCGAGGACTTCCCCAAGTTCTACGCCGAAGCCAAAACCCAGATGGACGCGACTGCGGCCTTCCTCCAAAAGACGCTCTCTGACGACGCGTTCCTCAAGATGCTCGTAAACGATCCCGGCAAACGCTACCAGTACACCGTTGAAAACCCCGACGTAAACCCCCTCGTGTACGCCCTCTTCAAGGTGCAGTCCCTCAAGGGCGACAAGGAGGCGGTCTTCGGCCAGAATGTCCTCAAGGACAAGGCGCCGATACAGAAGCTCCTCGACGTGTACAAGGCCCAGCAGGCAAAGTTCCCCAAGATTTCGCCCGAACAGTTCTTTGAGCGCGAGCTCAAGGCGGCCCGGGAGGCCAAAAACAAGGTCTTGGAAAACCGCATGCTGATGGCGCTCGACTCCATCGGAAAGCTCAAGGAGCGCCCCGGAATGTTCGTCGACGCTGACTTCAAAAACATGCCCTTCAAGGTCATTGTCTGGATGGGCAAAAGCAATGAGAAGTACAGCATCGAATCCGCGCGCAAGGCCCTCGATTTCGTGATAGAGAGCGATTCGGACTACCGCCTCGACGCCCTCTTTGCAATGGCCGACATAGAGGAGCGCAACAGCAACTACGAAGAGGCCCGCATCCTCTATAAGAAAGCAGAGGACGACTTCCCGCTTGACGCAATGGCTTCCAAAGCCGCGCTGAAGCAGGCCGAGATGGATGTGAAGCTCGGAAAGATCGAAAGCGCGCGCGAAAAGTACAATTCGATAGTGGCGCTCCCCGACTGGCGCGGCCCCGTCCACGCAGAGGCCTACTACCGGCTCGGGATGCTGGAAAAGGAGCAGGGCAATTCCGCAATGGCGATACTGCGCTTTGATACGTGCGCCATAAATTTTGCGGACTGCCTGGACTTTGCGGGCAAGGCGGTCCTCCAGGGGGCGCAGCTTTCCATGTCGCTCGGCCAGACCGAAAAGGCCAAGGAGTTCTGCGACACCTTCCTTGCGGAGGAGTCTAACGAAGAGTCCCCCGAGTACAAGGCCATAAAGGAATACAGGGATAGCATCCGCTAACAACCAAATCTTTTTCAGACCATGAAAATTACCAATTTTGCAGTATTGGCGGCCTCCGCGGTTTTTGCGGGGTCCCTGTTTTCCGCGCCGTCCCCGTCCGACGACAAGCCGAGGCTTGTGGAGTTTGCCAAAAACAAGCTCCCGATAGTCTTTGTGGAGGACAACGGCAAGCGCGTTTCGGAAATGATGTTCGACAGCCTCCAGGTGGTCGATGGCGTGACAAACTTCAAGTTAACCTACGCTGACGGCACCCCCGGCTCGGTTTTTGTCCCGGTGGACAAGGGCGGGGTCAAGTTCCGCTACCGCGAAACCGAGGCCCTCAAGCGCATGCGCAGCAACTACCTTTCGGGCAACTATGAAGACGCTGTCAAGGCCGGGCGCCATGTGGTATATCCGGCAGTCGCAATCATGGGAATGCCCGAGGACCTCACAAACGTCCATGACAACCTTCTGGTCTTCGTGGACTGCCTTCTCAATACGGGGCGGTTCATCGAAGCCAAATCCCTCATGGAGTCCCTCCCGCTTTCCAAGGCCACGAGCACCGTCGGAAAGGCCGTGATAGCCTACGCCAACAAGCTCATTTCCATGGACCATTACCCGGATGCGGAAGCCGTCCTTGAGCGTTTGAATTTCGGCGGCGACAACCTGGAAAACATTGACGACATCATGGACCTCACGTCTTTCCTGCGCAGGAGCGGAAAGATAGACGAGGCCGTCAAATGGTACACGAAACTTCAGGCAACCCCCGGCAACCCGCGCAAAAACGAGGCGATTTTGTGGATGGCCTACTGCGACATCGTCAAGGGCAACACCATGTCGGCCGAGATATTTTTCGACCAGCTTAAGGATTTGAAGAAGACCGACGACGAGTTCTCTCTCAAGTCCATGATAGCCGGGATGCTGCTTGAAAACGACAAGAAGCTCACCGACGCGCTCGACGCCTACGCAGAAGGCATCGTCTACGGCGACGTTTCTTTCAACTGGTTCGCCGAGCTTTACTACAAGACCGGCATGGTTTACAAAGCCCTGGGCTTCCCCAAAACCTCGAACGAAATATTCGAGCAAACCGCCCTTCTTTATCCTGAAAGTAATTTTGCGAAATTATCCAAGGAGCAGATTGTCGTTATAGCGGAAGAGCCCGAAGAAGGGGAGGAAGATTCCCTCGGGGAATGATTGACCACATTGGCGGGGGGAGGAATTTGAAGCGCGCGGGCCTTGCGGTCTGGCAGCTTCAAACGATTGCCGCCGCTATTTGAAATATCTTAACAAGGCGAATCGAAAATGAAAATTTATCACTTCAAGCCAAAGCGCCAGAAGAATTCCCTCTTCATCAAGGTGCTTATTGCGGTGGGAATTGTTCAGGCCGCGCTGCTTTTGCTCCTCGGCGGAATAATGGTGACCCAGACGATTTTCCCGAAAGAGCAGGTTTTTGAAGGGGCTCCGCCGCCGCCGCCCAACACCGAGCCGCAGAAACAGCGCAAGAAGGTGATGGTAAAGAATGTTCAGAAACGCTCCAACCAGGTTGTAAAGCGCATAAACATTCCGCCAATCCAGAAGATGGCCACCCCCGAGGTTACTATATCGCTTCCCTCCGGCCTGGGCGGGGAGGACAGCGGCGGCATGGGGGCTGTGAATATTTCGGGAATGTCCAATCTCGAAAAGCTCAAGATAGAAGTTCCCACCATGAGCATTTTCGACACGAAGGCGTCTTCCGACAGGGTGTTCATCGCCTTTGAGGCCACTCCTCACACGATGCGCGACGACATGGGCGGCCTTGAAGCCTACAACGTCGTGAAAGACGAAATCAAAAAGCTCGTGTCGATGCTCCCCTCGACGTCGCTTATGAACGTCATGGCCTTTGACACGAACAACCAGACCACGATGGATTTCTGCTTCCCGAGCCTCGTCGTGGCTTCCCCCGAAAACAAGGAGCGTTTTGCGCGCTGGATAGACACCATAAATCCCGACCTCGAAAAGGTTGGCCTTTGGGGGCGCAACAATTATACCCTCAAGTATCCGATACCCCCGGCCGCCACGGGCCGCGAGGACTTCAAGTTCCACTACGACGGATTCCAGCATCACGGCGTTGTGGGGTATTACAAGTTCTATCAGGCGGCCATAGAGCAGGGTGCCGGCGCCGTGTGGATTTTGACCACGAAGTGGCCCGCGCCCAACGAATACTTCCTGCCTTATTCCGAGGAGCAGATTAAAAAGTTCAACGATACTTGGAAAAAGAATGTGGAACGCGAACGCTCCAAGGGCACGGTTGTGGGCGAGCAGAAAGAGTGGGAAGATTGGGTCAGGGCAATACAGCCCGCAAAGGACAAGGCAAAGGCGTGGCTTGACAAGGAAAACGAGCGCCGCAGGAAGAAGGGCATCGGCCAGAAAGTCGTGACAGACCTTCTGCCCCTCGCAATTGAACTGGGGTATGACATTCCCAAAAAGCCGCTCATGATAGGGGACTTGCGTCCGCAGACCGAGTTTAAACGCTATACCCGGGCAAAGCTCCAGGCCTGCTACGAACCCATTTTGAAGAAGGTTTACGACGACCGCGGCCTCGCCAGGCCCAAGGTCAACATGATAATGCTTCTCGACCGCAAGACGGAATGGAATTCCAAAAAGAATTCCAATGTAAGGGCCTGGGCCCGCTGGAATAACGACGGCACTAGCCGCGTTTTGCGCGGCGCAAAGCCGGTTTCGGAGTATTCCGGGGACTGACGCCGTTATATTTTGGCGAGAGTTCATTGTTTTTTTGCGCGGGGTTTTCTGCCCCGCGTTTTTTATGTCAATCTATGCGAGATTCCTTTCCGCTATCGCGAAATTTGATTTTGGAAGCATGGGGCGAAATTTAAAAAAAGGCCGCCATCGGGAGCGGGGGAAGTCTTGCCAAAAAAACTTGCGTTTCGGATGCTGTAAAGATTGCAGAGCATTTTGTGCGGAGGTACGGGCGGCTTTTCAGCCGCAGACGCGCAGGGCTGCGATGGGAATTTATTTCGGATATGTCGGCACTCCGCGTTGAAATTTTGAATGAGGATGCAGCGCAAAGCTGTGCGGGGCGGCTGATTGCCTTCATGCAAATAGTTTTTAAGGCTCTGCAAAGGTTTTTTGGGGAGCGTTATTTGTAATCCCCGCGATATGGCGACGGGGATTCAAGAAACTTGCTGGGGCGGCGGAGATTTCTAGAGCCTGCTTAATTTTGCGCTGTGCGGAACGTTTTCAAATCTAAACCCAGAGGCAAAATCTGCCCCCAAACCTTAAAAGTTCTGCGACTTACGTTCCAATACATATGAAATCATGCAGTTTCTGCATTGCATTTTTCCCGTTGCCAAACGGCGAAAATGGCTTTTGTTGAAATCTGAAGGCTACGCGAATTTTGTACCCGCAGCCCGTTTGCAAACCGGAAGCCGGAACGCTGCATTAAGGTATGCGAGCATGCATAGGAATTCCTTAAAAATATAGCTGAATTTTCGATTTTGGGGCATACTAATCTGCCAAAATCCGGAGAGAATTTAAGTAGAGCGGGGGAGGATTGCCGGAAATTTGAAATCGCGCGCGGTTTCGCTTGTACTCAATGTGCGCTTTTTTGCTCCAAGGCGGAAAATGCGCCGCAGGCAAATTCCCTGCCGCTTGCACACCCGTTTGAGGGCAAATTAATGGGACTTTTCCAAAAAACATTTGATTTCTGCAATAAAAATTTTAAATTACTGTCTTATATAAGAAATGAAAATTCATTATTTCAAACCGAAACGCCAGAAGAACTCCCTTTTCATCAAGGTCTTGATTGCAGTCGGTATCGTTCAGACGGCGCTCCTTCTGCTCTTGGGCGGCATAATGGTGACGCAGACCATTTTCCCGAAAGAGCAGGTTTTTGACGCGCCCCCGCCGCCGCCTCCGAACCAGGATATAAAGCAAAAGAAGCAGAAGCTCATCGTAAAAAAGACCCAGCAGCGTTCCAATCAGAATGTCCGCAGGATAAACGTCCCCAAGGTTCAGAATATTTCGACGCCGACGGTTTCCATAAACCTGCCTTCCGGCCTCGGGGGCGAGGGCGATGGAGGTTTCGCGCCAATCACGATGACCAACATGTCGCTCGACAAAATGAAAATCGAGATGCCCACTTTTGAGCTTTTCGGCCTCAAGGGCTCTTCCGACAGGGTTCTCATCGTGTTTGACGCGTGCGAAAAGACCATGACCGACGAGATGGGCGGCCTCGACGCCTACAATGTCGTAAAAAATGAAATAAGCGCGCTCATAAGGGGGCTGCCGTCCACCGCGCTTTTCAACGTCATGGCTTTCGACCCGGGGCGCTGGCCCAAGAATGTGCAGGTTTATCGCGAGTCGCTGGTGCCTGCTACGGAATCCAACAAGCAGGGCTTCGAGTCCTGGATAAGGCCGATAAATGAAAGCGTCGACCACATCGGCCTTCCGGACGCAAACTACGAGCTCCGCTATCCGCCGATTCCCTTCAACACGGGCTTCAAATATCCCAACGACGTGTGGCAGCATCACGGCGTCGTATTCTGGTACATGGCATACCAGGCGGCCATAGAACAGGGCGCGGGCGTCATATTTTTCCTCACCACCCACTGGCCGAGGCCCGACGAGTACTACGTGAAAATGACGGACTCCCAGCACGAAAAGTTCATGGCAGAAACCAAGAAGAATGCTGACGCCTTCGTCAAGTCCGGCGGCACGCTGGTTTCCGAAGAGGAGAAGAACCGCTTCTATTCACTGGCACGCGAGGCCGCGAAAAGGAAGGTCATTGACCCAGAGAACGAGCGGCGCAAGGCAAAGGGCATCCCGCTGTGGGTCGTGCGCGACCCGTGGGGCGTCGCCTACCAGGAGCGAAACGGCAAGGTCCCGGAGGCTTTGGAAGCTATGAAGCGCAAAACTTGGGACGACTTCCGCCCGGAGTTCAAATTCGCCCGCTACACCCAGGGCAAGATAATGGCCTATTATGAGCCGATATTTAAAAAGAATTACGACGACAAAAATTTGAAGCGTCCGGTTCTCAATATGATAGTCATGCAGCCCAAAAACGGGGATCCTGAATGGAACAAAAAATACGGTTCCACCACGCGTTCATGGGCCAAGGCAAACGGCGGCGGTTCCGTGCGAATCCTGAGGGGCGCAAAGCCCGTAGCCGAATATTGAGAAGAGGCGTCGCGTAGTTTTTCGGTTTCAGGGCCAGCCCGAATTGTGGATTGGCCCTGTTTTTTTGCATTTATGCACAATGCTTTTTGCAAATAGATTTTTTGGAGCGGCGTAGGCCGGGATTTGCAACTGCATTTTCTGCGGATGTTTTCCAAAATGGAGTCTTTAATCTGCGGCTTGATTGCAGATTGGAATGCTTCTAAAAGACGAAAAAGTATAATGCGCGCCACGGGCGGACTGCTGCGGGAATTTCCATAGGAGGATTTTATCCTGAAGCATTATTTTGGGGGCTGGCATAAGATTAGAGCGTCCCAAAAGAACGAAACCGGGCGGTGTTTCGCGGCGGCTTAGGCGGGATATTTTCTATACGCATAAAATTCTATTTCAGAATCCGCTTCCCGTTTCCTTATCCATATCAGACCTTGTTTTTATTTCCGAACGCCGTAAGCGAATGAAAATAGCCATAAGAAAGAAGGGCATTTGCATCCGTCTTTTATATCTTCTTCTTTTGCATGAATAGCTCGGCGGCGGAGAGTGTGGCTCAAAATGCCGCAAAAAAAAGGCGGCCGAATTGGGGGAGCCCGTTTGATTGCAGGCTGGGGTCTGGGCGTCTTTCAGTGGATGCAAAAAATATTCCCGGGCGTTTTTAGGGGGTGGGGGAATAGGCGAAATAGCCTCTAAAATGCAGGTGGAGCGCGGAATTTATGTCTTTAAGGATAAAAGCATTTGCATTTTAGGGGTACAGGCGGAAAAAAGGGGCTTTCCCCCTGGCATTTCCGGCGGATTTTTTATTTCACTTCCAAAGCTTGATGCCTTACGGAAGCGTCGTTTGAAAGCCAAGGCGCAACGCCGCGCAGAGAGGCGGCGGACTTGCATGCCGCTTTCGGGCAAAACCTCAAGGGCTGCCGCGCCTAGAGGTTTTCCTCAAGGTGGCTTATGAGCGCAATGGCGGATTTCGGGCGGTTTAATATGTAAAAGTGTATCCCCTCCGCGCCGCGCTCGATAAGTTCCGTAATCTGGCGCTTTGCCCATTCAAGCCCTGCGGCGCGCTCGGCCTCCTCGCTCCCGGCCGCCTCCAGGCTCCTCTCCAGCTCGGGCGGTATCGACGAGCCGCACATGGCGCAGAATGTGCGCGCCTGCTTCAGCGAAAGGGCGGGCATTATTCCGGCGTGTATGGGTTTGTCTATCCCCGCAACCCGGCATTTTTCGACAAAGCTGAAAAACATGGAATTGTCGAAGAATAGCTGGGTCAGAATCATTTCGGCCCCGAGGTCCGTCTTGAGCTTCAGGTTTTTGATGTCGTCTTCAAGCGACGCGGCCTCGGGATGCTTTTCGGGGTATCCGGCGCATGCGGGGATGATTTCTGGAAACTCGCGGCGGATTAGGCCGACGAGGTCTGAGGCGTGCCCGAAGCCGTCCGGATGCGGCGCAAAATCCGCGTCTCCGCGCGGCGGGTCTCCGCGCAGCGCCATCACCTTGGAAAACCCGCTTTCGCGGAACCCCCTCAGGATTGCCCTCAGGTCGTCTTGAGAATGCCCGACGCACGTGAGGTGCGGCATGACGTCAAAATTGAAGATTTCGCGGAGCAGCTTTCCGTACTCGAGCGTGCGCTCCCTGGAGGATCCGCCCGCGCCGTATGTTATTGACACGAAGTCGAAGGGAAATCCCTTCATCGCGTTCGCAGCCCTCAGTATCTGCCTGGCCCCTTCCTCCGTCTTTGGGGGGAAAAATTCGGCCGATATGGAAATCCTTGATTTTTTCATTCGCATCCAACGTTTCAGAAATGCGCGCGCTTGTCAATCCGCGCGGAAGTCAGGCTCCTTTTTTCATCCGGGTTGTCGGGGGAGGGCGGGGCGCAGGGCGCATGCGCGCCGGTCCGCGCGCGGGCGGAGGGAGGGCGCAATGCTCATAACGCTTGATATTGTGAGTGTTGCGAAATAATCTGAATTGGTAATGTATGTTACAGTTTTATCCTAACATAAAGATTGGCATGCGAATGAAAAAAATACCGGGCTTTCACGGGGATTTTTTTTCTTGAAGGGGAGCCTTTCCGGTGTTTTTATTTTTAACTTGTTTAGGGGGTTAATTTCAATCACCAAGAAAGGTAAAAAAACAATGTCAAAAAGAGTACTCAAAATAGGTATGGTAGGCGGGGGCGCCGGAGCGTTTATCGCGCAGCCCCACCAGAAGGCCATTTTTATGGACGGAACGCGCCGGGTCGTTTCTGCGGCCCTGCACCCCGATCCGAAAATCGCGATGCAGGAGGCTGAAAACTGGCCCTATCCAATCAAGGGCTACGTCTCCTACGACGAAATGATTGCCGACCAGAAGAACCTCCCCAAGGAGGAGCGCCTCGACTACATACTGATAGTCACCCCCAATTTCGTGCACTTCGATCCGGCAATCAAGGCCGTAGAGGCCGGAATCCCGGTAATGTGCGAAAAGCCGCTTTGCATGTCCATTGAGGAGGCCGACCGCCTCGTCGCGGCTGTCGAAAAGAACAAGGTTCCCTTCGCCGTGGCGCACACCTACCTCGGCCACTGGACTACGCAGTTCAGCCGCTTCATAATCCAAAGCGGCCTTATAGGCGACGTGCTCTGGGTCGATTCGTCCTACATACAGGGCTGGCTCGGCAACCTCCTCGAAGGCGGCGCAAGCAGCATGCCCATGTGGCGCACGAACCCCAAAATCGCGGGCAAGAGCGGCTGCGGCGGAGACATCGCCACCCACGCGCTCATGCAGCTTAGGTTCGTCACCGGCCTGAACGTCACCGAGGTCAGCGCGCACCTTGAAAAGTTCATTCCCGGAAACGCCCTCGACGACCATTTCACATCCTACTGCAAGCTTTCAAACGGCGGCAAGGCGATGGTCAGGGCCTCGCAGATTTCGCACGGCCACAAGAACGACCTGAGCATAGAGGTCGTCGGCACCAAGGGTTCCCTCTCGTGGAAGCAGGAGGACTCCGAAGCCGTGACCATCTACCTTCAGGGCCAGCCGGACCGCAGGTACTTCCGCTCCGCGATTTCCGCAAACGACGGCTTCCTGAAAGACCTGCCCGAATGGCTTATGAAGGACGTCAAGATTCCCTCCGGCCACTGCGAAGGATTCCACGACGCATACAGCCGCCTGCACCGCTTCTTTGAAGCCGACGTCCGCAAATACTGGGAGGGCGAGCCCTTCGATTGCGACGGATCGAAGTACGCCAACGTCTATGACGGCAGGATGGGAATGAGCTTCATCGACGCCACCGTCGAATCTTCGCAGAATGACGGCGCATGGACGAAGCTGAACATAAAGTAGTTCCAAAAAATAAATAAAGATATTATTAACTTTTTAAGGCGGCCGATTTGAATATTGGCCGCTTTTTTTATTAACTTTAAAAAAAATCGGACGAAAAAATCAAAAAAACATTTGACAATACTTAAACTGTACAGTTTAAAGAACGCAAATTTATTGTTTATCTGCAATATTTGCACTTACAATACTTAATATTTTTACTAACAACTACAGCAAAGGCACTAATATGGGAAGAACCCCTAAATCGTTATCAGGCGCGAAAGATTCTGGAATGACCCAGATTTCGATAAGCCTTCCGAAACCCCTCGTCGAGCAGATCGACAAGATGGCTGAAATGGATAACCGCAACAGGTCAAATTTCATTGCCAACACTCTCGCCAACATGGCCCGCGATTTCACGAATGTCGCAGAGGCCAAGAAGCGCTTGAAGTAGTGCGCGTCCCGCAGTCGGGACGGTGCGGTTGTGCGCGGTCTGAGTCTGGGCCGCGCATTTTTATTTTCCGAAAGGGGCGCTCTGCCCACTCCTGCCTCCGGGAATATTGAGCGCTTTTTTTGGGGGAAGGGGCGCAGCCGCGCGCGCTATGTTGAAGGCGCATGAGGCGAAGCCTCTCGGGGATTGTATGAGGCTTTGCCTGCCACGCCGGCATGGGGGCGGCGGGTCTGATTTTGGCTGCGTGCTGGCAATTTGGAGAAAAAAGTGTTGTATTTGCGCAAAAACCGTCCATTATTGAGAGTTTAAAAATTATTTGAAGGACTGAAAAAATGCTACCCACCATAATAGGCATATTCACATTGGTGTTAATTCTCATCTGCGTGCTTTTGGTGCTTGTCATCCTGATGCAGCGCCCCAGCGCGGACGCCGGCATGGGGGCGAGCCTCGGCGGCGGCGCGGCCGAAAGCGCCTTCGGGGGCGAGACCGGCAATGTCCTCACGAAGGTGTGCGTGAAGTGCATCGTCATATTTTTCGTGCTCACGTTCCTGCTTTTTATCGGAAACATCTACATGGCCTCCGGCGATTCCTCCTCCTCGGATGCTTCGGCGCCGAGCCTGAATTCGGTTATAGACGAAGTTGCGGCGCAGACGGTTTCCCCGGCTGCGGCTGAAAATGAAGCAAAGGCGGCAGTCCAACCCGAAGCGGCTGCCAAGCAGCCTGATTCCGCGCCCAAGCCCGACGCTTCCGCCAATCAGGGCAAGTAGTCCGCACAAGACGGTTTCGGGGCGCAAAAATGCGCCCCTTTTTTTGCGCCCGAAGGCTGTTTTTGCCTTGCGCAGATTTTAAGGATTGCCGAAAAAAACCGACACAGTTTATTTTGATGGGCATGCTTAAGATGATTTTTTCAAGGCGCGCGGCCTTTGCCGCCCTCGCTGCGGTCTGTTTTTTTGCCGCAGGCGTTTCGCATGCCCAGCGCTCCAGAAACCTTTCGGAAGTCGTCCATCCCCTGACTCCAGAGGACGCGGCGGAAAGGTGGGCCGAATTTGCCGCCTCCCGCCCGGCGGACGGCTACTGTTTCGACTTTGAAATAGAGCACATGCCGCGCCGGGGAGAGAGCACGTTTCACTCCGGCTCGATATGGGGCAGGCACATTTCCTCCGACACCTTTTTGCAGCGCATCGAGATAAATTCTAAAGACCCGGCCAAATCCGCGGCCGCGTACCTGATATTGAGCCGCGGGGGGGCCGCAAGGGTGTACGCGTTCGACGGTTCGTCCGTCTCGGAAATTCCGCCTGAAAAGTGGCGCGATCCGCTCTTAAAGGGGCTGATATATTCTCCGTTTGACCTCCTCGCCCCCTACAAGGGCTGGCCCGCAGCCTACGCCGGCCCGGGCAGGATAGTCAAGGCCGTCCATTTCTTCGACCTCGTTCCCGGCGCGGAGGATGCGGCCGCAAACCCCGGCCTGAAAAAGGTGCGCGTCGCGCTCAGCAGGGAATTCAACGCCCCGTTTCAGACGGAGTTTTTCGGGCCGTCGGGCGTGGAGAGGGTGCTGTCGCTCGACTCCGTAAAAAAGGTCGAGGGCAACTGGATTGCGCGCCGCATCGAAATGTCCGACAAAGTGTCGCGCGACAAGGACCGCATATCAATCACGGCCGCAAAATTCACCGACGCAATCCCCCCCGAGACCTTCTCGCCCGAAACCCTCGGCGCGCGCGCGGCCAGGCCCGAACTCGAAAGCCTTTGAACAATGCCTAAAGATCCCAGATATTCCAAGCTCGCAAAATTGCTCTGCGGGCACTCTGTAAAAGTTGAACGCGGCGAACATGTGCTTCTTGACATGTGCGACGTGCCAGTAGAGATGACCGAGGCCCTCATCGGCGAGGTCGCTGCGCGCGGCGGGAACCCGCATGTGAACATCGCCTCTCAGCGGGTTTCAAGAAAGCTCGCCCTCGCATCATCCGACGCCCGCCTCGAGGCGGCCTCCGAAATCGAGCTTGCGCGCATCCGAAAGATGTCCTGCTACATCGCAATCCGGGGCTCGGACAACATATTTGAAAGTGGGGACGTGCCGCAGGAGCAGGCCGCAAAAATAAGCGCTGCAATGAAGGAGCCGCTCAACTGGCGCGTCGAAAAGACCAAGTGGGTCGTCCTGCGCTGGCCGACGCCCGCGATGGCCCAGCAGGCCGGGATGAGCACGGAGGCTTTCGAGGATTTTTATTTCGACGTCTGCACATTCGACTATTCCCGCTTCGCCCCCGGAATGGCCGCCCTCAAGGCGCTGATGGAACGCACCGACCGCGTCCGCATCGCAGGGCCCGGCACGGATCTTTCTTTTTCCATAAAGGGCATTCCCGCCATACCGTGCGGAGGCGAGATGAACATACCCGACGGGGAGGTCTTCACCGCCCCCGTCCGGGACAGCGTTGAGGGCGTGCTGCGCTACACCGCCCCGACGGTCTATAACGGGACATCTTTCGACGGGGTGGAGCTCGAATTCTCAAAGGGCAGGGTGGTGCGCGCCGACGCCGCCGCAAACGCCGAAAAGCTCCGAGCAATCCTCTCCTCCGACGAGGGCGCCTCGTATGTCGGGGAGTTTGCCATAGGCGTGAACCCCCTCATAACGCGCCCCATGCGCGACATACTTTTCGACGAAAAAATCGCAGGCTCCTTCCACTTCACCCCCGGCCAGGCCTACGCGGAGGCCGACAACGGCAACCGCTCGAAAATACACTGGGATATGGTATGCATCCAGACTCCGGAATACGGCGGCGGCGAGATATGGTTTGACGGCGTTCTTGTGAGAAAGGACGGGCTCTTCACCCTGCCGGAGCTCTCCGGCTTAAATCCAGACAGCCTCCTCGCTGGGGCTTAACATGCCCCGAACCGGGCAAACGTTTTCGCTTAAAAACAGGGACATCGCTATGGATATTTACGAGGCGTTTGAAAAAAGGAGGACGGTTCGGGACTTTTCCTCAAGGGAAGTCCCGGAAGATGCGCTGGAACGGATTTTGGGGGCGGCCTTCAAGGCCCCTACAAACGACCACCTGCGCCAGTTTGAATTTGTCGTAGTCCGGGACAGGGCGCAAATCGCCAGAGTCATATCGCCGCTTGCGGGAAACATAGAGGCTTTCACCAGGGAGAATGTCGAGGCGTTTGCGGGCGAAATGGACAGGGACGAGTACGCCATGTTCATGGACGCAATGCCCAAACAGCAGAAAATGCTCGCCCAGTCGGGATGCCTCGTCCTGCCGTTTTTCTTCCACAGGGGAAGCCACCTCTTAAAACCTGCCGACTTGAGCGGCCTCAATTATTTTGCCTCGGTGTGGGCCGCCATTGAAAACATCCTGCTTGCGGCGACGGCGGAGGGCCTTGCCTGCGCCATCCACATCCCCGTGGCCGCGGAGGCGGAGCATGTGAAATCGGTTGTAGTGGCGCCCGAAAACTACGAATTTCCGTGTTTTATCGCAATAGGCTACGCGGCGGAAGACGCGCATATTTGCAGGCAGAAGGAAATCCGCCCCGCAGACAGGATACACCGCGAAATCTGGTAGCGCGGAATCGGCATTGCCGGGCCAATCGGCCGTTTTAATCCCATCTAAAGCAAAAGCGTGCGGAAGGGATTTTTTGAAGGTGCGCGGCGTTTTTGCCGGAGGCGCGCACGGCGGGACGTCATAGGCGCAAATCGCTGAACCCCGCGCGGTTGCAGAACGCGGCGCCCGTTTTTCAAGCGGCTTTCTAAAAGTTTATTCTTCAAACGCTTAAGCCCGGCCGATTAAAATCCAAAATATGGTTGCGCGCCGCGGGCAAAACAGTATCTAATAGACGGAAATTTTTATCTCATGGAAGACACCACCAAGAAGCCCGTTTCAATCAAGCACGAAAACACGCACGACCTGTTCGCGGTGAGAAAGACGAAGCTCGAGGCCATGCGCGCCGCGGGGTTCGACCCCTTCAGCCAGAACTGGCAGCCCGACGCCACCAGCGCGTCCGCCAAAAAGCTCTTCGAGGAAAAGGGCGAAGGTCCGGAGGTGAGCCTCGCCGGGCGCATACTCGTCTTCCGCGTGATGGGCAAGGCGAGCTTCGTCAAGATTCAGGACCGCGACGGGATTATCCAGCTCTACTTCTCGCGCGACGACCTCCCGGAGGGCGTTTACAATAACGACTTCAAAAAGATGCTCGACGTCGGCGACATAATCGGCGTGAAGGGAAAGCTCTTCCTCACCAAGGCGGGAGAAATAACCGTGCGCGTGTCCGAGTACGGGCTCTTGAGCAAGGCCATGCGCCCGCTCCCCGAAAAGTGGCACGGCCTGACCGACAGCGAGCAGATTTACCGCCAGCGCTATCTGGACCTCATCGTGAATCCCGAATCGCGGGAGAGGTTCATGATGCGCAGCCGCATAATTGCCGAAATCAGGAAGTTTTTGTGGGAACGCGACTTTGTCGAGGTTGAGACTCCGATGCTCCAGGGCGTGGCAGGCGGAGCCGCCGCAAAGCCGTTCGTCACCCACTTCAACGCCCTTGACTGCGAATTTTTCATGCGCATATCTCCGGAGCTCTTCCTGAAGCGCACGCTCGTGGGCGGCTTCGACCGCGTTTTTGAAATCGGGCGCAACTTCCGCAACGAGGGCCTCGACCGCAAGCACAATCCGGAATTTACGATGCTGGAAGTCTATCAGGCTTACAGCGACTACCGCGGCATGATGGAGCTGATACACTCCATGGTCCAGCACATCTGCAAAACCGTCATCGGCACCACCACCGTAAAGCGCTACGACGGAGTTGAAATCGAGCTTGGCGGCAAGTGGCGCGAAGTCGATTACAAGGATCTCGTCATCGAAAAGACCGGCGACAAGGACTGGTTCTCCCGCACCAAGGCCGAGAAAATCGAGGCTTGCAAAAAGCTCGGACTCGACGGCGTGGACGAATCCTGGGAGGACTACGAGCTGACAAACGAAGTTTACGGTAAGCTCATCGAGCCCTTCCTCATCCAGCCGACGTTCGTCACCCACATTGAAAAGCAGCTCTGCCCCCTCGCGAAAATAAACAAGGAGGATCCGGGCGTAATCGACGTGTTCGAGCTTTGCATAAACGGCCAGGAGGTCGCCCCCGCTTATTCCGAGCAGAACGACCCCTTCATCCAGCGCGAAATGTTTGAAGCGCAGGTCGGCGAGGAAATCCAGAAGCTTGACAGGGACTTTCTGGAGGCCCTCGAATACGGCATGCCTCCGGCGGGCGGCATGGGAATCGGCATCGACCGCCTCGTAATCCTTTTGACGGGGGCGGCGAATATCCGCGACACAATTCTCTATCCGTCGCTTAAGCCTGAGCAGCAGTAGGAATTTCGCGGGGCCCCGCTCCCATGCGGGGCCTTTTTTAACGGTTTGAGACTGGGTTTATCCGGATGAAGTGGTGGGCGTACATAGCCGTAAAGCAGCTCTTCCCCTCGGGGAGGCTGGTTTCGTTTTTCACGCTGGTTTCCGTGCTGGGCGTCGCCCTCGGGGTGCTCGCGCTCTTCGGGACCCAAAGCGTCATGAACGGTTTTCATTCGGAAATCGCGGTCAAGCTCATAGACACCGGGGGGCAGGTCATGATAGACTCCGGCGGGCGCATTTTCGGGCCGAAAGGCGACAAACTCGCGGAGGATTTGAAGAACGACCCCCGGGTCGAAAAGGTCGAGAAAGTCGCGCGCGGGGCCGTCATGATAAAGCATGGCAACGTCCCGGCCTATCCGGTCCTCAGAAGCTACGACACCATCTCCGGGGATTCGGCCATACCGCTAAAGGAGAAGGATTTCGTGCGCATGGGCGACGTGGACGAGCTGGACGACGACTCCATAATAGTGGGGCGGGGAATCGCAAACTCCCTCGGCCTTTCGCGCGGAGACGAAGTCGAGGTCTATTCGCCCGCCATGTACGACAAGCTGAAAAACGAGGAGATTCCCATGCCCGCGAAGCTCGAGGTCGTCGGTATTTTGAATACGGGATTCGACGATGTTGACAGCGCCGTATGCCTGGTCTCCCTGCGGCGCATGCGCGACCTTTACATGCTGGGCTCCGGCTACCATTCCATAATACTAAAGCTCAAGGATGGCGTCGATGAAACAGCCTTCGTCCGCAGCCTCAACGCCGACGTGATGCGCCATCCGATAACCGCATATACGTGGAAGACGGGGAACGCCAATTTCCTGCGCGTAATCGCCACGGAAAAGGTTATGATGTCGGTCATAATAATGCTGATAATAATAGTGGCGTCGTTTTCGATATGCTCCTCCCTCTACACCACGGTGCTGCGCAAGACCAAGGAGATAGGCCTTGCCGGGGCGATGGGTGCGCGCCCGGGGCAAATCGCCGCATGCTACTGCCTCCAGGGGTTTCTGATAGGCTTTCTCGGGGCCGTTGCGGGCCTGTGCCTGACTTTCCTCGTGCTGCATTTCAGGGCGCCGATAGTGGCCATGATTCTCGACGAGGATACCCTCAGGCAGTTCTACCATTTCTCCAACCTGCCCGTGAAATATGAATTTGCAGACGGCGCGAGGGCGTGCCTTTTTGCCGTCATTTTGTGCACCCTTGCGGGATTTCTCCCCGCATGGCGCGCGTCGCGCCTTAAAGCTTCGGAGGCGATGAGAAATGAGTAGCGAGGTTCTAAATATAAGGGGGATTGAAAAATCCTTTCCCGCGCCGGGCGGCGGGCGCATCGACGTGCTTCGCGGGGCGGACCTCGCGCTTTCAGAGGGCGAAAGCGTCAGCCTGCGCGGGGAGAGCGGGGCCGGAAAAACCACCTTTTTAAACATTGCAGCATGCCTTGAGGAGGCGACTTCCGGGGAGGTTTTCTGGAACGGGCGCCGTGTGGACGGGCTTTCAAACGCAAAACAGGCTGCGCTCAGGGCGCGGTACATGGGCTTCGTATTCCAGTCCTACTGCCTCATCCCGGAACTGAACGCGCTTGAAAACGTCCTTTTTGCCGCGCGCATAGCTGGAACTTACTCGCGCTCGGCCAAGGCCAGGGCCGAGGAGATTCTCGGGCGCGTGGGCCTCGCGGACAGGGCGCGCCACATGCCCCACCAGCTTTCGGGCGGCGAGCGCCAGCGGGTGGCAATCGCCCGGGCAGTCCTGAACCGCCCCGGCGTGATACTTGCAGACGAGCCGACCGGGAACCTTGACGAGGACACCGGCGAGGACGTCATGCGCATGCTTCTCAGGCTCTGCGCCACCGAGGGGGCGGCGCTTCTTCTTATAACCCACAACCCGGACTTCGCCCGGAGGACGTCGCGCAGCCTGGTTCTGCGCCACGGGCGCATGTTTGAATCCTGAGGCTCGCCGTGGCTCGGAAAAGCTCCAGGGCCATGTGGGCCGAAAAAATTTTGAAGTCCGGCGCCTCCGGTGGTGGGAGCGTGCGGGTTTCGCCGTCGAAGCTTCCGGATGTTGCGGCGCGGGCGCCGTTTTTCGGCACGGTGATAGGCATAGACCCCAGCCTCAGGGGCACGGGCCTTGCGGTTGTGAGGATGTCCAGGGGGGGGCGTCCGGAGCTTTTGGGGTCCAGAATCGTCAAAAACCCGCCGAGGCTCACGCAGGCGGAATGCCTCGGCGAAATATTCAGGGCCGTGGACAGGCTGGCGTGCAGGTTTGAGGCGGACTGCGCGGCGGTGGAGCAGACAATTTACGTCCAAAACAACCAGACCGCCCTCATCCTCGGGTCGGCGAGGGGGGCCGCAATTGCGGCGGCGGCCAATTTTGAGATTCCCGTTTTTGAATATCCGCCCCTTCGCATAAAGCAGGCGGTCGTGGGATTCGGGCGGGCCAGCAAGGAGCAGGTGTCGCGCACGGTGGCGTCGATTTTGGGAATCGAACCGCTGGGGTTTGACGAATCGGACGCGGCGGCGGCGGCTCTCGCCCATATTTTCACCCACAAGGAATACATATGAAAAAGACTTTAGTTGTGATGGCGGCGGGCATGGGCAGCCGCTTCGGCGGCCTCAAGCAGCTCAACAAATTCGGGAGGGAGCGCAAAACCCTCCTTGATTTTGCGATAGAGGACGCGGTCCGTGCAGGATTTTCGCAGGCGGTTTTCGTCATACGGCGCGACATAGAGGAACAGTTCCGCAGCGAGGTCTCCAAAAAGCACGAAGGGGAGCTGGATGTGGCCTACGCCTTCCAGTCGCTGGACGACCTCCCGCCGGGATTCGCCGTTCCCGAAGGCAGGTCGAGGCCATGGGGGACGGGGCAGGCGGTGCTTGCGTGCGAAAGAATCGTCAAAAACCCCTTCCTTGCGATAAATGCCGACGACTACTACGGAAGGAGCGCCTACCGGACGATGGGGGACTTTCTCGACAGCGCCGAGCCGCGCACCTATGCTCTGGCCGGCTACAAGCTGGGCAATACGCTCTCCAAAAACGGAGGGGTTTCGCGCGGCATATGCTCGGTCGATTCAAACGGAATGCTGAAGTCGGTTGACGAGCATTATGGGCTTAGCGAGTGCGATGGCGCGGTCATCGACTCAAGCGGGGCGCGCTTTTCAAAGGACGCCCTGGTATCCATGAATTTTTGGGCCTTCGACACGTCGCTTTTCGGAATTCTGCGCGAAAAGTTTGAAAGGTTTCTGCGCGAAAACCCGGGCGATGCCAAGGCCGAATTCTACCTTCCTTTCGCTGTCGGCGAGGCGGCCGACGAGGGGGCCGTAAAGGTCAGGGTCATCCCGAATTCCGAGCTTTGGCAGGGGATTACATACCGCGAGGATGTGGCGGAAGTGGAGAAGTTTCTGGAAGAAAACCGCTGAACTTCTGCTTTCCGTGGCCGTCTTGCGGGTTCCTCCCAGCCCCGCATGCCGAAAATATGCGAAGGCTAGGGAAATTCGCCGCCTCGCTCGGAAAGACCGGGCAGGGGGGCGGGGGATTTTTAGGATGCCGCCGCCCGGTTTTTGGCCTTGCCGCTATCAGGCCGATGAAAAGCCTTTCCGGCGAACCGCATTATTGCCTTATCTGCGACGTTTAGATTTGGATTGCGGGAAGCGGGACGGGCCGCGCACACGTTTTCCCTTGGATTTTCTTCTCGGCGCATCGGCCTTCCGCACAATGAGGATTGCGAAATTCCATATTGCGATTGCCGCATGGGAACAGCTTGGGGGCGCAAAAAAAGCCCCTGGGGAGGGGCCTTTTTTTTGGAAGTTTTTTGCACAGGCTATTTGCCGCTTCCAATCGCCTTCCAGACGAGCGCGCTCAGGGCTGCCCCTGCAAAGGGCGCTGCAATGAAAAGCCAAAGCTGAGAGAGGGCCTCTCCGCCCTGAAACAATGCCGGGCCTATGCTGCGGGCCGGATTCACCGAGGTTCCGGTAATCGGTATGCAGACAATATGCACAAGCACCAATGCAAGCCCTATGGCGAGCCCCGCCATGTTTCCGGAGCCTTTTTTTGGGTCGGTCGCCCCGAGTGCCACAAGCACAAAAATGAAAGTAAATACCGCCTCTGCGATAAACGCCTGCAATGCCGCTCCGGAGGCGAAGGTGTTCGCCCCCGTCGATGTCGGACCTCCGTGTCCGCCGGGAATGGAAACCAGCAGGCAGAGAATCGAGGACGCGATGATTGCCCCCGCGACCTGGAAGAGCATGTACATTGCAGCCTCCCTGCCGCCCATGCGCTTGGACAGGAATACGCCGAGCGTTATTGCCGGATTTATGTGGCATCCGGATATGCCGCCTATGGCGTAGGCCATTGCCACGACCGAAAGGCCGAATGCAAACGCGACACCGAGGGTTCCGACACCTGCGCCGACCGCGCCTGCCGGGTGCCCAGCGAATATGGCGCTTCCGCATCCCATTAGGACCAGAACCATCGTTCCAATCATTTCCGCCAGATATTTTTTCATGCTTTTTCCTTTGCTGTTTGCAAAACAAGTACGCCCGCCGGATTTGCCTCGGCAGCCTCAAATAGAAGCTCCGATACGAAATTTCCGCGCGCATACGGCGCCTTCTTTTAATGACTTAAGACGTTGTATAACAACTTGGTCTCGCATTTGGATTTGTCAATTAAAATCATTGGTGCGGCAGCTTTTGAAATGTCGCGCATCCCGCGCCGGGCTAAAAAAAGAATTTTGCAAAAGCTTTGAAGAGTATTTTCAGCATCATTTTCCCAAAATCAAAACTTCACGATGCGGCGTTCCAATCTATGCCTCCCCATACACACAAAAAAATCCCGCAGGGGCGTGCGGGACTTTTGCAGGAAGTGTTGGGAATCCGGCCTACTTTACGGACAGGGGCTTGCCCTCGTATTCCCCGGTAAGGGTGTTGAGGAATTTGACAATCTTTTCGATGTCGGCCTGCGTCAGGCTAATGCCGCTTTGGTATTTCAGCATGTGGGCCGCGGCCTTGTCGAGAGACTCCACTGTGCCGTCGTGGAAGTAGGGTGCGGTGGCTGCCACATTGCGGAGGGTGGGGGTCTTGAATTTGCCGATATTGCGCTCGTGCTTTTCAAAGTTGTAGAGCCCCTTGTCGGCGTCCGTCGCCTCGCCGCGGTCTGCGAAGTAGTCCTCCAGAACGCCCATGTATTCAAATGAGAGGCCCCCGAGGTTGTGCCCGGTATGGCAGGTTGCGCATTTTGCGGCCTTGAAAAGCTCATAGCCTTCCAGCTCGTCCCTGGTGAGGGCGTTTTTGTCGCCTTTCAGGTACTTGTCAAAGCGCGCATTTGGGGTGACCAGGGTGCGCTCGAATTCGGCAATCGCATCGCATATGTTCTCGCCGGAAAAGCCGTCGGGATAGACCGCCACGAAGCGCTGCTTGAACGCGGCGTCCTTTTCGAGCTTTGCGCAGATTTCCTCCCACGAAGACGACGCCATCTCGACCGGGTTGAGCGGCGGGCCGCCTGCCTGCTCCTCAAGATTTGCCGCGCGCCCGTCCCAGAACTGGCGGTGGTTGAAGGCTGCGTTAAACACAGTGGGGGCGTTGATGCCGCCCTTCTGCCCGTCGACGCCGCTTGAATAGCGCATGCGGTCGACGCCGCCAGTCGAGAGGTCGTGGCATGTGGCGCAGGAGACGGTGTCGTCTTTTGAGAGGCGCTTGTCGTTGTACAATTCGCGCCCGAGGGCGACCTTGCGCGGATCGACTTTCGGCGCGGGATTCAGCGGACGGACGGGTTCGTTTGCAAATTCCTCCGCGACGCCGCTTTCCGCCGCAAATTTGGCCCGGGCGTCCCTCACCCAAGCGAGGATTGCGTCCTTTTCGGCAGAGTTGAGATGGGTTGACCAGTGGGCCAGCGAGTACTGCAAAGGCGGCATCTGGTTGTATTGCACCGCGTATTCCAGCTTTGAGACGTCGACTTCGGAAACGGGCTTTCCGGATTTCAGTTCGTCCAGAACGATTTTGAGGTCTATGGAGCGAGTCCCGTTTCTTATGTCGGTTTCAAGAATCGAGGAGGCGACCGGGAGCGACGCATACCACGGCTTCGGGCCGCCGTAGGTGTGGCAGTCCAGGCAGCCGTTGTTTTCTATGACATAGGCCGCCCTCTCTGCCGGGGTTCCGGCCGGAACGGAGCCCGACTGGCGCATATATACGAATGCTGCGGCGAGGATGGCTGCGATTGCGATAATGATTTTTGCTCTCATAATAAAAATATTTGAATCATATGGTAGAAAAATTGCCGGCCGCCAATCAACATTATTTTAGGGGGCCTCGCAGATTGGAATCCTTTAAAAGAACGAAAAAACGGATGCTGTTTTGCTCGTGGAGGGGCGGCTCTCGTTTCCGGCGCAAAATTTTGCTCTGAAATTCGCTTTCCGTTTGGCAATCCGCATGGATTGCTTGATTTTTTATCGTAGCAATAAATGTATTTTTATCATGAATTTTCAAACGGAATTTTGTCTGTTTTGATTGCGGTATAATTTAATTTTATAAATAAGTTATTGTTCATTCTATGGCAGTAAAATTGTTTTTTCATATTTTTTATAAAAAATATTGACATTTGCAATAAATGGAAAAAAATAATTCAAATCATGAAAAGGATATTGGCTTGCCTGCTTTCACTTTTCATATCTTCAAGCGCGGTTTTTGCCCAACAGATTAATTTCTTTCAAGAAAAGAACTCTGCCGCAAAAGCCTCGCTTACCTCGGATTCATATTACTTAAGTTTTACTTTGGGAACTGCAAACTTCTCTCCGGAGTTGAGGCTCCCCATTCAGATATTCTACGATTCTGCCATAAAAAGCGACGGCCTTGTCGGCGTGGGATGGAAAATCCCCCAGCTTGAAAGCTCTGCGATTCCCGACGCCAATGGCGCTGTCTGGACTGCCCTGTGGGGAGAGAAAGTCTTATTCTATTCCCGCAAGAAAACCTCGAACGAGGTTCTGGACCTCTTCAATGAGAAAGAGCGCGAGAATGCCTATTTTTCGCCTTTCGGGGACTGGACGGCAAACGGGCGCGCAGACAGCGGTTCATGGACAATTTTTGGGCGCAAGGATATGCGCGGCTGGAAGTTCGTTTATGTGGATGCAAAACTTCGCCAGATTGACGCTCCTTCGGGGCAATCGCTCGAATTTGTCTACGCAAGCGCCAGGCTGATTGAAGTAAAGCAGAGGGGCAAAGCGTTTGTTTCGCTGAAATATGACGACAAGAGGCTTTCCGAAATCCTGATAAACGGAGTCTCCCACAAATTTGTTTTTGCAGATTCAAAAGTGCAAATATTGCCCGAAACTCTTGCGGGCAAAGAGGAATATGTGGAGTCTAAATTCCTGAGCAAAGTCGGGCAAGAGGGATTGAACCCCATAGAATTTTCCTATGACGACGCCGGATACCTCACGCAAATAAGGCGCGGAGAATATACCGATAATATTTTGGTCGAACGCGAAAGCGCGGTCCAGCGCAAGGATTATCTAAAGAAGGTTGCCGCCGCGAAAAAATCGAATAAGAGCGCCAATGACATCGTCAGGAAGGCGGTTGACGGGCGCATAATGGCGGATTCTGCATACAAATATTCCTATCCGTCAAAACAGATTGGCAATGTGGAGCTCAGGAATAAGGCCGGGCAAACCGCAAAATATGAGTTCGACTCCCGGCGCGGCATAGCAAAGTATACGGATTTTTCCGGAAAGACCCTTACAACCTACTATTTTATGCGCTATGACGTTGCCTACAACGGCAAGGTTCGCCAAATCGTTGACGACAGAAAGCGCGTGCTCGCAAGCTACCGCTACGACAAGGATACGGGAAAAATTACGCTGTGCCGCGACAAGGCAAAAAATGATGTCGCGTTCAAATACGACAGCCGCGGCAATCTTATTCTGATAAGCAAACGCGGGGCCGATGAAGACAGCGCATCGCCCGTGCGCAGTTTTTCTTATGACAAGGGCAACTTTTCGCCCTCCAGAATAAACGAACTGAACGAGAAGGGCGACATCGTAAAAAGCGTTTCCGTGCAGTACGACAGCCAGTTGCGCCCAATATATATAGACGACGGGCAAAATACCATGCAGATTTCCTACAATATTTACGGTTATCCGCTAAAGACGGTGGATACGTTCGGGATTGAAACGAATTATTTTTACGATTTGTACAACCGCCAGACGGCGAAGGAGCGCATGGGCGTAAGGGCGGTTACCGAATACGATAAAAATGCCTTCCCCACAAAAAGCTACTCTAAATTTGAGGGAGAATTGCTTTCATCGCTTGAAGTTTTCTATGACAAAAACGGCGCGCCCGTGTCTTGCAAGGACCAAGACGGCCTTGTAAAAAAGTATGAACGCGATGAATTTGGGCGCGTTGCAAAGGAAATATTTCCCGACTCGACGGAGGTCGGATACGCCTATGACGTTCTTGGCAGACTTTCCAAAGTTACTGACCAGAGTGGGCACGAAATTAATTTTGCGTGGAACAAATACGGCCTGGATTTTAGAAGAACCGCAGTAGGCCAAATCACGCAGAATGTTTACGACCAATACGGCAGGCTGTCCGGAATAGATTCAAAGTTTGAAAACGGCCCAACCGACCGCTCTCTCCGCTACGAATACGATGATTTGGACCGGCTTTTGTCTGTTTCTTACGGCCAGGGCGAAAATGAGACCCTGAGGTATGATGCCTGGGGCAGGCTCATCGAGAAGTCAAAAAACGGTTTGGCGACGAAATTTAAGTATGACTACTTTGGACGGATCATAGAAAAGCTCGAGGGCGAAACCCTCACAACCTACGCTTACGACAATCACGGCAAACGCCTGAGCCGCATAACAAGCAAGGGCGATGAAACTATTGACGAATATAACAGCTACGACAAGTTCGGAAGGCTTGTAAGAACGCAATCCAATGGCAAAATCGTGGAGTACGTTTACAATAAGAAAAACCAGCTGTCCAAACAAATTATAGACGAAAATTTCGTAGAATTTGAATATACCAAGCTTGGCCAGCTCGCCTCCAAAACTCTTTTGGATAAAGACGGAAAAACCCTTTCGGAGCTTAAATATTTTTACTCTAAAAACGGCAAGATAGCTTCCCGCCTTGTAAACGGCAGGTTGCAGGAGTATAAGTACGATGTTAAAAACCAGCTGCTCGCAGTTATCGATGCCGAGACTAAGAAGCCTCTTGAGGAATATGTTTACGACGCAAACGGCAATATTCTAAAGCGGGTAATAAATGGCGAAGCTACAACATATACTTATGACGCCTCAAATCAGCTTGTAAGCAGTGTGAGTCCAGAAGGCAAAATTACCGACTATGCGTATGACGCCGCCGGCAGGCTCATAAAAGAGGGTGAAAAAACCTATGAATACGGCTGGCTGGACAAGATAATGCGCGTTGCCGAAAACGGCAAGGAACTCTCCCGGTTTGAATACCACAATAACGGGCAACTAGCGAAGGCCATACGCGGAAGCAGAGTGGAAACTTTTGAGTGGGACGGTTTGGCGCTTATTGAGCGAAGCGGCACAAAGTACATAAATGAGCCGCACGCAGGCGGAGGCAATCCGGTTTTGGCAATAAGTGGCGATGTCCAAAAAGTAGAAGCTATTTTTACCGATATGCTAGGTACTAGCATAGGTAAAGTTAGTGAGAATGGATATTCAGCCATTGACAAAACAAGTTTTGGAGCCGATACTTCAGATAAATCATCGTTCTTTACAGGCAAACCTTATGTTGGCGGCTTGGGTTATGCCTTCCTATTCAGAAATTACAGAGCCGATATAGGCAAATGGGGTATAGTTGATCCAGTGGGATACCCAAATGGATGGAATAATTTAGCATATTGTAATAACCATATACTTTCTTGTTATGATAAATATGGACTTGCTAGCTTTTGGAATGATGTAGGAAATTTTTTTGAAGGAGTAGGGGATTTTCTCTCAGATAACACGGTTACTAACACTGTATCAGATTATTGGAATGCTTTAGAAGCTGGTTTTACAGGAACTCCGGGTGATCCTTCTTGGGTTAGAGATAACGCTGATTATTGTTTTGGCAGGGATTCTCATGGGAGTGAAACCGGTATAGATTATTTGCTATCGGATAGTAATCCTGGCTTCAAATTTCTTTCGGATTACGTTCCTAATATGCATGACACTGCTGTTATACATGACGCAATAGTAAGAGAATTACAGAGTATGGGATATACAAGCAATCCTACTAGTCCTGAAACAATGGTTCCGGCTTGGATTATGGCTCTAATGAAAAACTTATACAATACGGGAGAAGATATCTTGGACGCTTTGGATAACTATGTAAATAAAGTATGGGAATAGATATGAAATATGTAATAGCTCTTTTATTATTATCATCTTTATTTGGATGTTATAGCACAGAAAATGTAGATTATTATGTTCGCTCAGTGGCTAGGACATATGGAATACAATACGGAGGGGAGAAATATTTTGAGACGGAACCTAAGCGGGGGCCTACTTTCTATTGCAACGAAATCATAAATGGGAAATTTGCAGATGTCTCGACTAATGCCCAAAAGGCGTATGCTTATATGTATTTGGCAAGAATAAAGCTCAGGAGAAATCTTTTAAATGAGGCCATCCCGTTGTTGGATAAATCGGAAGAATGCGCAAATTTATTCCCATATAAGAGCGAACTATTGGCTGGCTACTTTTGCAAAAAAGACAACTTTGCAGAAAGCAAACGATATTATAAAGAATTGATAAAATGGATAGATAAGCGTTTGGATGAAATAGCTTCTGGAAAGTTTGATGTGGATACTTTGGAATTCATGAGCATACGCTCATATTCAGACGGAGGCTTTGAGAGTGACTATAAAGAAATGTATAAAGTTTCGGGAAAATCCAAAGACTTTAGGGAGCGTGTTTATATTAAGTATTTAAGCGATAAGAAAAAATTAGCATTAAGCCGGATTGACGAAATAGATAAAGACAATAAAGTATAACGAATTTGGCACAACATTGGTACACAGAAAATTTACGGATATTCGACCGGAGGCGGCAATGTTCAAATTTGTTTCCGGTATGGATTCCTGAAAAGTCTCGCGCTTTGAATACCACAATGACGGGCAACTAGCGAAGGCCATACGCGGAAGCAGAGTGGAAACTTTTGAGTGGGACGGCTTGGCGCTTATTGAGCGAAGCGGCACAAAGTACATAAATGAGCCGCACGCAGGTGGAGGCAATCCGGTTTTGGCAATAACTGGCGATGTTCAAAAAGTAGAAGCTATTTTTACTGATATGTTCGGCACAAGCATAGGCATAGTTGGGGAAAATGGCTACTATGTTATTGACAAGACATGCTTTGGAGCCGATACTTTCGATAAATCATCGTTCTTTACAGATAATCCTTACCTCGAAGATTTAGGCTATGCGTTCCTTTTGCGCAACTACCGCGTAAATATTGGGAAATGGCAGACTCAAGACCTAATCGGCTACCCTGATGGTTGGAATAATCTAGCGCATTGCAACAATATGATATCTTCGTGTTACGACTATTTAGGTGTCTCAGGACATATTAAAAAATCAACATGTTCGAGATGGTGTTACCCTTAAAACTGTAGAAACAGAAGTGTATATCACGTATTCTTTTACTATTTCAGAAACGCTCATTATAGGTCCTCATTCGGTAGTGGCCGGTGGAAATATGATGAGCAAATTAAGTTGTACTATTATAAAAAAAGAGGAGCAATATGAAGATCTTTAACCTGCTAAATATTTTGCTTGTTATATTTTTTGATGTTTTACTTATTCAACAATATAGAGATATTACAACAAGCGATATAGTTTTACTTTCAAAGACAGATTCGTTTCTTTTTTTCCTCTTCCTTGTCTTGTCAAATCTCTTTGTTGGTTTTGCTATATATTCAAAAAATAAAAAATATAAGTTTATATTTTTTATTTTTGAACTTGTTTGTGTACATATTGCTATACGATATTTATCATCACCGATATCAGATGCTTACCAAATTTTAACCCAAAAATAAAGCCATACACCTATTTATGTATACGACAGGTATGGGCTGTTTTGGGAGGATGTCACTGGATTTGCTGATGCAGTTGTGGATAGTGTTACAAACAATGTGGTGACTAACACGGTATCGGATTATTGGAATGCAATATCCTCTACGTATTCGGATTACTCTAATCAATCCTACAAGCCCGGAAACGATGTTACCTGCCGACTTGCTTGCTTTATATCTTAATCTGCAAGAGACCGGGAAATCCATTATTGACGAAATAGAGAATTTTATAACTTATTTAAATGAATAATCTATGAAAAAATTTTTAATAGTTGGGTCAATAATATTCCTAACTTCATGTCAAAGCGAGAATGTGAATATAACAAATGATCTCTTGGTGCGGGGAGTGAGGGCGTACAATTTTCATTCAAATATTAACTATTTTACGGCAGAAGAACGCTTTCAATCGGTTTTAGACAGAAACACACTGGCTAAAGATGAAGAAAAAGCGTATGCGTATATGTATTTAGCAAAAATTAGACTCAAAAATGATAAAATAAAAGAAGCAATTGACTTATTGAAGAAATCCGAAAAATTATCCGACAACTTTCCATATGAATATGAGATATTATCGGATTATTTTTATGAAAAGAGGGATATTGAAATGTCCCAAAAGTACTATAATCTGCTCATAAGTTGGTTGGATAACAAAATTAACGAAATAAAATTAGGCAATTTTAATGTATTAAATTTAGAATTTACTACACCGTATTCTTACGCTTCCGGACAAAATTTTCGTAACTATTTAGATATGTATAATCCGAACATAGAATACTCGAAACGCGAAGAACAGTACCTGAAATATCTTTTATCGCGTAAGCTTTTTGCCCAGAAACAGCTAAGAGAATTAAAAAGTCTTTAATCATGAAATTTAATGTATTGCCGCTGGCACTTGTCCTATTAATTACCTCTTGTTACACAAATAACGCAGATAGAAGTGATGAGTTGTTGTTTCGAGGTACAAACGCATATTATAACTCAAACAATGAATATATGATTCGTGCAATCTTTGAGGAGGTTGCGAATAGGGAAGAATGCGTTTCTCCGGCTCAGAAGGCATATGCAAATGTTTATTTGGCAAAACTAAAATTAAGGAAAGGAGATGTTGATTCTGCTATTTGTTTCTTGGATAAGGCGGAAAAAACATGCAAAGATTTTCCATATAAATACGAACTAATGAGAGAATATTATGCGTCACACAATAATAACGTAAAAATCTATGATGATCTGCTTGCGAAATGGATTAATCAGAGAATAAAAGCTATAGATAATAAAACATTTGATGTCAATAAACTGGAATTCATAAATTCACGTTCATACATTAACGGTAAGTCTGAACGCGAATTTTTCCCTATGTATGATTTGAAGAAGCCAAAGGAGTTCCGCGCACAACTATACAAAAAATATCTTAATGACAAATTGTTAGAGATGAGATAATGCTGTTTGTATTATGAATTTACTGGAGCGTTAAATTATTGGCTATGACAATACCACAAGTCCTGAAACAATGGTTCCGACTTGAATTATGGCTCTAATGAAAAACTTATATAATACGGGAGAAGATATCTTAGACGCTTTGGACAACTATGTGAATGGAGTATGGGAATTGGATGAAAGGCTTAATATTATTATTCTTTCTTTTACTGTTATCTGGTTGCTATACTGCAAATACACCAGAACATTATATTCATTTCGGCACAAGAGCATATGGAATTCAATATGGTGGCGATAAATATTTTGAAATAGAACGTAAAAATGGCCCGACATATTTTTTTAACGAAATTATAAATGGGAAATTTGCAGATGTCTCGACTAATGCCCAAAAGGCGTATGCTTATATGTATTTGGCAAGAATAAAGCTCAGGAGAAATCTTTTAAATGAGGCCATCCCGTTGTTGGATAAATCGGAAGAATATGCAAATTTATTCCCGTATAAGAGCGAATTATTGGCTGGCTACTTTTACAAAAAAGACAACTTTGCAGAAAGCAAACGGTATTATAAAGAATTGATAAAATGGATAGATAAGCGTCTGGATGAAATAGGTTCTGAAAAGTTTGATGTGGATACTTTGGAATTTATGAGCATACGCTCATATTCAGATGGAAAATTTGAAGAGGACTATGTAAAAATGTACAAAAACTCCGAAAAACCAAAGGAATTTAGGGAAGCTCTTTATGTCAAATATTTAACTGATAAGAAAAAATTAGCATTAAGCCGGATTGACGAGATTGATAAAGACAATAAGGCGCAATAATCCAACGATTCGTGGCCATATTTTTGCATCGTAAAATTATATTCCCATAGATTTCGCTTTCGACTACGGGATGAAATTGCCTATAAATCGATATGTTAAAAAAATATGAATAAGCTCGTGTCTCTATTTTTGTTTTTTGCTTTAGCCACACTCTTGCATGCAGAGGATATTGAAAAACTTTCAACATGCGATTATGTAAAACTGGAAGAAAGGGTATTCTTAGAACACGATATAAATGCATTAAATACCCTTGCTGTTTACAACGATTACTTCTCAAAAGATAAACATGCTCTGCTTTATTCCTCTATTCTATATTATATTTCGGCAAATACGAATAAGCCAGGCGACATCATGCGCTCTATGGATAGGATCAAAAAATATACAAATACATCTGCAAATATAAAAAATCCATTTGAGGCGATTTCTGACGAAAATATTAAAAAATTAGATGACGGTTTAATTAAAGATTTTTTACTATCGACTAAAACGGGGGAGGCAGTCGGTAAAATGAAAAAATCTAAACTAAATCCGGATTTATTTGATGTAAAAAATAAAACCTACAAATCATCCTTGCCCTCATTGTATGCATTAAATGAAATTGAAAAGAAATATTATCCACTCCTCGCTTTGCGCGGAAACACTGAGGTTTTAGGATTTTTAAAAATAATAGCGGCGAGCTCATGGGCGGATGAAGCTCCCCAATATCCATTTGATGCATATATTATTTTGATGTATATTGACCATGTCTTAACTGGCACATGTTCAGATTTTTTTGAAAACATGAAAACAGAAAAAGAAATTTTTTCATTAAATTTGCCTACGACGGATTTTTTGGAAAGAGATGATAATATTTTATCAAAGTTTATATTATACCATCGTTATATAGAGTCGGGGAAAATTCAAAAAGCAAAAGAAATAAGATCATTCTTGGAAGATAAAAAAGTAGATAATCGTTTATTGAAATCTTATACGCTAAAAGAAGGAAAGCTTGTCGAAAATGCTTCAAAAAATTATAGGCAAAGTTAGCAAGGGTGGGACTACTCTGCTATTGACAAAACAAGTTTTGAAGCCGATACTTCCGATAAATTATCGTTCTTTACAGGCAAACCCTACGTCGAAGACTTAGGCTACGCGTTCCTTTTGCGTAATTATCGCGCAGATGTAGGAAAATGGCTCTCCCAAGGCCTCATCGGTTATCCAGACGGCTGAAATAATCTATCGCATTGTGAAAATAATGCAACAGAGTGTATTGATTACATGGGAGTATATACAATTACTCCTGCCACATTTAGCAACATTACTCCCATGAACTGAACAATAGCAAATTCTTATACACACCAACTCCTAATTCATAGATTATGGTTCAAGTGTCCGGAAGAGTCTCTTTTACTATATCCAAAGAAACGAACGATGGATCCAATGCTGCGATTAGGGTTGTTGCACAATCAGGCAATACATCAATATATGATAGCATCAATGTGAAATTTACTCCAAATGAACGTGGAGTTAATGGTCATATCATATAAATTTGAAGGTGTCGCTTTTCAATATAGAGGTGATGGAGGAGCTTCAGGAGAACATTGGTTCCGTTTGGAATAGCAATAGAAGACGCTCCGGGAAACTTTACGTCTCCAAACATTTCTAGTAAACATTACTTTGAACTAAAAGAAATAGAGAAAGCCTAATAATGAAGCACAATATACTCTTAATTAATTTAATTTTGTTTAGTATAATTTCACCAAATTTCCTATATTCGCAGCAGATTTGTACTGATGATAATCCATTTGTTAACAGGGTAGATTATGCTAAAATACTGGATATTCCTTTAAATATATTTCAAAATAAAGAAAAAGAAATAGATTGGTTGTCCGCAGCTAAAAAGTGGAAAGAAACGTTTATTCAGTCTTGTGAAAAAAAAGAATTGGACGGATATTATGGAGCATTATTTTATTCCGGAAAAGCTATTATCTTTACAAAGTTTTCAGAAGATAAAAAATCGTACATTAGCTATTTCGTCACAAGTGACGTTATATTAAATGCGAGATTTTCAAAAGATAACACAAATTTCCGCCAGGCAGAAATTGATATATTGTGTAAATCTGAAAATAATAAAAAATACACCTATCTGGGGCCTATATTTTTTCATGATGATATTGCATCCCCGTCCAGCTTAGACAAAAATATGCGTTTTATTATATTTAAAATCGATACCAATGCAACCACCAGAAGTGATTAATTTATAAAATGAAAAGACTTTTATGAATAATTTCATCGCCGAAGAAGTTTAATTCAATGCAAAACTTTCTAAAGAAGATGAAAATTATTTTAGAATATGCCTTAACGTTGATTATAAATATAATAGCCTAGATTATTCGTAAAAATAGTTTAGAATATATTTGAAGTGCCATAATAAAACCGTATCACACAAAGCCATACGCGAAAGCGGGTGGAAACTTTCGAGTGGAGGTCTCTTTTTCTGGTGGGTTTTTCTGGCGGGAACAATAAACCAGAATAGGAGCAGTTTTTATGAAGAATGCAATTAAATTAAAAATATTATTTTTATTTTGCATCATATTATTTATATGCATGTCATATGTTTGCATAAGCCTAAAAAGTCTTGAACAAAATTATAGCGAGCATGGCATATTCGATGTGTTCCAATCTTCTATTGGAAATTTAAATATGTCGAAATATATGCCAAAACAGACAGTTGACATTAAATACGATTTGACTGTTAGATATTCCTTAACTTCTTTATCCTGGTCTGGATTTGTTTCCAGAGAAGCTTTTGAAACATTCATAAAACAAAACTCAGAAGCAAAAAAACTTGAAGAACATATAGATTTTTTATTTTGCGACAAATTGGAGATTCCGATTCCTCAGAATATAGTCATTTATGCGATAGGAAAAGCTATAATTGGCTATGACTATAACAAACAAATTATATACGGACAGTATACATCAAAATAATATCTAAATACCTCTTTCGTGTAGATTGTGCGTATGACACAGCTGGCCGCCTTGTAAAAGGAGGCGAGAAGACCTGCGAAATATAACATTAGCAAAAGGCTGGGGCAATCCTTGCCGATACTCTTCGATGCGAGTATGAGCGGAGTATGGCAAGGGTCGGGCATCCTGATATTTGAAGAGGGGCCTTGAAGCCGATATTTCGCACGGAACTTCGTTTCTTTCCACTACCCAAGCGTTGTAAGTCTAGGGTTCGCGTGTTCTTAAAGTAATGGCCTCTTGGGGATACTGAAAATTTGTCTAGAAACAATGCATCGGAATTTGCCCCCCCCTCCCTCAAAAAAATATGAGACTTACATAGATTAGAAAGCCCCGAAAGAAATGAAAAAGCGGTAGGGTTAGGGCATGGGGGAGGGCGGACTTTCATTTGACTGCGTAAAATTTCATTCGGGAATGCGGTTTTCTTTCTCGAATCGAAAAGGGAAATCGGGAATCTATATGGATTTTTTATTTCAAGGCAAAGCGGGCCGCCTGTGCCGCCATGACTCAGTGTCGGCTTTGCAGGGGGCAAAATGCAGGCTGGCGGGGCTTAGCATGTTGACAAGGCCGGCAAAAAATACAATCGTCAAGCCCCGTGGATATAAATAATAGAATCGGCGCGGATTGCGCCACCGGCCTTTTAAACGGGGATATTTTCACCGTCGGCGAGCGCGCGGACGCGATTCGCAGGAGGCTTCACGGAAACTTTGCAAACTATACCGTAAATGCGGCGATAACCTATTCCAACACCTGCGAGGCCCTGTGCCCCATATGCTCGTTTGCCAGGCGCGAGGGGGAGGCTGGCGCCTATGTGCTCTCCCCCGGCGAAATTGAGGCCAGGGCCGCGGCCTTCGCGGAGCGCGGGGCGCGGGAGATACACATAATAGGCGGCATATATTCAAAGCTTGAATTCGGCTATTACATCGACGTCGTGCGGGCAGTTCGCAGGGCGGGAAAGGGCATTAACATCGTGGCTTTCACCGTATCCGAATGCGCCCTGATGGCGGAGGTTTCGGGGCTTCCGCTCCCGAAGGTTTTTGAGACCCTAATGGATGAGGGCGTTTGCGCGCTGCCGGGCGGGGGCGCCGAAATATTCGACGCATCGGTTCGCTCCAAAATAACTCCCAATAAGCTCACCGGGGACGAGTGGCTGGACGCGATGCGCACCGCCCACAAGTGCGGCCTCAAAACGAACGCGACCATGCTCTACGGGCATATAGAGCGCCCCGAACATGTCGTAGACCACCTGATGCGCCTGCGCAGCCTCCAGGACGAGACGGGAGGGTTCAAGGCGTTTGTCCCGCTGCCTTTCAGGCGCGGAAAAAGCGGCATAAGCTCTTCTCCATCGGCTTCATATGACCTCAAGATATGCGCGCTCGCCCGGTGCGTGCTGGACAACTTCCCCCACATACGCGTCCCCGTCACCCATTTCGACGAGCGCATGGTGCAGGTTCTCCTCAACTTCGGCGCGGACGACGCGGGCGGGACGCACTGGCATGAGGAGGTTGCCGTTTCGGCCGGGGCCAGGGCGGCCGACAGGACTGCGGAGGGCATGGAGCGCCTTATAAGGGCCGCCGGGTTCGAGCCGCGCCTCACCAACTCCAATTATGCGCTTTAGGATAGGAGAAATATCTTTTGTAAACTACATCCCCTTCGCCGCGGCAGACGACGCCTACCCGCTGGAGGGGGAGTTTTTCCGCGCCCCGCCGTCGGAGCTGAATGCGGCCTGCCGCAGGCGCGAGCTCGACGTGTCGGCCGTATCGTTTTTCGCCTACCGGGATATGGAGGATGAGTACGCGATGCTGCCGGGGTTCTGCATTGCAAGCGACGGCCCCGTCGACTCGGTGAGGCTTTTTTCGAACTACGCCCCCGGGGACCTGAAGGGGCGCAGGATATTTTTCACAACCCAGTCGGAAAGCTCGCTGGGGGCGTTCAGGGCGATATGCCGCGCCAGGCATTCGTTCGACCCGGCCGACTGCGCCTGCCCGGAGATTTCGGGCGCGGACGCGGCCCTTTTAATCGGCGACGCGGCGCTGTCGTTCGACTCCCCATTCAGGTTCGACTTCGACCTTGGCGCGCTCTGGAAGGAGGCGTTCTCGGTGCCGCTCACCTATGCGGCGATAGTTGTGAGGCGCTCCATATACGCTGCGGTAGCGCCCGCCGTGTCCGCCCACCTCGGGCTTTCCCTTGGGAGGTTCGAGGCCCGGCGCGGGTTCTACTGCTCGCTTGCCGCGCGGCGCATGGCGAGCGCGAAATTTTCGCAGGCCGATGCGGACAGGTATTTCAGCCGCCTGATATACCGCGTGTCTGACGCCGCATTCAGAAAAAGTTCGGATATTTTGCATGGAAAAACTCATTGAAAAAATAGCGGCAAACGGCAGGGTGTCGCCCGGGGAGGCGCTCGCCCTCGAAGGCGCGTCGATATTCCACCTTGGACGCCTGGCGCGCCTGCGCATGGAGGCCGCCGGACTTTCGGGCGACGTGGGCTACATCGTAAACAGGATGGTCAATTACTCCAACGTATGCCGCGCCCGCTGCAAATTCTGTGCATACCACGCGCGCGCTGGCGTCATCGAGCCGTTCACCCTGTCGGACGGCGAGATACTGGAAATTGCGGACGAGGCCGTTTCAAACGGCGCCGTCCAGCTCATGCTCCAGGGGGGTATCGACGACTCGTTTACGCTCGGATGGGCGTGCTCGATACTGGAAAAGCTCAAGTCGCGCCATCCGAGGCTTTTCCTGCATGTGTTTTCGCCTTCCGAAGTCGCGGCTTTCGCCCGAGGGGCGGGCGTCGGCGTGCGCGAGTGCGTGCGCAGGCTCAAGGCTTCCGGGGCGGATTCCATACCCGGGGCGGCCGACATGCTGGTGGAGCGCATAAGAAGCTCCATGTCCCCGCTCAAGGCTACCGTGGAAGAGTGGGTGGAAGTCGTGCGGGCGATTGCCGAAAACGGCATGTATTCCTCGGCGACGATGACTTTCGGAATGGGCGAAACGTTCGCGGAAAGGCTGGAGCATATGGAGCTTGTGCGCTCGCTCCAGGACGAGCTCGGGGTTTTCAAGGCGTTCATAGCCTGGCCGCTTGCGCCGGAGAACACGAGGGTGGCCCTGCCGCGCGCGGGCGCGCCGGAGTTTCTGAAGACAATAGCCCTTGCGAGGATATATCTGGACAACATCCCCGTAATCCAGTCGGGATGGCTCACGGAGGGGATGAAGGTTGCGGAAATCGCCATACAAATGGGCTCAAACGACATGGGCGGGGTTCTCATGGACGAGATGGTGGTAAAGAGCGCGGGCGTCGAAAACTCCACCACCGCCGCCGGGATGAGGCGCGCCATAGAGGCTGCGGGAAGGCGCCCGTTCGCCCGGGGCGGGCTGTATGAAAGGCTCTGACATGAAGTTTGCGATAACACCCTGCCCAAACGACACATTTTCCTATTACCGCCTCATTTCCGAAGGCGGCGGCCCGCTCGGCCTCGAATTTGAGACCCGCGACATCGAAACCCTGAACACGCTCGCATTTTCCGGCGCCTATCCGGTGACGAAGCTGTCGTTTCCGGCCTACATGGCAAACTCCGGCAAATACGAGCTTCTGGACGCGGGCGCCGCGCTCGGGATAGGCACGGGGCCCGTGCTTGTCGCAAGGCGCGGATGGAAGGGCGGGAAGGTCGCGGTCCCCGGCCTGAACACCACCGCCGCCGCGCTTTACAGGTTTTACGCAGGCGGGGAGGCCGAGGTTTTCCCCATGCTTTTCAGCGACATACTCCCGGCCTTTGAAGCCGGAAAAATCGACGCCGGCGTGCTGATACACGAGGGCAGGTTCGTATTCGCCGACTACGGCCTGAAGCTTGTGTGCGACCTCGGCAATTTCTGGACCGAAAAGACCGGCCTCCCCGTCCCTCTGGGCTGCATATGCGTGCGCCGCGACTTCGCGCACCTCAAGGCGGAGCTTGAGGGGGAGATACGCCGGTCGCTGGACTACGCATTCGCGCACTTCGAGGAAACCCTCCCGCTCGTGCGCTCCCGCGCGCGGCACCTTGCTCCGGAGGTCCTTAAAAAGCACATATTCGCATTTGTAAACGAATATTCCCGCGACATCTCCGCCATAAGCGGGCGCCTGCTTGAAAACCTTTCCGGAAAATGAAGGCGCAAATCTGGGCTACGGAACTCGAGGCCGGTTTTGCGATTTCCAAATTCGGCTTCCGGCGCGTTTCCTCTGGCGCATTCGGGTATTATTCAAACGGCTCGTGCGTGCTCGCAGTTTCCGGCATAGGGCCGGTGGCTGCGGCACTGTGCGCCGCGGACGTAATCGCGCGCTTCGAGCCGGCGGAAATCATGAATTTCGGCGCGTGCGGGGCGCTTGGCGGGCGGTTTTTGCCGGGAGACGTGCTTGAAATAGGCAGCGTGGCCTGCGCAGACCCGTTTTCGGACGCCGTTTACGAGCTATGTTCGGGAGGGGCCGCCCTCGTCACGTCGTCGCGCCCGGCGGTTTCGGCAGCCCGCCGCGCGGAGCTGGGGGCCCGGTTCGACGCGGCCGACATGGAGGCGCACGGCATACTCAGGGCGATGGAAGCCGCCGGGATGGGGCCGGAGCTCTTTTACTGCGCGAAGCTCGTCAGCGACTTCTCGCCCTCGTGCGACATCAGGGGGAACATCCGCCGCCTGATTTCAAACCTCGAAAAAACAATTGAAGAGCGTGTTTGAAATCCCCCGTGATTTGTGCACGCTTGCATTGCAAAAAATTTTATTCCCCGATGGACAGGATAAAGAGGCACAGGTTCAAGATTCTCATAACGGCCTCCGCGCTGCTTATTGCGATAGCGGCGTGGTCGCTTTTCCTATGGGGCGACGAGATAAGCGGGGCGGTCGGCGCGGCTTCGGAATGGCTGCGCGGGGAGGTGGGGATGCTGAATTCCATGCCGCTTGCCCTATATCCCCTTGCGATACTGCTGCTTCCGATATTCGCGCTCCCCGTGTCGCCGGTGTACCTTTTGGCGGGGGGCAGGGAGGAGAGCATGTGGCTTGTGATTCCCGTTTGCTATGCGGGGCTCGTCGCCAACATGGCGGTGTCCTATTTCATCGCGCGCAAGTTCTCCTCGCTGATACGCCCCGCGCTTGAGCGAAGGGGGCTTAGGGCGCCTTCCGTCCCGGAGGACGAGGAGTGCGACATCATATTTCTCGTGCGCATGATTCCCGGCAATCCGCTGACCGTCCAGAACTACCTCCTCGGCCTTGCGGGCGTGGGGTTTTTCAGGTACATGGCAGTATCCATGCCCGTCCAGCTCGTGCAGATGTCCGGCTACATATATTTTTCCGACGGGATACTGCGCGGGGACGCCGCAAACTTCATGCTCGGCGTAAGCCTGCTATGCGTGGTTGCGGTCGTGGCAAGGATTGTTCAAAAGAGGATGAAAAAAAGAGATGGGCTTTCTAAAATCAAGCGATGAGATTCTCGGCGTAGGAGAGTTTTCTGCGCGCTTCAAGGCGCTCGTCAAGGCGCAGGTGCCCGAGCTTTGGCTGCGCGGCGAAGTCTCCAACCTCAAGACCTATTCGAGCGGCCACACGTATTTTACGCTGAAGGACGCGGACGGGGCGGTTTCCGCCGTGCTTTTCAGAGGCTACGCGCAGGGCGTTTCGCTGCGCCTTTCGGAGGGGATGAAGGTTCTGGCCTACGGCGAAATATCGATTTACGAGGCGCGGGGCACCTACCAGATAATCGTCAAGGCGATGATGCCGGACGGTCTCGGGGACCTTGCGCGCAGGTTTGAGGAGCTTAAGGAAAAGCTGTCGCGCGAGGGGCTTTTCGACGCCTCTGCAAAAAAGCCCATCCCCCGGCTTCCGGGGCGAATCGCAGTCGTGACGTCTCCCACGGGGGCCGCCATAAGGGATTTCTTGAGCATTTTGAGGCGGAGGGGCTGGAGGGGCGAAATTGCCGTCATGCCTTCGCGCGTGCAGGGAGCGGAAGCTGCGGGGGAAATCGCAGCGCAGATACGGGCGGCCCAGGGGGGCGGCTTCGACCTTCTCGTGGTGATGCGAGGCGGCGGGTCTTTGGAGGACTTGTGGCCGTTTAACGAGGAGGCGGTGGCGCGCGCCGTTGCGGCCTCCGAAATACCGGTCATATCGGCGGTGGGCCATGAGATAGACTTCACCCTTTCGGATTTCGCAGCCGACTTGCGCGCCGAGACGCCGAGCGCCGCCGCAGAATACATCTCAAGCGGGTTTATTGAGGCAAGGGAGGGCGTCCGTTCGGTTTTTTCGGCGATTTCGGAGGCGGTAAAAAACGCCCTTGAGGCGGCGCGCGGAAAGCTTGAGGCGGCTGCGGCGCTGTTTGCAATGGCCTCCCCAGCCTCGCGGGTGGCGAACCTTTCCATGGCGCTCGACGATGCCGAAGGGAGGCTGGATTCGGAATTTTTGGCCGCCGTTTCAGCCAGGCGCCACGAGCTTTCCGGCCTTTACGCGGAATTTTCCAGGCTCCACCCCGGGCACAGGCTCGAAATATTGCGAAATTCCCTGGACTCGGCGGAGCGCCAGCTTGAGCTTCTCGGCGTTGACGCCACTCTGCGCAGGGGCTTTGCCATGGCCCTATCCGGGGATGGAGGCGTCATAAAAAGCGCAAAGGCGGCCTCCGAAGAAGCCGCCTTCCGCCTGATATTCCACGACGGGGAAATATCCGTTCACTCGAACCTGTAAAGGTCTTTTGAGCCGAGTTTGAGCGAATACAGGCGCTCTCCCTTGGGGCTGAAGAAGGCGATTTCCGCCGACCTGTCGTCCTCGGGGCCGGAGAACGATACGGTTGCGAACGAACGCTGAAGCACGGCGCTTCCCGGAACCCTGAAGAAATTCAGCTCGGCTGCGGTCTTTGCGGGGCGCGCCGTCGCCGGGCCGGCGGTAACCTCGACCAGCTCGTGGGCGCCCGCGCGCACCATCTTTGTGACTTCCCCGTAGTCCTTGCCTGCGGATATGAAGATTATGCCGCCTATTTTGCGCCTCATGAGAAAATCCATGAATTCCCCGCGCTCCTTTTCGTAGCCGGCAAAATTCTCCCTGGATTCGGCGGGATTCACCATCGGGGCCGAGCTTACGACTACCTTGAATTTAGCCTTGGAGGCGGCCAGCGACGACATGAGCCACTCCATCTGCCCCCTTCCAAACATCTCCGGGCGCGAAGCCCCGTGGTCGAATCCGTTGCGGTTTGATGCGGCGTCCATTATGAAAAACTCGGCGTCCCCGTACCTGAAGAAAGTCCCGCAGTTTTCAGAGCCGCCGACGCCGAATGACGGGTTCGGCCAGAAAGATTTGAATACCGACAACGAATCCTCCCTGTTCCACAGGCGCATGTCGGCGTCCGGGGCGCCGTAGCAGTCGGCGGACATAACCCCGTAGTTGGGGACAGACGCGGCCAGCCCCTTGAGGGCGGGGTCGGAGCGCTCGTAGGAATAGCGCGCGGCCATGCCGCTTTTTGAGCCGTAGTCGGCGGTGCGGAACATGCAGGCCCCGCCGGCCCATATTACAGCCTGCGGGTTTTTCGCCTTTACGGCGTCAAAGATTTCGTATTCCCCGCCGGGAGTTTTGAAAGGCTCGTCGTAGGTCGCGTCGTTTCTGTGCATCCTGCCGAGGACGGCGACGGAGAAGTCGGGGGGAGGGGTGCGCGTAAGGTAGTCCGGAGCTGTCTTTACTGTCCCTTCGGCGGACGATGAGCCGGAAGTCACCTTGTACTTGTATTCCGAGGCCGGCGCAAGCCCGGTCAGGCGGAATTTGCAGGAGCCGTTTTCGTCCGCTTCGGCCGAAAGGACTGCGGGCGTTCCCGCATCGTAGGAAAGCTCGGCCCTGGCCCCCGGCTCGGTCTGCACCCACACTGAGGCTTCGCGCATGTCGGCGGCCCCCGCCATGGGGCCTGCAACGATGTCGGCGCGCGCGCATGCGGCCGCGGCTGAGAGCGCAAATACAAAAAATTTCTTATGCATAATCAGGTGAAAGTCATAGGGGGAAAGGGCGGTTTTAACAAGCCCAAATCATTACGCGCTGTACAAAACTTTGTTTTTGTGCGAGAGTCCGGGCATGGGGACATACAAATTTGACGCAAAGTCCATGAATTCGGTTCTCGAGGTTTCCGTATGCCACGAATCCGAAAACTACGCAAAGAGCGCGGCCCTGGACCTTTTCGACGAAATAGAAAAGCTTGAGGACATTCTCAGCATGTTCAGGGACGGCAGCGACATACGCGCGATAAACGCGCTCAAGCCCGGCGAATCGTGCAGGATTCTGGAAATAACCGCGCAGGCCCTCGCGGGCGCGATGTACGCCTCGTCGCTGAGCGGCGGGTGCCTGGACGTGTGCATGGGCGAGTTTTTCCTGGCGGCAAAGGGCATTGAAAAAATTGAAAACCCTCGGAGGGCGAAGTTCGCGCTCGACCCGGATTCTCTGACTGTGGAAAAGCTGGAGGAGGGGAAAATAGACCTCGGGGCCGTCGGCAAGGGGTTCGCTCTGGAAGTGCTCGCGGAGAGGCTTTCCCAGATGTGGGGAATAAATTCGGCGATGCTCTCATTCGGCAGCAGCATGGTGCTCATGAACCCGCCCGAGGGCAGGGACTCATGGGAGGTTACCTTCGCGGGGCGCGAAATTCCGGGGCTAAAGCTTTCAAACGTATCAATAGGCTCGTCGGGGACGGCAGTGCAGGGCGAGCACATAATCGACTGCCGAACGGGCAGGCCGCCGGAAAACGCGCCGTTTAGGTCTTGGTCGATTTCCTCAAGCGCAATGCTGTGCGACGCGATGTCAACGGCGTTTATGGCGCTTCCCCGCCCGGAAATCCTCAGGATATGCGCCGCTGAAAATATGCGCGCCGCATTGCAGGCTTCCCCCGACTCCGATATAGAATTCCTCAACTGACGCCTGCGGAGCGCGGGAACTCCGCACGCAACCGTACGTTTAAAGCCGCCTTTCGCCTGCAAAAGGGAGGGGCAGGACGATGCATTCCCATGCGAAGTCCAAGCAGCGCAATTTCTATGCCTCTTTTATCCCGCTAGGGACTTTTCTTCCGGAAAGTTTTTATAATTGTTTGCTGCAAGGCAAACTGAAGACTGCGTTCGCGTCACTTTTAGCTTCTGGAACGCGGCGGATTTATAACTTCCGGCGCGGCCGGAGCGCGAAGCGCCAAATCTTGGCGCGGCAAGGACGGATTGGCTGGCGCATATGGCCTTGGGGGGCTGTGATTTGTAAGCTAAGCGTTTCCAAATCCGTTCCGTCCGGAAGCATCTATGGCTTGCAAAGTCCGTTTGAAGGCGCGCGGCACGCCGCAAAAAAAAATCCGGAACGCAGGAGGGGGCGGGAGAAAAAATCCGGACGCATGGGATAAATGCGCCCGTGGCGGGCAGCGGGGCGGGAATCTCCTGCGGCTATTTGTCCCAGGGGAGTTTTATATCTTTTCGCTGGTCGTATTTTACGATGTCGACATTCCCATATACGGCGTGCGCATTGAGGATTCCGTTGGGGTCGAGCGCGCGCTTTACGGCGAGCATCGCATCCAGCTCCGCCGGGGCTATCTGGCGGCGCAGGAACCTGTGCTTTGTTATGCCTATGCCGTGCTCGCCCGAAACGGCCCCGCCCAGCTCCACGGCCTTTATTATAGCCGCGTCCATGGATTCGTATGCCGCCTTTTTCTGGGCTGCGTCCGAAGGATCGTACATGAAGTGTATGTGGTAGTTGCCGTCGGCGGCGTGCCCGAATGTGGGCGAGGGCAGGCCCGATTTGCGGGACAATTCCTTGAAGTATTCAAAAAATTCGTCGGTTTTCAGTATGGGGAGGACTATGTCCTGATTCAGCTTCCCCCCGCCCAGGAGGAACATTGCAGGCGAACAGGCCCTGCGCATTTCCCACAGCCTTTCCGCCCGCTCTTCGTCATCCGCAAATTCAAACCTTTCCGAGCATTTTGAAAGGACGCCTTCCAGGCGTTCCGCCGCCGCCGCAACTTCCGCGTGGGTGCCGTCCAGCTCGATTAGAAGCGCGGCCGAACGCCCGATTTCAACCCCCTTGAACTTCGCCGCGCACTCAACGCTGTCGGCGTCCATGAACTCCATCACGGCCGGCATCAGGCCGGATGACAGGACCGACCTCACGCACGCGAACGCGCCGGCGTCGCTTTTGAAAAACGCCAGGGCCGCGCGCTTGGCCTCGGGTCTTGCCACAAGCTTAAGCCACGCCTCAACGACTACGCCGAGCGAACCTTCCGAGCCTATGACGAGGTCGCGCAGGTTCATTCCCGTGGCGAATTTCCTAAGCGGCCTCGACAGGCGGGCGATTTCCCCGTTTGGCAGGCATACGGAAAGGGCCATGACGTAGTCGCGGGTTGTCCCGTATTTTGCGGCGCGCAGCCCGCCAGCATTGCACGCTATGTTGCCGCCTATCGTGGAGTATTTTTTAGAGGAGGGGTCCGGGGGGTACATGAGGCCGCATTTTTCGGCGGCGGCGTCCACGTCCGCGTTTATGGCCCCGGCGCCCACGTGCGCCACCCATGAAACGGGGTCGATTTCTATGAAGTTTATGGCTTCCAGGTCCAGCACTATTCCGCCCCCGAAGGGCAGCGCCCCCCCCGCGCATCCCGACCCGGCCCCGCGAACCGTTACGGGGCATTTCAGCCCGTTTGCAATTTTCAGCGTCTTTGAGACGTCCTCCGCGGACTTTGCCATTACCACGGCGTCAGGACTGAAAAAATACCTGGAATTGTCAATCGAAGCCCGCCGGAGCGTTTCGGCGTCGTCGAATACCGCGCCGTTTCCGAGCGATTTGCGGAGGAGTTCCGCAGCCGGGTTTTGCGTCATATGCTTATATATTTTTGCATTTGCGAGTTTCGGAACCTGCGCAAGATGGCAAGTATGTCGCGCGAGCATCCCTGTGCGAGGGCCTCCACCTTGAGGCTTGTAAGGTCTGCGTAAGACACCTTCCGAAGCAGGAACTTGATTTCGCTCAAAGACGAGGCCGACATGCTGAGGCCGTCCACGCCCATGCCTATAAGAAGCATTGCAAAAATCGGGTCGGCCGCGATTTCGCCGCATACGAACACGTCGAGGCCAGCGGACTTGCCGTCAAATATTATCTTGTGAAGCATGCGCACGACGGCCGGGTTTGCGGGGTTGTAGAGGTGCGCCACGTGGTCGTTTACGCGGTCGACCGCCAGCAGATACTGTATGAGGTCGTTTGTGCCCACGCTTATGAAGTCGCAGTGCTTCGCAAGCAGGTCGATTATCATCGCAGCGCTCGGAACCTCCAGCATCGCCCCGACCTTTATTTCCGGATTGAATTCGCGCCCCTCGTTTTTGAGTGCGAGCTTCGCCTGTTCGAGCACGTCGTTTGCGCGCACGAGCTCGTTTATGCCGGATATCATCGGGTAGAGCACCTTGACGTTCCCGTAGGCGCTGGCGCGCAGGATGGCCTTGAGCTGCGTGGTGAATATGTCCACCCTGTCGAGGCAGAAGCGTATCGCCCGGTAGCCCATGAAGGGGTTTTCCTCGCGTCCGGCCTCCTTCATGAAAGACATCATCTTGTCTCCGCCCAAATCCATCGTGCGGATTACTATGTCCTTTCCGCCGGCCTTCAGGGCGGCTGCCTTGTAGGCTTCAAACTGGGTCTCCTCGTCCGGAAATTCGCCGAGGTCGAGAAAGAGGGCTTCAGTGCGGAAGAGCCCCACGCCGTCTGCGTAGCGCATGGCGCCCTCGGGGATGTCGGCCGCCCCGTTTATGTTGAGCTCAAGGGCGACCTTGCGGCCGTCGGAGGTCTCGGAGGGGAAGGGCAGGGACGAGTCGAAAATCTTTTCAATCTCACGGTGGATGCTGGCAATCTCCGTGTATTTTTTCAGGGTATCCTCGGAGGGGTTCTTGAACACGCGCCCCTTGTAGCCGTCGACGAGTATTTCAGCGCCCCTCTCGATGCCGGAGTCGTCGATTTTTATGCCCACCACGCACGGGACGCGCAGGGAGCGGGCGAGGATGGCCGTATGGCTGGTGTGCGACCCCTTTTCCGTCACGATGCCAAGCACCTTGGTCTTATCCACAAAGGCGAAGTCGGAGGGGGTGAAGTCCGCGCTCACGAGCACGGACGGCTCGCCGAGGGTTATGGACGACTTTTCCTCGTGGCCCATGAGGTTGTTCAGCACCCTGCGGGCGACGTCCCTTATGTCGGCCACGCGCTCGCGCATGAACGGGTCGTCGATTTCGTCGAAGGCCTGCACAAAGCGGTTTATCACCTTCAGGTAGCAGTCCTCGATATTGCGGAGGTCGGAGCGCACCATCGAATAGACCTCGTTTATGATGGCGACGTCTTCCAGCACGAGAAGGTGCGCGTCAAATATGGACGACTCCTCTTCGCCCACCTTCTGGGCGAGCTCCTCCTTCAGCGCGCATATGTCCCGCCTGGCCTTTACTATGGCCTGCTCAAAGCGGCGTATCTCGCCGTCAACCTGCGACCGGGATATTTCGTAGGAGGGCACCTGCGCGTTTTTGCGCCTTACGACAAACGCCTTTCCGCAGGCCGTGCCTGGGGAGACTGCAATGCCTGCAAAGCTCCGTTCGGCTTCTGTTGGGGTAACGCTCATTATCCCGTTGAATATCGCACTTAAATTTGGCTTTTACAACTTTTTTTTGAGAAAAACCCGTATGCCGTGCGCGCGCTCAGCGGCGCCCCTGCCTGGGGCCCAGCTTTTTGTAGATGGAGGCGTCTATGGCCAGATTTTTAATTTTGTAATTCATTATGCGCTGGGAAATTCCGAGATGGCGCGCCGCAGCGCTTGCGTTTCCCCTGTGGATTTTCAGGGCTTCGCCTATAAGCTCCCGCTCGAACGAGCGCACGGAGGCCGTGAAATCCACCTCGGCGTCCTCGGAGATTTTTGAATGGCGACCGGAGACGGCGGCCTGGAGGGATGATGGGAGGTTGTAGCCGCATATGGAGGAGCCGGACGCCGAAAGCACCGCGCTTTCGATGCAGTTTTCCAGCTCGCGGACGTTGCCGGGCCAGTAGTAGCGCATGAGCATGTCGATTGCCGGGGTGGAAATGCGCTTCACCTTCTTTTTGTGCTTCCTGCCGAATTTGGAGGCGAAGTGGTCGGCGAGCAGGGTGATGTCGCTTCTTCTGTCGCGCAGGGCGGGGATATGGATTGAAAAGGGGCAGAGGGCGCGGTAGAGGTCCTCGCGGAAGGCGCCCGACGCCACCATTTCCTCCAGGTTTTTCCCGGTCGCCGCTATTATGCGCACGTCCGAAGAAATCCGCCGCCTGCCGCCTATGCGGCAGAAGGAGCCGTCCTGAAGGAAGCGGAAGAGGCGGAGCTGGTTTTCGGGGCTAAGGTCCCCGATTTTGTCTATAAAAAGCGTTCCTAAGTCGCATGATTCCAAGAGGCCGGTTCTGCCGGAAGTATCGCCTGCAAAGGCGCCCCCGCCGCAGCCGAACAGCTCTGCCGCCGCCACCGCCTCGGGGAGCGCCACGCAGTTCAGGGTGGCAAAAGGCCGGCCCCTGCGGCTCCCGGAGGCGACTATCGCGCTTGCCGCGAGCTTCTTTCCGGTTCCGGGCTCGCCCCTTATCAAGACCGGCATTTCGCTGGAGGCCGCCTGCGAAACCATATTGACGACCTTGCGCATCCCGTTGCATTTCCCGATTATTCCGTCGCGGACGCTGCGGTCTGAAAGCTCTATGCGAAGCCGCCTGTTTTCCTCAAGGAGCTGCTCCCGCTCCGTGTTTCTCAAAAACAGCACAGAAACCGCGTCCGCAAGGATGTTCGCCGCCGTTTCGAGCAGGCCGAGGTCGCGGCGCAGGCTGGTTTCGGGCGACACCACCCGGTCTATTGAAAGCGTGCCTATAACCTGGTCCATGTAGATTATAGGCACGCAGATGAATGCGATGTTCTTTCCTGCGGCGCGGGTTTTTGTGCGGTTTAGAAATTCCGTGGATTCGGAAATGTCTGGTATGATTCGGCTTTTTGCGTGGGCTGCGACCTGGCCTGTGACGCCTTCGCCCATCCTGTAAACGCCCCTTTTTATCTCCTCGTCTGTCATCCCGTGGGATGCCTCTATGAAAAGCAGGTCGCCCTGGCGCAGGGTTACGGTTCCGCGCAGGAGCCCCATTTCGGCATTGAGGATTTCGAGCGCGTCCTTCAAAAGCCCGCCAGCGCTCGTGCGGTGGACAAGGGCGCGGCTGATGCGGTGCAGCACCGCCATTTCAACGGAATTGTAGTTGCGCCTCCAGGACGAGTCGTCTGCCGGGCATTCGGAATCCATGAGGCTTGGAGGGCGGCTGCCGGGTTCAGCCCCTGAGCGCGCCCTTTATGAGGTCTTCGGCCTTCGAGTCCGGGGGCAGGGCGGCTGCCGCGCGGCGCACGGCCCTGTCGGCGTCGGCGGGCTTATAGCCGAGGGCTATGAGGGCGGCCAGGGCGTCGGATACGGCCTGCGGCCCGCCTGGAGCGCCGAACCCGGACGCGGGAGCCCCCTGAACGCGCCCGACTTCGAGCGCGCCTCGGAGTTCGACCACTATCCTCTCCGCCGTCTTTTTGCCTATTCCCGGGCATTTGGAAAGCATGGCGACATCCCCGGCCTCTATCGCGCCGCGCAGGGTTTCGAGCCCCATGCGGCTCATTATGTTTATCGCGATTTTAGGCCCTATGCCCGAGACCTTGTCAACCAGGAGCCTGAAGAAGTCGCGCTCCTGGGCGGACGCGAAACCGTACAGCGTCTGGGAGTCCTCCCGGTATATCGCAACCGTATGCAAAAACGCCTCGTTCCCGGGGCCCGGCAGACGTTCGGCCGTCGTTATCGGGACGTTGACTTCGTAAAACACGCCGCCAACATCCAGAACCGCCGCAAGCGGCGACACCTTTGAGACCTTTCCCCTCAATCCGACTATCATTTCAATTCCGGCCCTCCATGCCGCCCGCCGCCGCGCGGATGCGAAACGCCCCCTGCGGCCCGTGCGGCTGGCAAAAGATTAAACTAAAGCCCCCTGAGGCCCAGCACATCCTCCATGCCGTAGAGGCCGGCGGGCTTTCCTGCGAGCCATTTTGCGGCCCTCAGGGCCCCGAGGGCGAATATTTTCCTGTCAGCCGCCTTGTGGACGAGCTCCAGGCGTTCGCCGTCGCCTGCAAAAATCACCGTGTGGTCGCCGACCACGCTCCCGCCGCGCAGGGCGTGGACGCCTATCTCGCGCTCCGGCCTCTCGCCGACAAGCCCGTGGCGGCCGTAAACGACCTCGCCCTCCGAAAGGCCCCTGGCATTGCGCGCGACCTCCAAAAGCTTTTCCGCAGTGCCGCTTGGCGCGTCCTTTTTGAAGCGGTGGTGCATTTCAACTATTTCTATGTCGTACGCCGCAGGCAGGACTTTCGCCGCGACTCCCACAAGGTAGTTCAGAAGGTTCACGCCGACGGAGTAGTTTCCCGCCCAGACTATCGCGGTCTTTTCCGCGCACCCAAGTATCTCGGCCCTCTGCTCGGCCGTGTGGCCGGTAGTCCCGATTACAAGCGGGGTGCCGGTTTCGGCGCAGAGCCTGGCCATCGCGGGAGTGGCGTCGCGGAAGGAGAAATCAACGGCGCAGTCCGCCTTTGAGATGAAGTCGGCCGGATTGCAGCCTATATCGCATTCGGCGACGATTTCGCATCCGGACTCGGGGGCGCATTCCGCTATCTTGCGCCCCATGCGCCCGTTTGCCCCGTTTAGAAGTATTTTGTATTCGGCCATGTGCGTATCAGAGAATATCCAGGTCTGAGAGGGTTTGCAGGAGCTTGCGCTCGTGCTCCGGGGTCATCCTGCAAAGCGGCAGGCGCACCGCCGAGGAGGCTATCGCTCCGGTCTTTGCAAGGGCGTACTTCGCAGGCACGGGGTTCGGCTCTATGAAAAGGTCCTTGAAAAGCGCCTTCATTCTGGCGTCGAGCGCCTCGGCCTTCGCCCAGTCGCCGGCCCGCGCCGCGCCGACAAGCTCCGCCATCGCGCCGGGCACGATGTTGGAGGCGACGCTCACGACGCCGGACGCGCCGTTTTTCATGAATTCCACTGTCAGCCCGTCGTCCCCGCTCATGACGCACATGCGCCCCGCCGACTTGGCCGACATGTCGCGCACTTTTTCAACCTTGCCGCCGGCCTCCTTTATGGCGATGAAATTCGGATGCGCGTCGCGCAGCCTGAGGGCGGTGTCGTTTTCAATCGCTATGCCGCAGCGGCCGGGGATGCTGTATAGCATAACGGGCTTGTCGGTTATCTTTGCGACTTCGGAAAAGTGAAGGAAAACGCCCTCCTGCGAGGGCTTGTTGTAGTAGGGGGCGACGATGAGAAAGCCCTCCAGGCCGAGCACGTCGCACTCGCGGGTCATCTCGATGGTCTCGGCGGTCGAGTTCGAGCCGGTGCCGGCGAGCACCGGGAGCCGCCCGGCCGCGAATTCGTGGATTTTTACGATTACGTCTATGTGCTCGCGCGGCGTCAGGGTCGGGGACTCGCCCGTGGTGCCGACCGCGACTATGCCGTCGACGCCGCCTTCAACCTGCTGTTCGACGAGGCGTTCAAGCGAGGCGTAGTCGACCTGGCCGTCCTCCTTCATCGGCGTAACGAGCGCCGTCCAAACACCGGAAAATTCTTTGATTGTCATAAATTTTTCCTAGCAAAACCATTCCCGCGCGATTCGCAACACTTTTTAAGGGTTTCTTTGGGCTTTGGCGCGCTCCCTGTAAAAGGAATACGCCTTCAGAAAAGACGGGGTGAAAAGCTCCGGCCGCTCCGCCGCGGCCCGCTCGAAATCTTCCCTTTCCGCCCACTCGACCGAATCCACCTCGTCCGGCGGGCACTCGAACGGGCCGTCGAAAGACGCCGCATAGACCCAGGTGAATTCGTTTTCGCTTTCGGGGCAGGCTTCTATCTTCCCTATTTTTTTGTAGGCGGAAAGGGGCAGGGAGACCCCTAGCTCCTCGCGGGCCTCGCGCAGCAGCGCCTCGTCGTAGCCCTCGCCGGCGTCCACGTGCCCCGAGCAGGAAGTCGTATAGGCGCCGGGGTATGAATCCTTCGTCAAGGCGCGCTTTTGCAGGAGAATCCTGCCGCGGGAGTCGAAAAATATGGCGTGGACTGCCCTGTGCATGAGGCCGTTTGCGTGTATGAAGCTGCGCCTGCCGCGACCTACCGGGGTGTCGGAGGCGTCAACTATGTCGAAGATTTCATCGGGGTTCTGGCCCCGGGGGCGTTCATCTGGCATTTTCCATCCTTATTTTTGAAAAGTCGAAGTCTCCTATTTCAAGCTGCCTTGCGTAGTCGAATACGGGCGGGATTGGCTCGATTACGTCGAAGCCGTTTTCCGCGCGGCTGCGGTTTATGAGGTTCAGCGCGATGAAGTCGAGGGCGACGGGGTCGGAGCTAAGCAAAAGCTCGCGCACGCTCACGGTGAACCCGGCGTTAAATATCGCCCCGCCGACGTACTGCGCGCGCTCGAAACTCATTATGGAGAACAAAAGCGACTCCGAAAGCTCCGGTATGGCCGCGACTTCGGCGACCGCAACCGGCGCGTTTGCGGGGGCAGCGAGGAACCTTTCGCTGTTTGACATGTTCCAGACGGTCGCATTCCCCAGCGCCCCGCATACGCCGATGCCCTCCATGTCGGTTACAGTCGGCAGGTTTATCCAGAAGTCCACGGTGAGAAAGAGCGGCACCGGAAGGTAGCTTTTGCGGGCCTCGGCGTTTTCTTCCGGTGTGAAGGAGAGGGCGTACTTGACGCCGCGCGGCATGAGGGGATTGTCGTAAAACCAGTCCGGGGAAAAGTGGCTTCCGGAGTCGATGTCCACAACTGGCGACCCTTCAAAGTCGTCCGGGACCCCCTTCAGCAAGTCGGCGTATTTCGGCAGGAATCCGCACGAGCGCATCTTCATGCGGGACATGTCCACTATGCACACGTCCCCGCGCGAGTATCCCCGCTTTTCAAGCTCCATGACGACGGCCCTGACGAGGTTCGCGGGCGTGGCGTTTCCGGGGCCGGAATTCGTATAGACTTTTATCCCGACCTTCCCCTTGGCGCCAAGGGATATGCGCCTGCCAGCCTTGGCCTCAAACGCCGAAAAAAGCGCGGCTGTGGCCGCCCGGTACTCCTCCGGTGAGAAGGATTCCATCTCCCGCCTGAACACGGTCCCGGACGCGCCCGAAAACTCCGGCAGGCCGGCGGCGGCCGCAGCTTCGTGCACGGGCGGTACGGCGAGCGATGCAAACGCAAAAAAAACGGCGGCCGCCCGCTCAAAAAGTCGATAATATGGTTTGAAATGTTCCACGCGATGTGAAAATATGCTTTCCGGATTATATAATTTTCGGGTTCATACAAATACAAATCGACCAATATGCAAGCAATGAAGTTCGGATTCAGGCTGGCCGCCTTTGCGGCCGCAGCGGCGTCGGCGGCTTTTTTCGGAGGATGCTCCAGGGAGACGCCCGAACAAAAGCAGGCCAAGCAGCTCGCCGAAATCGACGCCATCGTGAGAGACTCGCAGCGGCTGGTTTTCGAGGAAAAGCCCGAGAAGGCCGTCGAAATCCTTGAGGCCGCCCTGGACTCGTACGGCGAGAGCGCGAAAATATGCGAATCGCTCGCCTACGCATACTCGGGGGCCGGGAAGCCGGAGATGGCGGCAATGTTTTTTGAAAAGGCCGGGGACCTGGACGCATCGAATCCGGATCTCTACCTTTACGCTGCGGGGGCCTACGCGCAGGCCGGGTCCCTCCAGGCCGAGGCTGCGGCCTATTCCAAATATCTGATGAAAAAGCCGGAGAGCTCGCTCGCCTGGAAGTCGATGGCAAAATCCCTCGAAAAGCAGGGGATGTACGAGGACGCCCTGAACGCATACCTGTCGTCGCTCAAGTACGCCGGGCGCCCCGCCACCACGGCCGAGGCCGCCAGCATCGGAACCCTGTTTCTCAAACTCAAAAACAGGGTGCAGGCCAAAAACTGGCTGGAGCCGGCATTAGAGGGAACCATTCCTGAAAACGCGGAAACGCGCGCCGTCATACTAGAGGGCCTCGTGGAGCTTTATCTGGACGAGCGCGACATGGAAAAGCTGCGCCCCGCATTCGGGGAGCTTTCCAAGATAAGGCCGGAAGTCGTAAAATCGCGCTGGCCCGACCTGCAAAAGCAGATTGAGGAATTCGACGCCAAGCTTGAAGAGGCGCGCAAGGCCCTCGAAAAGTCCAAGGCCGAAGCCGAGGCGAAGGCCAAAGCGGAGGAGGAAAGGAAGGCCGCCGAGGCCAAGGCTGCGGAAGAGGCCGCAAAGAAGGCAGAAGAGGAGGAACGGGCGAAGGCGGAGGCTGAGGCAAAGGCCGAAGCCGAGAGAGTGCGCGAGGCGCCGGCCCTCTCGGAGGCCCCCAAGCCGGAAGTTTCCGAGGAGGACGCAGAGCGCGAGCGCTGCATGGGCCTCATCGGCGAGGGCAAGACTGCCGAAGCCGAGCGACTTGCGCAGAAAATAGTGCAGAAAAGCCCGTACAACGCGGAATCATGGCGCGTCCTCTCCGAGGCGTACTCGGCCCGGGGGAAGGACGGGGACGCCTTTGTGGCGGCCCGCGAAGGAATGAGGAACGCCCCCGACGACGTGCGCGCGACGCTCCTTTACCTGAACCGCGCCGGAAAGGTGCTCGGCACCGAAAGGATGCTCGACGAGCTCTACGTCGCCCGCGAGCGCTTCCCGATGAACTGCGAGATAATGCTGGGCCTGGCCCGCACATACGCAAAGGCGGGCAACGCTTCGGAGGCGCGGCACAACTACGGGCTGTTTTTCAAATATGCCGACAGGGACCATCCCCTGCTCGAAGAGGCCCGAGGGGAGTTTTCCCGGATTCCGGAATCCAGATAGGTCCCTCCGCGCCAGATGCCGAAGATAAAGGACAGCACAATCGAGGAAATCAGAAACAGGGTCAACATATGCGACCTTGTTTCTTCATATGTGGCCCTCAAGAGGGCGGGGGCAAGCTTCAAGGGGCTCAGCCCTTTCACATCCGAAAAGACCCCGTCTTTTTTCGTGTATCCCGACAAGGGCTTTTATTACTGTTTCAGCACCAGCCAGGGCGGGGACATATTCAAGTTCGTCCAGACCAAGGAGGGCCTGAACTTCCCGGAGGCCGTGGAATTTATCGCCTCAAGGTTCGGGATAGAGGTCGAATACGAGGCCGGGCGCGGCGCATCGCGCGAAGGCCAGAGCCTGCGCAAGCAGATTTTCGACATACACGAGGACGCTGCGGCCTGGTTTTGCGAAGTTTTCAAAGGCTCCACCGAATTCGGCCGCGAGGCGCGCCGCTACTGGTTCGACGAGCGCAGGTTCGCCCCGGGCAGCGAGGACGCCTTGAGGATAGGCATGTCGCCCGTCGACTGGTCCAGCTTCAAGAAGTCGGCGGAGCGCAAATATTCGTACGAGGCCCTGTGCGAGTGCGGGCTTTTCTTCCCGCCGCGCGGGCGCCAGTCTCCGGCGTCGCTCATGCCGCGCTTCAGGGGCAGGCTCATGATTCCGCTGTGCGACGTCCAGGGCAGGGTGATAGCCTTCACCGCGCGCAAGACCCCGCTCACCCCGGCCGACATCGACTACGAGGAGGGCAAGTACGTCAATTCCCCAGAGACTCCGGTATTCAAAAAGCAGAACATGCTCTTCAACTTCCACCGCGCCCGCAAGGCTGCGGCAGAGCGCGGGTTTTTCATAGTTGTTGAAGGGCAGATAGACGCCATGCGCATGTACGTCTCCGGGTTTGAAAACACGGTGGCGGGCCAGGGCACCGCGCTGGGCGAAAGCCAGTTTGCGCTCATTAAAAGGCACGTCAAAAGCGTGGTGCTTATGCTGGACGGAGACAGCGCGGGCCAGAAGGCCGCAAAGAGGGTGCTGCCCATGTGCCTCGCAGCCGACCTCGAACCGTCAGTATGCGTTCTGCCCGCAGGCGAGGACCCGGACTCCCTGATTCTATCCGGAGGGACGGAGGCAGTCGCCGGGCTTTTGAAGGCGAAAAAAAGCGCGGTTTCCTTCCTTGCCGATTCCTTCAGGGCGCAGTTTCCGGACCCCACCCCGGGGCAGAAGCGGGCGGTTTTGGAGGATATTTACGCCCTGGCGGCGGCATCCCCGTCGTACGTCGTAAAGGACGAGTACCTGCGGGAGGCGGCGGGCGAGCTGGGGGCCGAATACGCGGCGGTCGCCCGGGACTATCTGGCCCGCAACGGCGGCGGCCCGCTCGGCGAAAATAAGATTCGCCGCGCCGAGCGGCAGGTGTTGACAAACGCCGTGTATGATGTATTGCTTATTTGTTTGAATTATCCCGACATAGCGGCGGCCGTTTCAAACTGCATCGACACGGCCTGGCTCGGGGGCGGCTCTGCGGAGGAAAACCTGCTGGGCCGCCTTGTCGCGTATTGCAGAAACGGAGAGCGTCTTGATATATCTGAAATTGAAGAGGAGTCCGAGAGAAACATCGCCTACAAGATAATGGCCGGAGCCGCCGACGGCATCGAAAACCCCGCCCAGACAGCCGCAAAGTGTCTGGAGCGCATACACCGCAACTACTGCGAGTCCGAAATGGAAAAGCTCCGGGCGGTGGTCGAAGGCCCCTCGGCTTCGGAAAGCGAAAAACGCGCGGCCCTGAAGGATTTGAGCGCCATGAGGCGCCTGCTGCGCGAAACCAAGTTTATCATATAAATTGAACAGTACGATAATATAAAGTCTATGGCCAAACCGAGCAAAACTGCCAAATCAAAAGCAAAGGCGCAGCCCGTAAAACCGTCGCGCGCCGCCCCCGCGAAAGCGGCCCCCAAGGCCGCCGCGTCCAAGGCGAAATCCCCCGCAAAGAAAGCCGCCCCATCGAAGGCGCATGCGCCAAAGACTAAAGCCGCCGCCAAGCCGCAAAAAAAGCCCCAGTCCGCCGCTCCCAAGCCCCAGGCTGCGCAGGCCAAGGCCAAGGCGCCCGCAAAAAAGGCGGCTGCCAAGGCTCCGGCTAAGGCGGTTTCAAAAAAATCTCCCTCCCATGCCGCGCCTTCCGCCAAGAAGCCTGCGGTTTCGGTGAACGCCCCGCAGACTGCGAAGACTGCGGTTCCCCAGAAGGTCGAGATGCTCAAGGCCGCAGCGGAGCAGGCGGCGGCGGACAAGGTTCTAACCAAGGTTTCCACGGCCAGGCACAAGAAGGAGCTAAACGAGAAAATCCTCCACCTTGTGAACATTTCAAAGGAGCAGGGCTACCTCACCGTCCAGGACATAAACGAGAACCTGACGGAGAACCTCAACAACCCCGACGAGATTGAAAACGTCATAAACATCCTCGAAAACCTCGATGTCGACATACTCGACACCGACGAAGTTGAGGGCTTCAAACAGCGCATCGAGGAGAGCGAGGAAAAGCAGGTCAAGGCGTCCCAGGCCGACAACCTCGACGACCCCGTGCGCATGTACCTCAAGCAGATGGGGCAGGTTCCCCTGCTTTCGCGCGAGCAGGAGGTCTCCATTTCAAGGCGCATAGAGCAGGCGGAAAACAAGGCCTCAAAAGCGCTCTTTTCCGTGGCCCTCACGAACAGGTTCCAGATAGACCTTGCAAAGAAGCTTCTAAACCGCGAGGAGCGCTTCGACAAAATCGTGCTGGACAAGAAAATCGACAGCCGCGAAAAGTATTTCAGGGAGGAGCTTCCCAAGTATCTGGAGGAGGCCGAAAAGCTTGAGGAAAAGCTCGAGAAAGCCTGGACGAACTACGAAAATGCGGATAATCCGACGCAGCAGAAGAGGTCTCTTACGCTCTATAAAAACACCGAGGCCAAGCTCAAGGACGTCTACAAGGGCTACCGCTTCAAGCTGAAGGTCTTCGAGGAATTTTTGGACGGACTCTCCCCCGTCCTGCGCGAGGTGGAGGACTACCTCTTCAAGCTTGAGGCCCTCGAAAAGAGCGGGAAAAAGATAAAGATAGGCGACGAGAAGGGGATACGCGAACGCTTGCTTGCCATACGCAACATGTACCGCCTTGAACCCGCCGACCTGCTGGTTCTCGTCAAGGAAGTGCGCGCCGACATGCGCGAGGCGCACAAGGCGAAAACCGAGATGGTGCGCGCAAACCTGCGCCTTGTGATTTCGATAGCCAAGAAATACACAAACCGCGGCCTCAATTTCCTCGACCTCATCCAGGAGGGCAACATGGGCCTCATGAAGGCCGTCGAAAAGTTCGAGTACCGCAGGGGCTACAAGTTTTCGACCTACGCCACATGGTGGATCCGCCAGGCCATCACGCGCTCGATTGCCGACCAGGCCCGCACCATACGCATACCGGTGCACATGATAGAAACCCTCAACAAGGTGATGCAAATCCAAAAGCAGCTTCTCCAGGAGCTGGGCCACGAGCCTACCCCCGAAGAAGTCGCAAACGAGATGCAGCTTCCCGTGGAGCGGGTCCAGTCAATAATGAAAATGGCCCAGCAGCCGATTTCCCTCCAAAGCCCGGTGGGCGATTCCGACGACACGAATTTCGGGGACTTCATCGAGGACAAGAGCGCGGAAAACCCATACGACATGACCGCCTACTCGCTCCTGCGCGAAAAGCTGATGGATGTCCTCGATTCCCTCACGCCGCGCGAACGCAAGGTATTGAGCCTGCGCTTCGGGCTTCAGGACGGCTATTCGAGGACCCTCGAAGAGGTCGGAAAGCAGTTCAACGTGACCCGCGAACGCATACGGCAAATCGAGGCCAAGGCCCTGCGCAAGATGCGCCACCCGACGCGCAAGCGCCAGCTCCACGGATTCTTCGAGGCGGAAGGGAACAATGCCGGACCGGGGTTTGACCAGTTCAAGAAGAGCCGGGACGATGTTTAGCGCACGGGCGGCGCGGCTTGCCGCGCTGGCAGCCGCCGCGCTCATGGCCGCGCTTCCCACGGGGCTTTTGGCGCAGTCGCTGCGCCGCTCCCCGGTGAAGCTCGGCGCGCCGAAGCAGGAAAAGCCCGAGGCGCGCGAGCTCAGGGAAAGCGATGTGCGCATAGGCAAAATTGTCTGGGCCGACGGGAAGTCGGCGGCGGCCATAGTGCAAAAGAAGATAAACCTTCCCGTGCTGGGCGGCTGGAGTTCGTTTTACTACGCCTGCGACGACAGGCTGACTCCGGTTGCGTCGCTTTCGCCTGCGGATATTTCCCACCGAAACTGCGAGATGTTTTTAATATCGGACGGCTCGGCAGCGCCGGGGGACAGCCTGTTTGTAAAAATAATCCCGCCAAAAAAAGACCTTCTGGAACAGTTGGAAGAGTGAGGCGTTTTTTTGAATCCGGCGGGCGATTTTATCCGCCGGATTTTTTTAACCCGCTTCCTCTCTTTGAATCCGAATTGTGAGCCAGAGGAAAGCGAAATATCCCAAATATCCGCCCGGTTGCGGCGAAAGAAACAGGATTTGCGCACTTTAAACCCGAATGAAAACCGGGAGCAAAGGCGGCAGAAGCCGAGGGGTATATTGCTAATTGGCGACCCCGATGCGGGAGGGTTTTCTCTAAGCCTGCCCCCCCCATACAAGCCGGGCCAAGACGCGCTAATATTTAAAGAAGCAAAATATAGCAAAGCGCACGGCCAATTGCCATTCTCCCTATGCTTTAACAACCCACACCCAAAAAAAACTCTATCCTCATGCGCCCCGGCACAGGAAATCCCGCGCTAATTCGGCCCACTGCAATCTTCCCAACCCTCGGCATCGGAATCTGAAATGGCCTTCACTCTATCAAGTTGCTCTGGCAGAAATAAGCGCCAGGAAGCGGTTGCGTTGGAGTTTTCGGCTCATGCTGCCAATTTAATGCGCCAAAATCCAAGATAAAAAGCGACATCCGCTTTTTCGCTTCTTTTGGGACTTTCCGTAAGTCGCGCAAAAATTTCCAAATCTATGCCAAAGCTCCAACTCTTCCAAACCTAGGCAAACGGGCGGCTGTCCCCCGGCGCCCGTACTTTTCAAGCTGCGGAAGTTTTTTAGCGTGCAAAGACAGATGTTAGGGGAAGCAAATCCCAAGTTTCCGGATTGTGAACCCCGGGAGATGCGGTTTCGCCCCTTTATTGTCTGGGCTGCCCGCTCTGCCGGACATCGGCTTAAAGCCCCGATATGCGGGCCTTCCGGGAGGCGTTTTTTTTTTGGGGAGGGGCTCTTTCGTGAATTTTACGCCCCTTCCGGCTTGCAGTCAAAAAAACGCGGATGCAGGGCGCATCCGCGTTAAAAAATCAAAATCTTTCGCGCGCTACTTCAGGCGGACGATTTCCACGCGCCTGTCATGCTTCGCTTCGGGGGAGTCCTTAGAGACATCCAGCGCCGCGCCGTTTTTGCCCATGGCAACAACTTCGGAGCGGTCGGGGCCCGCGCCGTGCTGGCCGAGGTATTCCTGAACCGATGCGCCGCGCTTGTCGGACAACACGAGGTTGTATTCCTCCGTGCCGTACCAGTCGGTATGGGCGACGAGGGCGACCTTGAGGTCGGGGTTTTCGGAAAGATGGCGGGCGGCCTTCTGCACCTTGGCGCGTTCCGATTCGGGAATCGCGTACTGGTCAAACCCGAAGTAAACGGTCTCGACTATGTCTGCGGGGTCGATGTTGTTCCAGTCCCTGCCTTCGGTGTTGAAGCCGCTGCGGGAGTGCAGGCCGCTTGCGGAGTCGGAAAAGGCGTCGGCGGGAACGTCGCCGCCGTTGATTCCGCCGCTTTGTGTCGCACGCGTGTCAATCGGGGAGACCGGATCGAACGATGTGCATCCGGCCGCAATCATGAGCGCAGAAGCCAAAAAAGCCAGAGATAGAATTTTCTTCATGTTTGTCCTTAAAAAAGTGGATTGTATTTCCAATATTTAAAATTCTATTTTACGGCGCATTGCAAGTTTTTATTACTATAAAAGCGGTTCTTCCGCTTTTTTCCAAGACCTGTGGCGGCGGGCTTTCGCTCCAGGCGGCGCGGCCCGCAGCTTTTCAGGCGCGCCTATTTTGCGGGGGCGGGCGGGATAGGCTCGGTCTGGGGCTGTCTCTTATACACATCTCCGAGC